>Ga0307517_10006657_pt1 | contig 17024 bp, 23 predicted proteins | sample 23_EM_MG_FD_194515 | JGI IMG/M metagenome (GOLD analysis project Ga0307517, IMG submission 194515) | Populus trichocarpa ectomycorrhiza microbial communities from riparian zone in the Pacific Northwest, United States - 23_EM | ecosystem: Host-associated > Plants > Roots > Unclassified | place...
CCCTCGACCACACCACAGAACGAAAAGAAAGTGATACCAGTTCGGTAATCGACACCTTGCGAACTGCATCACAGATTGTAGACCAGGTGTGATGCTACGTCCCCACGAGCAGCTTGAGTGCTCGAGGCATGGACCTGCGAACATTTGGAATCAACAATCCGCTGTCGTCCTTCAGAGCCTTGGAGACGCGCTCTAACTTGTTGGCCCAAACGACGTGCGAAAGCTCTTCAATCCCCTCCACCCTCATCCCCTTCCCCAAGCTCTCCTCCTTCAACACCGTTGCTGCCAGCGCTACATGCTGTTCCTCCACCGTCTTCTCCGTAATCAACTTCTCCGGCCACTTCTTCTCAAACATGATCCTCAAATTTGCCCAGGTATCCTTCTCCCCAGCCGCTAACCCGCTAACCGATTCCACCAAATCTTCGCCGCACGACCCGACTTCAACCACAATTCGAGGGTCCTAACCCTGTCCGCTTCCGAGAGGTTCGCCTTCGCGAGGAAGCCACTTTCTACAAAAACTCGTATGAGGTGGAATCCCTCTGCTGTCACCAGATCGAGACGGAAAAAGAGGGAATCGGACACGATGGAAGTCGGGAACAAGAGTCGATGCGCCATGTGGAGCACGATCGGACTGTGCAGTACATACAGCGCTAATCCAATCTACTGATCCGTCCACGGCATGGCCTAAACCACTGATCCAACGGTGAGTTCAGAATCAATATCGCGAACGAGTGCGGGTACTTACCACCTTTCTGTCGTTAAAAATATCTAACCCTATCTTGCTCCCCGCGGTCGAATCGAACAGACTGTAATGTAGGCACGTCTGTCAGACAATGTCACCACTGACAAACAATAGCTACCTTAGACGCGTTCACCTGCACATGCTGGGCGCTGGTAGCAGTGAATGAGAAACCCAAAGGGTGGTATCAAACGAATGAGAGGGCGGCACCGAACGCAGGCAGAATCGAACGATAACGGCGGCATTGAACGAGAAGGGTGAGGGCTGCTACAGATACGGTGAGTCCAGAACCACCATCCTTATCAAGCGAGATATCATGTGAGGTAGCCACATCGTGTGGACCTAAGATCTGTCTCGATCGACGATCTACGCGTACCCTTTCGCGGCAGGATCCTTCAATCCGAAACTGGTAGTCCCGAAGGTCCCGAGTTCTTTCACAATTTCACACTTTCACATTATCACACGACGATCTCCTCTCTTCAGTATACTCAAATAATTCTTCATATGTTTCCTCTTTTATCTACCTCATCTCAGATCTACTTTTACAGTATAAATACCTGTGTATTTTCGTAGTTTTTCCCCAGTTGAATACACCCCATTCTCCTCACCAAGTTAAGAACTAAGTCAGGCTTTAATTGGGTCAAAGCGGACCCTTTCTCGCCTATTAAATCGTTACTTGTGATTGTAATCAAAGCGTCTGATTACATCACTACTGCCTCCATCTACCGAACATACCTTTAGGACCCCTACGAGATTAGCGGAGCTAATATCTTGTGTTATCACACGGTTATCTTATCTAAGATAACAAACTTGAACTCGGAAGACTTAGTAGTCTTTCAATCATACTCACCGAAGTCCTGCACATTCCATTCATTAGGCCCATCCCTCGCGTTCGCTGCGACTGCGTAATCGAGCAAGCTAGTGACGTAGGTAAGTTGGCACACATCATTGACAGGGAACGACCAACCTAATTAGACGATTTCGCAAGCACGACGCGTGGCGCTGGGCTTTGGCGAGCGCCGGTGACAGCGAACTAAGGGGGAGTATCAATGGAGGGGGCTATGAGAGACAGGTTGAGTTCAGAACACCCCGATCGCAAGAAGGTTCTTACTGTATCCTCTTCTCCAGCCCTGCTCACAATTTTGGGAATGAAAACGCACACATCGATGAGGAGCGTGGACTTATTCCCGGGAGAGTCAACACACCGCCGGGAAAATAAATGCGCATTTACTTGCCCTCTGCGTCAGAGAACACTGTAGCGAGTCGAACAACTAGAATGACGACGATTAGCATATCATAAAACGAGAACTAACACGGCGACCGTTTACCAGCGCTGTCGTCGATCGACGAACCCGAGGAGGAAGAAACGGGAGAGGTCTACTTAGGCCAGTCAAGACGGTGGCGGAAAAATGATAAATACGTCACATACTCTCTTTGTCGGGCGACACTGGCGAGCTCAAATGTAGAACGTCAATGGGCACAGTGGAAGATGAACGAGCTGTGTCGAACAAGAGAAGATTGGGGGTATTTACACCTATTTTCTGTCAAAGAAGACCCGCACGGGTAAGCGACCGCGTTCCGAGCCGAAGTCGTGTTTATTAGTTTCTGCGATTCCTCTCCCTTTCTACCTACCTAGTATTTTTATTAAATCCTACTAAGTTGGCCACCGAAATAATATCTAATAGGAGTAAGGCTAGTCTGCATGTGCTTCGGAGTGAAGAATGAGAATAGGGAATATACGGAGTTCTGAACAAGGATCATCAGAAGGTGAACCTTAGGAAAGAAAGAAAGGACGAAGGGCAGATTACGAAGCAGAAGCCTGGGGAGTCGGGGACTATCAACAGATCTCAATCTGGTGTGATAAGTGACGTGCATAGAAATAATGGAAATGCTGAATGCACTCCGCTCTTGACTGCCGTTGTTCGTGTCGTGCTGGCAGTCGTGGAAGCCCTAAGTGGCCAGGTTGATGGCTACAAAAAATGTAAGAAATATATCAAGTTCGGAAGAAAAGAATGACCTATGGATCATAACGCTAGTATAGAAAACAATCTCCTCGAACGAGGGCGATAGCATTGCTAATGACGAGACGAGTGGTCTACAACATTTGGATCAGGACCACGATAAAGGGGAAGACAATTCAAAACTTGCGGTATAACCACAAGAGAAACGCGAGCCATCGGTCAATGGCATGGTAGACGCAGCTTGGAGCCCAGTTTATCCAAAGAGAGTAAGCGAGAAAAATCAAGGGATCGGGGATGATCCGACTTACGTAGAATTAAAGATTGTCAACCTGGCCATAAAGACGACAAGCCAACGACAAGCAGTACCAGCGATCTTATATAAGATCAAGATTCCCTTCCTCAAAAGTTTGGAATTCTAAAAACATAAATGGAAAACATAAATAATATTATTACGCACGTCTAAGCCCAAGAAAAGCCCTAAATTCATTCGTCGTACAAAGACCCCACTATCTGACCTGCTTAATACCCATCATCTACACAAGATGGAGGACAGGCGGGGTGCCACGTCCTCAGAAAGCACTGGCTGGGTTCTGGTCGCGATATGCAGGATGTCAGCCAGATCGTCATTGGGGAACTAGCCATCTGGGACGCGCTTGATGCTAAAGGTAGACAGCATCAGCGGTGGAAAAAGACAAAGGTATGATTTCAAGGAAACCAAAGAAAGAAATACTTGCCCAGCCAAGGTGCGCTCGGTTGGGTTGAGAGGCACATCAGTAAATACCTTGGTGATTTGGCCGAGGTTGGCAAGAGGGAGGAAAGCCGCACAAAGGCCATTGATCTTTCAATTCGTAACCGGACTGGTTTGGAATGTGCCAGATCAAAAGGCCTATTACCGAAGCCTGCTGGAACACATCCTCGGTCCACTTCTCATCGGTTTGGGATATGGTTGTGTGCTACTACAAGAAAGGTAAGTCGGACAACCAGAAGTTTGATAAGCAAGGAATGTACCTTGTAAAAGATATCGAACTCGACGCTGGTGTGATTTCCGAGTCCACGGGTAACTTTCATATCTTTCCCATTTATGGCCTGTCATCGCCAATAAGGTCAGGTGTGAGCCCAGGGTTAAAGCTAAGGTAACACGCGGTCGAACGCGTTCATATTCCTGTTGCAGCCCTTCGAGGATCCAAGAAACTCACTTGACGAGCTTGGCACTCTGGAAGATTTCTTCGTCTTAAAGTGCTCTTTGGAGCCAGGTCGGTCCTCGGAAGGGGGTGGGTCAGACCATCGTTAGCGCTCGTTGATCTTCAGGATCTTGTTTGCAATGTACTGATCAAATGATTATTTTAGCAGGCGAATCTCAAGAGATAGTAAAAAAACGGACATTGTGAGTGCGATACAGCAAGTCACGACCTTGGGCCTTGTCTCGAACTTTGTCCTGTGCCACTTGGTCTAAAGTTTACGAGTTTACGAGTTTTACAAAATAGTATTAGGGTCCCCAAGTAAAGTGACGAAACACGACCGCCCGGGGACAGTTCTTAATTCCGTCCATTTTCTCTAGAATAATCGGATTATGGACTTCGATCTTCTTACTTACAAATTCAGACACACCTTCAATGCCACTTGAATAAACGCCACTGATGCCCCACCGTTCAAGGCGTGGTAAGCCGATGATTAGTTTACCTGCATTACAATACCTGAAAATGGAATTAGCAATGCTGATGGGTCAGTGACTTGTCAACAGGGTTGAATTGATAATGCGTGCCTCAAACATTCTCACCACTGAAGAACCCCGCTAACGCCATTAATGTTTACATCCACGCCGCCTGTATCACCCCCCATTGGCCCCGTTGTGTACGACAGTAAAAAATAGGTCAGCGCCTCCGAGTGTTCAGTACCAGCGCTTGTGGGATTTCGGGACAATACTACGACTGACTGCCTCAAGTTACTGGGTGCTATATTCAGTAGATCCTCTATCGTTCGTCTGCGGCTGTGAGCTGGCACAAAAGAAGCTGGTTGGGGATTATGTGGAACGATAATCACGATGCTTACGCATTGGATCATATCTCGAGCGCTGACTCTGGTCTTGGCGTGGTGTCGATAATTGACCAGGCAGAGATCTCGATCCAAACTCGAGGTTGTCGATAGGTCCGGGTCTGTATGTGCGACTCTAAACCACAACCCCGTCAATGATGGTGTTGAAAGTCGCTTTGCCCGTTATCTGTACGTTAGAAGCACCTCTAAACATGAAATTTAAGCGTATGAGGTTCGTGCCGACGTTGGCTCTGGTGTGAGACAAGCTGGTGAGGTATGGTTGTTGGATTGATCGCATTGGAGGTCCATGGACAGGAGCTATGTTTGATTATTTTTACCGTAATGCGAAAAGGTAAATGTAGTGCATACTATTAGGATTTGCATGGCGAATGTGGTCGGGCTGCTGAGAGATTGAACCCTCCGGGATGAAGGATTTGCGATGCTCCCTGGTGCCTATTTCTGGTGGAAAGTCGTCAGTGGGCGGGCTTCCATTTCTCCGTTCAACAAGCCTTCTCCGCCGTCCTCTAATGTCACAGAGCATGAAGCGGTAAGCACATCATCATGAACTCAGGAGTGGAACTCATGTCAACTGCGGTTCATTTTATCACTTCCATGTTCGCCATGCTCCAGGCAGAATGAACATCCCTCCTAACGCATGAACCCCAAGAACCGCCGACGATGCTCAGTGTTGGGGCTGAATGTAACGAACCTTGTCCATCTTGTCCAGTTGGAGGCGTGGGATTCATCAATGAGTTGCTGTGCTTGTGCGTGCGTGTATTTGTATTCGTTGTAATGCTTGAGCTGCAACCTGCGCATCACAAATTAGCCATCCCACCGATTCGAAACTGCGCACAAATAAAAGTAAGTACACACTCATCTCATCGCGTGATCCATCCATGGAGAACCCGTTGGCGCTGTCGTTTCCGCGAATGGGTACGTAGGTAGGCGGGAACGTACTAGACTAGCAGCCGAGTGTACAAGAAGGGAATCCTGCGTTATATGCTACATTCTCATATACAAGGTGGTCGCGAACCTAGGAACGTACCTGAATAGAGGTAGGGTGAAGAGATTTAAACTCACTGGAGTAACGACATCAATCCCGGGAACCGTCGTACTTGAAGTTGTTGAGAGGGGAGTTCGTCGCGATGTTGTTGAATCAGCCGACGTGGGGCGCTAAGGTATTCAAGATATCAGCCTACAAATTTGAAAAACGAGAGAGGAAGAACGCACCTGTATTTCAAACTCTTCCCATCTGAAGGCGGATGGAAGGCGAGGGTGAGGTTGAGTTGGGGCATTGCCTCGAGGATGACGCTAGTGGGAAAGTGTTATCAGGATATAGACTTATGTAGGGGTAGAGTAGGGCGGACCGCATCGATTGGATGGTGTTGGAGAAAATGATCTCCCCTTACGAATCTCATTCAGAGTCGCTGTATCCGCCGTGGTGAATGAGCTTCATTTGGTTCAACACCGTCATTTGGTTCAACACCGTCATTTGGTTCAACACTGTTGATTATGGAGGGAAAGCGTTCAGTTCACGACGGTCAGCATGCGGGTCCCAGCGACGAACCCTGCCTGACTCTCCAGCTCCCAACAGCAACGTCTTGATCCCGTTCTTGGCCATCAGCCTATCTCTCTTCAGCTGGCTCTCGACCTCGTAGATGGTCGTCGCCTAGAATGGGAGATAGAGGTGGTCAGTGGTGCCCTCAATACGGGTGTGAACCTAGGGAGGATAAAGGGTCTGAGATACGTGGCCCTCGCCACCAACAGCGCAGAACTCGAACCAGGTCGAAAGAAATACAAAAACGTGGAAGAGAGAGTAACGGCGATGGGACTTACGGGCCTTGACTTCATCGCCAACACCTGTGGACTGCACACAACCCATTTTCTCGATGCGGGGATGCGAGTTAGAGAGAGTATAGATAGGCATGGGAGGGGGGATGACCGAGGCGATGTGGTGAATGGAATGGGGAAAGGCTTCCCAGCCTTGAGCGTCGCATCCTGGTGTTCGTTGTCATAGGAGCGAGCGTACATCAGCCCCTCCACGTCCCGTCTTGGTGCTCTATACTATCCTGTGTACGACCCCTACACGACCCAAACGCAGCTTAGTCCGCAGCCGCCTCATCACCTTCCATGCATCCCATTGCTATCCACACTCCATCTCGAATACCTAAGCCTCCGCCGATTCTCCTCTTCTTCGTCTTCACCTTCGTCCAAAGAACCCATCCTATTCGCCAGATCTTGTAATAGGGAAAGGCCAATCCCGGCTTGAGCGTCAGCTGATGAACGCCGATCGTGCGAAGACAACAAGGATGACGCGAAGGAGTGAAACCCGTGAGAGGTGCTTGGAGTTGCGGATGAAGGAGCCGGAGGACTAGTATGGGTGGCATTCACTCTCTGCGACGACTCGTGGAAGGCGGATATCGCAAAGAGGAAGACGCGTGTCTCGACGACAGTGGAGGAGGGGAATGAGGCGAGATCTGGGATGTACCCATAGGAGGCCACGTGGGTATCCGCTTGATCCTGAGCAGCGAATATTCGATTCGGGAAAAACCTCTTTACTCCAGGGCTATTTTTGAGCGGTGCTGGCGCGTTCGACGTTCACCTGTAGGCTAGGAGGACATCGTCGGTCGAGATTGAATTGTCGGGCGGTGAGAAGGGTCTGGTATGGGGTTCGGAACCAACAGTCGATGTTGACACGGATGACTCGATGACCGCGAGGGCTGGAACGATCCTGAGATTCCGGGTGAAGTGGGAAAGTCGAGAACGAAGGGGTAGTAAGGACAGAATCTGAGAGGGTCGAGGTGGACAATCGGTTCATTGGCGGCGGATGCATCGAGCTTAACCCGAATCCTCCGCGTTCTTCGTCCAACTTGTGTGCTCTCATTTCAGATGGAAGTGATGAAGAGAAAGGGATATGCGAGTGCGAAAGAGGCGAGGTCAGGCGATTACGATCTTGTGGAGGGGAATACGGTGGATCCAGACTCATGTCTCTTGAGCGTATGAGAGGGGGGTAAGGGTGGTGATACCCTCCACGAGGACGATGACTTCCTCGGTTCTGGACTCTTGCAGCGCTGTGGGAACAGCTGATAGGATGCTGGGCTGGGAGGTTCAGTACCCGTGGGGGTGCTCACACTGGGTGACTTTCCGTCACTTTTTGCATTGACACCAGAAACGGATGAAGCACCCAAGGATGCTCATTTGGTCATGACAGGTTTCTTGGCGCAACCCATAAATTCGACGTCCAAACCAGAGAATTGACCGACGATGCCTCCGCAGTAGCTCTATGGAAAATGGGAGTGGAAGACGAAGCCGCATAAATGGGAATACATACAAGGAAGAAATTCTCCAGGTTGCGTATTTAGAGAAGGACGGTAATTCCATCATCCTATACCAAAGATGAAGCAAAGGAAGAAGAAAAAAACACACCCTCAAAAATATCAAATCGCCCGCACTCCGCCACACACTTCCTAGTGCCACTTTGGCCGCAAGCTGTGTCCATCGTGCCAAATCCGCCAGTTCGAGCCCGATGCCAATCGTCGCCACTCAAGTTGAAATTAAGCTGGATTACGGTGAGTATCTAGTAAACGAATAGACAGTTAGCGATAACTCGAAGTGAAGAAAGCGTGGACCGACCGAAGGCGTGGGTTTCCCCCACTAAGATTCCGTTTTCGAACTGCCTCTACTTCTCTAGTTTCCTCTAGCCATTCTTGAAGGGGTATTATATCGTTTTGGGATATAGAATGTTGAAAAAAAAGAGAAGATTATTTTCGAACTGGAAAACGGCCGAAACGACCAGGAAAAATACCGCAGACACGTCGCAGCCAAGCAAATGTCAACATTATGCATCATCGGATACAGCTTCCATCAGCAAACCCGACCAGACGTTAGTTTGCAAAAGTTTGCAAAATATGGTCAACATAGCATGAAACGCAGGTAAAGTTCTCGGCCCACCATAATTACCTCATTTTTGACATCGAAACAATGAATTCTTAATTTTTTGTAGGATTCTCATAATAGATTTTGCAACATTCAATACATAGGTAACTTTTCGGACAACATATGACCATAAAAACTTTGAGCAGCATTATATAGTAGGCAAAGTTTTCCTGGCTGGCCAAATTTCACTGCTTAAAATAAGCTATGGAAGATCGCTACACATCAGAGACAGGATTATCGTAAGGAAAGCAGATTTATTGAGCATTACACGGCATCTATCAAATAGGTACACAGTTCACTATGGCAACATGAGGCAAATACAACAAATACGAAAGGTGAAATATAATGCAGCTGTACAAGCAGAGATCAAACCGAGGTAGGACAGCGGAAAGCAGAGCAAAAACAGAGCAGCGAGAGAAATAAGAACCAAAGCAATAGCTGCTTGTTCACTGGCCATATCGCCTGACAAGATTGTGGGGCGGTGGAGACGGCGAAAGTGGAATTCGATGAGAGGAACCTTGATCATGACGACGGTGAGAAGAACCTTGAGCTCGGCAAGAAAATTCATCCCCGTGACGAGACAGTCGGGTTGGAGATGACTGAAAATGGCGGGTAGAAGGGGAGCGAGGACGAGGATGTTTGACGAACACGCTGATGGCGTGGCGGAAGGTTTTGGCGTTCCGCGAATGGTGATCCATTTTGTGGACTTCTTTGGTCGTCGTCGTCATCGTCATCGCCTTGGACATCTCCTTGACGCTCGCCTGACAAATTGGACCACTGAGAGTGTCTACCCACGACTTGGCTTGAGGACGCGCCTTTGCTGCGTTGCCGTTCTCGGTGGCTATCAGCAGAGTCAGCAGAAAATAACTACAAAGGTGGGAGAAGAATGCAATGGCTGAACATCCCTAGACTCCTGTCTATCGGCAGCTTTCCGAGCTGCTCGTTTTGCCCGAATTGCGTCAGCCATGGTAGGCGCATGGCTTTCATCCTCGCTATCGCCTTCCGGATGAGTCCCAAAGATATGCCTGTCACAGTGAAGGTATGAGATAGGTAAATAAAGTAATAGATAGCTTACGCATTCCACCACGCGAGAGTATCTTGGGTCCACATGTCATCAGCGTCTTCGAGTAAGTCAAGAAGGGTCCGAGCGAAAAGACAGCGATTGAAGAGATCGTCTTCGGTGCGCCAGTCGTCGAGTGCACTCATACAGTGACGAAACTAGAGTGTATAAGGTGTCAATAAGGTGTCAAGTATCAATGGGGCACATCCCATTAAAGCGGCGTATACGATTGATCCTGGAGTCATCCTTTTCATGTTGTTTAGCTCTGCTTGTGGGCATTTAGTCTTCGTCTTGTTCGGTGCAGATAGGTCATATTTTACTGATGTTGGCGCAGTGAATATGTATTTGAAAAACTGATACTGAATCGTCAAATTTGCTTGGAACATACAGGTTGGGGTAAGAGCGCCGGGTAGTCGCCAGCAAAGACCTTTTTGGAGTAGCTTCTTCCGGAATCTGTGTCTAGCGATCAGCAGTAGTCAACCCAGGTTGAGCCACTTACTCTTCGGGATCAGCGTTGTAGTCAACAAGGAGGGTGACTGGGCGGAGTAGGCGTGACAGCACAGGGTGAATATGTCCTCTCGTTGTCTTTTTTTCCGCCCCTCCTCTGATTTCGGGAAGGGGTACTTCGTTGGGTTGCTCGAGAGCAATGTACTCCAGACCAGCCTCACGTAGTGTTGGGATGTCGGCCCCTCAGGCAGCTGTCACAGCCGCATCTAACTATAATAATGGATATATGCGCTTGAAAGCCAGTCTATCCGGTAGAAAACAGCAAAACTTACCAGTTTGGAAAACCCCTCGATCTCCTCTGGCTCTTCTTGGAACTCCGAAAAGTCTTTGGAAATTGAAAGGCGGGCGGCTGACGATACCAGTCAGCGACAAAGTGGTTGCCGAGAGCGTTTGGCAGTGATTAGGTCATCTTCGGGGACTGCCACCGTCCACTCCACCGGTAATCGACGCCGAGGACATCTGGGACCTGGAAATTTCGGCGGTTCGTCGATTCGGCGAAATGATCGAACTTGACTCCCTTAAGTAGTAACCACTACAAATAAACACAAGAAGACGTCTGGTTCGACTTGTCCACCTTCGCTCCGTTCGTTAATTGCCAGGTTGCCACTCTCCCTGGAACATGGTCACCTCGTTAGCTCTCTAACACTACCATCACGACTTGGTTTTTGGGTTTCCGCAAATCCTCCACACGGCTTCGCTATACGACAGTAGAAGAATCCATCTGGATTCAACTATGAGGGGTGGCATGAATTTGGGATGGACGAGATTATGCAGTGTGCGAGTGACACGAGGACTTTGGGAAGCTTCAGTACACTCAGATATTTCGTTTCATCAATGCCTTCCATGTCTCTTATGTGAAATCCATTCCTTTTTTCACTCTCCATGTGTACCAAACTTTGAGAAAAGTCCGGCAGCAGAATCGCTGATCCTACAGAAGAACCGTAATCTGTACACCCCAATGCCTATCGTGTAACCGCAAAAATTGTTCATGTGGTCATGATGGCACGACTCAGAAGAAGGTCAATGCTAATGATTCATCATGTGGGCAATTTCTCGCTCATGGTGAGAGGGGTTCTAGGACTTTAAATAAAAGTGGGTGCGACGTAGACGAATGTTGTATCGAGCATAATTACTTACATTTATGGTCAGAACTAACCATTGCTGGTATCCCGTGGCTCTGGTCGTCAGAGAAAGCGGTGGAGAAGCTACAGTTACTTGTGGTCTTGGCTTCTATGAAGTTGTTGGTGCCTTTTATCAGGAAATTGACTGCGTCGGCCCATTTTACAATTTTACATGGATTATATTTTGAGAGCAATGAGGCAACAGTGGGGAGTATAAAGTTGCACTGCACAAATACGTTGAACTCATAGCGCTTGCGTATCACAATGAGCGAACTATCGAACCTTTCACAACTCCTCTCCTCGTCAGGACAGCCACCTGTAGCCTTTGAACAGCTTGTTAAATTTGTTGCCTTTGCCTCGAGACTCAAGAACGATATTCTTCTTGCACAGCCTGCTACCTTCAATCCTGCCGGTGATAGGCGCCCAGTATTGCCTCCGACTATTCAAGGGTTTCTCTCGGAAGCCTGTTTGATATCATCACCATCTGTTATTATCATTTGGAAGGTACTCGCACAAACTGCATGGAACACCGATCTCGACATTTCTCCCGCTAGCGGTGGGTCACTTTGCAAGTACGAGAAATTCGGCTTTCATCGAGGGATAAGTAAGATTTATTACCCCTATAGAATTTTCTGTCCTTACTAAAACCCATTATTTGTCAACAGCCTTTCGTACGATATTCCCTCCATCCCACTTATGCATGAACAAGAGTTGTAAAAGATTCCAACGGCTGATGCTCAAAAAATGCGAAGCACGACAAGCAGTCTTGTTTACAATGGATAAAGGTGCCATCCCTGTCTGGTCAATCCACCTCTACTGCGAGTGTATGTAATTTCATTTTTCGATTATTTCTCATCGGCTAACTTGCTATTCGATTTTATAATAGGCTGCAAGGTCAACTATCACCACAATTTTCGGGTCCATGAGGGTCGACGGATTTACTACTATGAAATTCCTGATATAGTACAGATTGGCGAGCATCAATTTGCTGAACGGAAGCTTATCGGCTTGTGGATTATGATGATGCTACTGTCCTGGACTTCAGCCACTAATTGTGCACGGATCTATAACATGGGGTTTACCGGTAATGATTTGCCAGATTGGCAATTTAAATTGCAGGTAACCTCTGACCAGGTTTATGACGCATTCACCATTCTTTCACTCCTCGAGGACTGTCAAACCCAGCGATCAACACTAGTCGTTCCGCATGGAGGTGCAGCCAAGGACCGCTTCACGGAAGCTGTATGTGCACGGAATGATCGCTTGCGGCTTTGCAGCCAGCCAGAACTTCAGCACTATTGTAACAAATGCACTCGTTTCTATTCCGGTACATCTTTTATTTTTGAAGCTCTTGACAGAATATTAATTCAAATTTTGACATAGGAAAGAAAGTTTCGGTGGTTGTGATTGACGGGGTAACAGTTGGCCATCCATGCTGCGGTGAACCCAACTGCAAGGTTCCTCTGGCAAATAATCATGACCGGTTTTGCCCTACCCATGCCCGTCTCAACCAGATTTGCGCAGTTGTTCACTGCTTGCTTCCAGTGGTTCCTGGAAGGAAGACTTGTGCGCTTGCTGACCACGAAGCAATCGAGAATGTTCACAATGACCATGGCCAGGCTCGTTTTCAGCTGAAGGAGCGCCTTCGTCGTGCACAACTTGCCCATCCAGATGATGCACTTCCTGTTGACGTGTCAAATGTCTGTGAGCTAGTCGAGGACGACAATGCTGAAGAAGATTTTGGTTTCAATGGCCAAGGTCAACCCATTCCTGTTCAAGAACATACGACACGCAAGAAGCTTCGTGCCCAGTTTGGTCGCAAACGAACTCACAACGAGCAGTTGATTGTTGCCCCGTGTGGAATCATTATGGCCCGGGAAACCTTTTACCATGCGGAGGCGATTTATAGTGTGGTTGTATGTTTTCGACATTCTAAACCAGTCAATTAACAGCTCAATTGGGATACCAACAGGAGATGATCAAGCGGACATACCGTAACGCAAGCACAAAGCCCGATCACATATTTTTTGACAATAACTGCTCCATCGCCAAGGCTGTCAAGAACGACCCTTTCTTTCGGAACGTGGGATTGACCGTTGATGTTTTTCACTTTAAGTGCAAACACAGCGAGAAGGATCAGTTCTGTCAAGATCACTGTAATCCAGCTGCATATCCCGAGCTTCTCGGCGAAGGCACGAAGCACTGGCAGTGGTATTTTAATTCTTCAATTGCGGAGCAAACGAATGGCTGGTTGGGTGGTTATCATGCCATATGCCGTGAGATGCAGGTTCATCGTTACAATTTCTTCCTTGATGAAAAGATTCGAAGAAGAAACATCATGACTCTAGAAAAGCTCAAAAAGGGGGGTTGTATGCCAGGCACATGGCCTTTGTTAACGTAGATCAAAGTCAATGGATTGATTGGTTTTACATCGAGAAGTATACGGTAAAACAATGATTATGAGGGAGGTACACAATAAAACAACATACAAATCTAGAATACGAAGGGAGGAGAATATGGAATGGCTAATCAATATCAATCACCTCTTGCGAAAGAGCTTTCTTCTCAGCGCGCACACGACGTGCGAACAGTGACCAAAGACCTTGCTTCGTTCGACCAACCTTGATAGATTCATCCCTTAGAGAATCAGATGCCAATTTCCAGAGCTTCTTCTAATCGGTAAACGTTGCAGGGACCCGCCAGTTCCTTGAGAAACGGGGACTGAAATGGCCGAGAGGAATGGAGGTGCAGCGAAGGTTGGCTGGGAGGAGAGCGTGGATCTCGATCGAGCACAAAAAACACAAAAAAATAATCAAACTGCCAGCTCAAACGCCTCCTCAACATCTGCCTGCAATCCTCCCACTGTTGAGAACATAGCTAACCCCTCTTTCCATCGCTCATTGGCTCCCTTATCGATTTGCTGCTTCAAGCGTTTGCCGGCTGCATTTTTTAGGAAGGATTTGGCGGATCGGAAGCCATACGCGACCCATCGGAGCAGCCCACCCGCTGCATATTGCGCAATCGATAGGCGAGTTTCACCTTCCCCGATAGGCGTGTTACCGTGATCCATGCATCCTGATGGAATGAGAGCAGTCGAACCAACAGGGAATTGAATAACTAGCTTTAACCCAAAGAGGATTAGATGGCCGCCGCGTGTGTGATTGTACGACCCTAGAGCAGTGAGGGCGCAAAGTCCATGGGATAGGTTGCCGTGGTCGGTGTGGTCTAATGAAACCGTCCTTGGCCCACAGTTAAAGCTAGCGGCGGGGAATACGCTATTTGGGAAGATGTGCTCAAGGTGGGGATATTTCTCAAACAGTGCCTCTAAAATTTGAACCAGGTATCGGTATAGTTTGGGTGCAAATGCCGCAAGTGCGCCTGAATCCGGGTAAGGTTAGATAGGGAAAAATACAGAGAAAGGAACCCATACTGGACTGGAACCCCATGATGCGTTGGATGCTGTGGCACAGAAGCAAACGTCGGATAAGTCGGCGCATTTCCTTGGTGTGGACGAGGTTTCCCGGCGTCTTCGGGGTGAACTTGGTCAATAGGGGTGCTTCATGAAATCCAGGAAGAGGTTATACCGTCTGTCCGCCTCCAAAGGAAACCCCTACAGGTATGGCAACAAATTCCCCTCGTCGGTGGTGTAGGTTCTTGTCTGCAAATAATTCCATGTCAATACCCAATCGTTGAACCTCCTGCATCACTTCCGCTGCATCGCCAACTACGTCTATCCATTTGGGGTCGTCAGGCTGCCCCACCAGGACGGCGATGATCCGCCCCTCCTTGTCTAATATCAATCGGGTTTTTCTGTAGCGAATTCGTTAGTGAAAATTTTGAATTGAACACGCGTGTCTCACCGGCCATCCCACTCGATGATAGTGAAATTTTCTTCGATAAGCTCCGGCACCGTCCAGGGGGTCTTCTTAGTCCCGCTTTTGCGTTTTCCCACCCAGGCGCCTGACCCAGACGCCGGGAAATTCTCTGCATCGACGGGAACGCGTAGGGGCTCCAGCTCCTCAGCGTGATGTGCGACAGTGGCAGGGTTTGTGGCGTAGGCGTGTGGTCGATGGCCCGACGATGCGAGTTTGACTCTTTTCGTAGCGCGCCGCTTCTTCGCACCTGCACTCCGGCGCTTCTTCTCGAAAGATTGCGGCCCAGGGCTGGGGCCAAGGTGAGGCGGGTGATCGGGTGCCTGAACTTCATGGAATTCCTCTGAATCTGACTCTGTTAGCGGCGATGGTGGTCGTGCACACACTCCCAGCCCCTCAGAGTCATCAGCGCCTTGCTCAAAGCGTTCATCCTCCTGTGCCACGGCAGCCTGGATAAGCGGTTCCACGCTGATGGAGGTCGAAACTGCGTCTAAAATTGCGGCCAGACGCCGGGACGCATCTTTCAGAAAATAAGGCAGGAATTCCGTGCCTGAGCGCAGGAGCATGGCTCAAAATGGACCCTACAAGCCTTAAATGGGATAGTCAATATAAGACAGTCAACCTCGATTCTAACATAGTTAAACTGCTGCAGAAACTCAAGGCGTGTTCAACTTCTCGGGGAGGGGTTTGACGAGCTGCCGTAGTGCCTTTGGTTAGACTCAGCGTGCAGAATCGCGTACACCCGCCACAAAAACACAGAAAGGAAAGAGTGGGGGCAAGCGGGGTGACACTTACTAGCTTTGTAATTCACGCTGATCGTCCCCTTCCGTCTGGCGCGTTGGTGGTTGTGGTGTTTGGCGTTCATTGGGGAAAAAAAAATTACAGCGTGCCGTTGTTTGTTCCAAAGGCCAATGGGATGACAGATGGCTTGATGGCAGCCAGCGACAAAGTGGTTGCCGAGAGCGTTTGGCAGTGATTAGGTCATCTTCGGGGACTGCCACCGTCCACACCGCCGGTAAACGACGCCGGTGTTTCCAAATCCCAGATTCTTTCCGATCGCGCGCGACAGGAGCCGGCAATACCCGCTTTACAGGTCATAGAATGGTGAGTTTACGCACATGATAGGACCTGTCACAGGTCTAAGAGGAAGAAACCTGGGCCGCAGAACGCACAGATTTGCTTGGAATGACCAATTTTCCAAGATTTACCATAACGAACATTGTGATGGATAAATCGGAGTTTGAACGAACTGGAACGAAATTTCCTCCTCTCGGGCTCGGTGACCACCCCCAAGTCAATTATCATCTATTGTAGGCTAACACCGTGCTTAATAGATTGAGTATTAACTTACAACTGGGTTCTTACTTACAACTGGGTTCTTATAGTTTAAATTTTTTAAAAGTGGCCAAAGCGTCCAAAGTTCCAGAAGATACGAAAAAGGTGATATGAAATGTGGCTTAAGTGGCGGTGAAAGCCGTTGAAAAGTGGAAGCGACGAGAAGCGACGAAAAGCTCTTCAAAAAGTGGGTGCGATTTTACAGTACAATGGCTAGGTAGCTACCAAGTAGGCCCGTGATTTCGGACCAAAACCTGCGGAGCCGGTGAATCTCGAGGAAGCCCACTCGACTTTTCGAAATTTGCGTTGAATTTCGTGTACCAGATTCGATCAGATTGGGCGAAGGGCACCCAATAGTAGTGCTTGAAAGTCCGGTTAGTTAACCGGAAATTAACCGAGACCTAACCGGACCCTAACCGTTCAGGACCGCAAAATTACCTAACCGATCCTAACCGTAACCGC
>Ga0307517_10006658_pt1 | contig 17020 bp, 10 predicted proteins | sample 23_EM_MG_FD_194515 | JGI IMG/M metagenome (GOLD analysis project Ga0307517, IMG submission 194515) | Populus trichocarpa ectomycorrhiza microbial communities from riparian zone in the Pacific Northwest, United States - 23_EM | ecosystem: Host-associated > Plants > Roots > Unclassified | place...
TGTTGTGCTGATATGTGGGAGATTTTTGTTTGGGGGGGTGGGGGGCTGGTTGTTTGCAGATGGGGAGAGTTGGGATTAGGAAGAAGAAGGAGAAATAGGGGAGGAGAGGGTCGGCAGAGCTGACAAATATTAACTTTTTCCGACGGTTTCACCGACGGACTTTCCGTCTGTGATGCCGTCGGTGATTCTGATGGAAAAATCAACACGTCACCGTACGGATCTGCCATTTCAAATCCCTCGGTGATTCCGTCGGCAATTTAAACGGCGAACCGGTCACGTCACTGTACGGGCTGTCGTTTTGAATCCGTTGGTAAGTCCGTCGGAAAAAATAACCGGCCAAAACCTCCACGTCAGCGACCCGTATTTTTTTTTTTAATTCAGAAACTTTTCTGTCCGTACTTCAGTCGATAACTACCGACATAAATTTTCTGTCGGTAGTTACCGACTGAATTACGGACGGAAAAGTTTCTGTTGGTAGTTACCGACTGAATTACGGACGGAAAATGGTCCGTCGGTAATTTCAACCTCAAAGTACCGACAAACATATTATGTCGATAAATCCGTTACTATTTAGCGAATTTCTGGTAGTGCCACTAGGCTGGGTTTGGCACACTACTATGTCCCCAAGGCTGGGCTTGCTCATTCCTTTGGACGTGACCAAGGGAAGAGGGTTTTAAGGGTTTTTTAGGCCTGTTAAAATTAGGTTTATAATATATACAAATACAAATAAGTGGCCACATGCAAGTTAAGATTACAAAATAGCCAAAAAAATATATGAATACACAGATAAAAAGATTTGAACTTTAAGCCTTGCTTTAGCAATAACAAAGTCATGAAAGGAGAGTGAAATTAAAAAAAAATATCTGAAAAACAGAGAGGGATATGTATTCATTATTGATATTTGATTGTGCGACCATAGATACAAACAAATGTCTTCAAGTTCCTTTTGAGTAAAAGCCCTGTTTGGTTTGGTAAGAAAAAAAAATCAATCAAAAGAGATATTGTCGGGTTTTCAAATATCATACATGCAACAGAAACAATAAAACAAAATTATTTGGGAGTCCCTATGATCTCGTTAGACACATCTAAAGTTGTTTAGGGATTTATCAACTAAAGATCTTATCTTCTTCGACTTTGAATAATTCTTTAAAGGATGGGTTGTCTCAAACCATAAATAGTCCAATTGTTCAGCTTCCAATGATAATCCACATAAACCACCGGTGATAAATTTTCTAAATTTCTATTTAGTAGAGATGGATTTTTATGCCTAGAGTGTTAGCCTTTTATTTTGTAACTTACGTTGTTGTTTTTTTCGTCTAACAAGCAACCTCTTAAAAAAATAAAAAGCATAGCTTTATATTTATAGAAAAACCCTATAAATAAAAACAAATATCTATTTGCCTCTTAAATAATATCCATATATTATTTAAAGATAATTTTAGAAATTTAATCAATCAAGTCTTTACTTGATTATTCTAGAACTAGAATTATAATCCATGAATTAAATACATTTTAGTGCTTAATTTCTAAAATTATTTTCAATAAAGACACACTTAATTAATTATCTCAGTTTAATTTCTAACTAATGGTCTTTAATGTGTATGACCCATTAGATTCCTAATATGTTGGCCCAAATATAAATTATAATTCTAAATAAATAGAATTAAACAAGTCAAACAATTTAATTTATTATCAATTCAATAATTGATTAATTTATATTTGAAAATTAAGTGCATCATTTAATAGCATGTCATGATCCCTTAAATATTTGAAAAGTCATAACTGGTTTGACTTAACCTTTCAGTGATCGGTTTCTCAATATAATTATTATCCATTCATCAATAATGTTTCAATTTAGACATTTTAGCATGGAGTGTGTTTACCATGTTAAATCATATTTGTTCGCAATATTGTAGTCATTGATACTTTAAATAAGATTTGAAAATCTTTTAAATCTCATTCCACTTTACGCAAGGATTTAACAATCAACACTATTTGAGAACATACATAATATTTTCTGTAATTCATTTAAGGTGATGAATCCTATCTTGATCATCAAATACCTTCATATAGTTTATATTACATCTAATGTCTGTCAATTTGGTACTTTGACCAAGATAACGTGTAACATAATCAAAACATATCACTCCTTATATAAGATAACTTAGTGATCTAAAGTCTAACAATCACTTACACAATCGTCACGTGAGCTTTTCCATAGACACATGTGATATCTCTATATGGAATTCTCATACGGGTCAATTCAGTGTACATGTCGTATAACATGCACCTACATATTAGTTCTGTGTATCCCTTATACCTCAACTTAGGAGAACATCTGTTTCTTTTCATAAAGAAAATAACATAGTATGTACTAGTTTCTATGACTCTAATGAATTTTTAGTATTTAAGAGAGTATCGACTATGAATATTTTAGAAATAATGTTTTAATGCAATAAAAATTTCATAATTATAATAACTTTATAATTTTCTTTGCAAAATATTTTTGTCTTATAAACTTTATTTTTACTCTAGATTTATAAATCAAATATTAAATTCATTAATATAATATTATATAAATATTAAAAATAAATTAAATTTTTATTAATAATAAATATATATTTACATGAATATAATAATATTAAGGATAAAACATAGCAAACTAACTACTACCTCAATTCACACATATAAGCGATAGAGATAGAGAGAGAAACCGGGTGGCAGAAGACAAACGAGGATCTGCAGGAGGTGAAGCGAGGATTACCCGTGTTTCTGGGAAATTATTTTACTTATTTCTATGTTTTTGTCTCTATACTGTGTGCTTGCTGTTTGGGCTGCTGGTTTTTCCACAGACTTGCACATGTTACATATAGTAATGTTATAATTACCTTTAAGAAAAATGATAAATTTAACCCAAACTCAAACGGAAAATTAAATGGTTAAATTTACATGTATTATATTCATGCTGTCATGTTTTGGATCGTGTGAAGGGTTGCTTTTGCTCTATTTTTAATATTGCAGCTATAATATTAATATTAATATCAATGAACCTATATTTTTCAAAATTTTGTATTCTTTAATTTAGGATTTATTATGCTCTTTGTTAACAAAAGAAAAATTATTCAACTTGTGAGTAAATAAGAATATATTTTAAATTGCTCCTCTGTGGTTTTAGATTTGAGCTCGTTAATTTCAAAGCTATAAGATTAGTCGAGGTGCACGCAAGCTGACCCGGAAACCTATATTAATAATTAAAAATATATATATATAGATTTTAAGTCCTCGGCAGATTCAAGTGTGAGGTTCGTATTCTGTGTATTAAATTATACATGCAAAGGAAAAAATAAAGAAAAAAGAAATAGAAATAGATGCTGCTTGAAGATAAAGCAGTTAATAGAGGAGGGTGAAATTAATAAATTTGAAAACTACACGAGGTAACTCAATTTTCACCAACATTTATGGGGCTAAAAGATAATTTACCAAAACATAGTTGAAAGAAATAGAAAATAGAAAAAGAAAATCATAAAACCCAAAACATAAATGGGTTTCTCCATAGTACAAAATTTTACCAAGGAGAAAACCCATATATGCTTCTTCTTCTCACCCTGAACTTCGATCTGTAAGTTTCATTTCTTTATTTTGATTATAGTATTTCTTAATATATATATTAAATTACTTTATGAAACAGATAAAAAGAGGTGCTTGTGCTTCTTCTTGTAGTAGTAGTAGTAGTGAAGGATGGCGAGACCGTGGGTACTGGTCTCTTTGCTATTGTTAATTGTGTTCACGTCTCAGTTAGAGTGGAAACAACAATTTGGTAATGAAATTGAAGCAAGTCCCAACATTTCCCAGAGAGACCAACAACAACAACTTAGTTCGAATCGAGAAGAAGTTGTCAAAGAAAAGGTTAGTTTTTTTATTCTTTTTCTTTTTTGAATTACATTTGGTGCTTTCTTTGTAGTGTTTTATATGTTTATGAAACCAGAAAAGGTAAAAAGGGAAAGACCCAGTTGTTTTTTCTTAACTTGGGAATTGAAGATTTTGTTCCGTGCATTTATACAAGGATTTGGTCAAGTGGGTTCCATCGAAGAATATGGGAGAGTTTCATTGTTTTTTGTGTTTTTGGAAAGTCTGGATCAGTGTTGGAATTTCAAATTTGTAAGCTGGGGAAACATAATAATGCGATATGATTGATGATTATCCTTGGTGCAGTGTTAGGGAGAGGAAGAGGTGGGAAAACAAATTGGGCTTTCTTTTTCTTTTTGGTTCTTTCACCTGGATGTATTAGAATCAGTGCTGAAGATAATTACTTGTGCTTTGATGCGTTCTGGTAATTGGAAGAGTGTCAAACAGAATCTCTTGCTTTTCTTTTCCTTCAAACCCAATTGTTGGTAAACTGAGTTCCCTTTTTGGATTGGCATAATTCACCACTCTTCTAGAGCGGAAAATGTTTCGTATATAAACATACCATTTTGGTAATTGAAGCTTGCTGGGCTAGCTAAGTGTTATATAGCAATTACTGTTATAAAAAGATTGATTGCATGCTTTCTTAGGGACTTTTTATCGCCTTGACTTACAAAATTTCGTGCTTATGCAATCATTGTCACAATCAATAATTTGAGCATTGATTCACGTCAAACTAAAATCAAAATGGCTAAAAGTAATGGCAAAGTTGGGCTTATAAAATCATTTCAAGAGGCCAAATTTGTTTCTGCTGAAGATGTGCTGGCTTTGTATCGTAGCCAGTAGCATCTTTTTGTGTTTGGTATGGTTGTGCGTGATGTTTTTTAAAAGTATTTTTGCTTCAAAATACATCAAAATAATTTTTTTCCTGATTTTTTTTTATATTTTTGACATCAACACATTAAAACCATCGGAAATCAAAAAAAAAAAAGATCATCAATTTGATGTTTTTCAAGCCATACGCACTTTTGAAACACAGTTTCAAACGCAATACCAAACAGGTATTTATGTCATGCAGGTAACAAGAGGCAGTCATCTTTTCTAGTTTTGCCTCTGTTGATTCTGTCTTCTTCCATTTCTGATAGTCTGCACGGTTACCTCCCTGCTAAATCAATATAATCCCACAGTAACATTTGCTTATGCATCCATTTCTTCTCTTGGGCTGTGAATGTCAACTAGGTTTCAACATGGATCAACTCCTACACAGGCTGGGATTCCAGATATATCAATGTTTTGCTGATTTTAATTGGAGTTTTGTCGATCTTCAATCAGTCATTGTTATTGTTGTTTTTGTTCTGTTCCTCTGGATGGCCTTACCATCATTAGTGATATCATTGCTCCAATCCTCATTGAAAGCAAGTACAGTTTTTCAAAATAGTAGTTTGATAAGATGGAATTTTCTCTTAGACGTTGATAGCCCCAGCATCCTGTACCTTGAGTGAATCCTATCTAAGTTACTTCAGATATTTACAAAATCAATACTTTCTGATACCCGGATATATTGGATGCTTTGAATCTTGGGCAAAAAAAGTTTTTAAATTGTATAGCCTGAGTATTCCATGACAAGAGTTTACCCAACTTTCAATGCACAACATTTTACTTTCCAAGTACGTTCTGTAGTCAATTCAGAAAATATTTCTCATTCTTTGGGTCATTTTCCTCACTGATACTTCATTGATTTAGTATCTGTTCAGTATACTAAATATTCTCCTAAGGTCTGGCACAAGCGTTGTTGTTTTGTGCATGCTCCAATGCTGGATTGCTTGCTAACTTCCTGTGTGCAAACCTATCTTTTCTGTGTTTGTTGTGTTCAAAGAGTATACTGTCTCGAAAGCATCTTATCCTGAACCTTTTTTTTAGCTTTAATTGTTCATTTTCTTTGATTGTTCAGGTTACATTTTCATTATCTTGTCCGACTAGAGTGTTTGGATTGTTAATATATTTCATTTTTATGTTATAGACAATGTGCACCTCTCTTCAAGATTTTGCTTATTTTAATTGGGGTTTTTGTTTTCATCCAATCAGTTATTGTTGTTGTTGCTCATATTCTGTTCCACTACATGCCCATATTCCCTTTCACTAACAAATGATGTTCTTGCTCCAATCCTCATCTAGAGCAATTATAGTTATCTAAACAGTTACCCCTCCCTCCCTACCTTTTAGAACTGACTCTCAGTTACTTCAGTTCAAAAAATCAGCTTCTTCGTAGTTTGACCATCACTTCTCTGGTCATAGCCTATTGTCTTTGATGCACCAGCCTTGGTGTGCCTTAGGTTGTTGTTGTCCTGATTGAGCCATTTAATGAAGATGATTGATTTTTACCTTGCTTTTTCCAACCTGGAAGGTTATGCAGTTTCCTCCTGGCCTTTCTTTTCATTTATTTTCTTAGCATTTCTTTAAAACAATTTTCTGTTTTCACACTGTGTTCAATGCATTCTATTTTCTGTATCGCCAAATAAGAACCAGCTATTAGTACACTTTGTAATCAAATTTTATTTTCTTCGGTTCCCCTTTCAGGTTGAATTGGTGAGCGGATGAGGGATGGATATAAACTATTTAAGTAAAAGGCATTTAATTGACACCATAAAGGTCAAATTCCCCTTGAGTCAAGCTTGTTCTCTTGCAGAAGAGATTCTTATGGGTTGATTGGTGACAGTGGATGCTTATCATGTTAAATGCTTAAATCTCAAAAAATGCAGTTGGTAATTCACAAATGATATGGTCAGAGATGTTAGTTTTCTGTAGTATTCCTCATTACCAATATCTAGCTTCAATGTTCGCATCATTTCACATTACAAAGATGTCCTATAGTGTAGTCAGAAAACATTCTACATTCTTCATGAGGTATTTCCCCCCTTACCTATGTTCGCGAATCAATGATTTAGTATGTACTTGATTTTCATGAAAGTTTCATATGAAAGTTCTTGCACTTATTTTATGTGTATGGTCGAAGTGTTGGATTGCTGACTAGCAACTTGAACAGTCTATGCTATCTCAAAAAGTAAATTAGTCTAGCATTGTTTTCCCTTTGAATGTCAATCACCTTTCATTGTTCAGTATAAATTTTTCATGATCTAGCTGACTAGATTGTTTAAGTTGTTAAGAGATTTCATCATTTTTTTAGATATTGTGTTCGGTCAATCAAGATTTTGGAGCATTATGTTATAAACGTTAATCTTGTGGCTGTCGACTTTGCTGCAGATAATCCTTTCTCAAGAAAAGAACATTCAGAAACTTAATGAGCTTGTCCAGAGTCTCCGAGAACAGTTGCAGCAGTGTAGGAGTGAAAATTACATTGTCAACAGCACTGCAATCCCTTTGACTGAACATCTAAATGGAGTTTGAACAGCAACCAATATTGGAGGACTAAACATGGACCACACACTTTTAACATTGATATGTTTGGTATGTGCTTTAGACAAACCTGGTATTTCTATCCCGGCAATTTAACTTTACTAGGAGATGATCCCTGTTATTTTATCTGACTCGTATAATACAGTCATTATCCACAATTTCGTATGTTAATATTAAGTGGATTTATAAAGCCTGTACCTTAGTCTTCACCATTTTGGATGAAATCTATAATATTCTGCAACCAATCTCAATTTATTCATTGATTGAAATCTTAGTGAAAGAGGTGGGTAGATATAATGTTACTTTGGAGTACTAGTAAATACTATTGTAGTATCACAATTAGGGCTTATTTAGTTAACTTGAGTGTTTGTCCTAGAACTTTGGATGTTAAATTGAAGGAATATCTCCAGTCATTTCAACTGTATTTTATCAGATTTTATGCAACTGAGACAGAGATTATAGATTTTCACTCAAGTTAGTGATGGTTTCTAGAAATTTGATGCAAACATGCTTCTAAATTGGACTACCGGAGCTGATAGGTTGGTTGGTTTTCATTTGAAGCTAATGAAATGTGCCATTGTCATCTAGGAGCCCTGTATTTTGCATATCTCTCACAACTTCAATTACGTGGGTTGGGCATCAATACTATTTGTTGGGCTTGCATACTCCATTGTGTATTGGATCATTTTCCATTTATTATGCTCCAAAGAAAGTTGATTTAGAGGTGGCTGAAAATTTCTTTTGTCAGAAGAGAAAATTTGAAGGCAGCATGTTTAATCTTTTAAAGATTCAAATTTCAAAAACTTCATTGAACAGGAATGAATATTATAAAGTGCCCATTGAATTTAACCTTAGAGACAAGCAAACATCTGACCAACTGAGTAATTGTGAGATCGGAAATTTCATGCTTTGTTGTTTCCTACCTCTTTTTCAATAGAAAGGAATAGCCAAACTAAGGCAGCTGTCCGGTAAATCTCATAGATCTTATTGTCCGGCAAGCTGGAGATGGACGACCACGATCCCGACCTTACCAGCACCAGAGGTGTACTAATCAATGAACCCTCCAAGCCTACTTTTCTGACAAAATCAACAAAGTTTGAGGGACTTTCGCTGACTGAATTCGTCTATATATCTAACCTTGGTAACCAAAGCATCACGACAACATTCAAAGGCACTTTTTGGATTAAAAAGTAGGGGGGCGGAGGAGCACGTAGGAATGCCAAACACTACTACGTCACTTGTGGCTTAGAGAAAGCGAGTCATCGTTAGGTTGTTCGGATCGTTAAAGAAGCGAGCCCTTATCAGAGAAAGCCATTGTCTGTTAGCCTAGCTAGCTAGCCTTTTTTTAGCTCAACTACTTATTACATTCGGTTTCAATTAATTTTTTTCTACTAAAAAAACATAGTTACATCTACTAAAAAAACATACTTACATCTGAATATTTCTTTTTATGCTAAAAAATTAATTTGACCCGCAGTATAACACGAAGTAATAATTTAATACTTACTAAATATTTAGATACTTGATATTTTATTTGAATTTAAATTGTATAATTTTAAATTAATTTATCTTTGGGTTTGAAATGTAATTATAGATATTGAATTAATATTTTCAATTTATATATATATATATATATATATAGTAAAACTATGAAATGATAAGCAGAAATGCTCAAAAATCAACATATATTGTTCAATTAAAAAAATAAAATATCAACTGAAATGAAATTGACAATTGTAACACTAAAAAAAAAAAGTTTTTTTTGTTTTAGGAATAGGGCAAGGGTAACCATCCCCATTGTGAAATTCCAAGCCATCGTGATAGACTTCTAATATTTTCACCAAAAAAACAAAGCAAGTCTCCAGGTTCAAAGTGAACCACAACTCAAGTTAAATCTGTTTAAGATTGTGATAGTGTGACGATTCAAAATACTTTTTGTTTAGAAAAGTATTAAAATAATTTTTTAATTTTTTTTATACCAGCACATTAAAATTATCTGAAAATATAAAAAAAATTATTTTAAATAAAAAAAATAAAAATTTTAGAAACGGGATTTGCAATGATTCCTAAAGACTTTATTAATCCGGGTGTGATGGCCTTAAAAGTTAAAACCACTATTCTCAGGTGAAATGTGGTAGTGCAATGGACCAAAGAAAGTTCCAACTTCCAAGTGCTCATACTCAGCCCAATCTCATAACCTTGTGTGGTCGTAGGAGCTATTTGCAATATTGAATTCCTGTACGTCTAGTTAAGACAATTATCTTCCAGCTTTCTTTCTCTTAATAATTACTGAATTCCGTACATAATTATCGAAGGTTTTAATTGACACCCTTTTTTTTTTCTTTTAATTTAAATATTGGATTACGAGGTGTTTGGATTAGAACTTTTTGTCAAGTTTCCATTTTTATTATATATCAAAACGCCATCAATATCAATTTCAATTTTAATTTCGCATGTAATTTTAATTCAATTAATAACTTAATATAATTTTTATGTTTAGAATAAAATATTAAATAATATAATTAAATTCAATTATATTATTTAAAATAACTGAAGAAATAAATCAAATGAATTAATAATCTTAACTATTTTACTCTCAATTCATAAATCTATTTCAATGAACAAAGTTATAATGGCAGTAGTAATTCCTATGTCCTCTCTTGTACTTAAATCTATTTCAATGAACGAAATTATTCTGTTCACACTCATATACAACCACTACGGAAAATGTTATTGGATACACAAATTATAATAAAAAAAATATATTGTCAAGTGGATTTAATTAAATGGTTATATTTTGAAGCTTGTCGTGTATTTCTCAACAAAATCCAAGTAATTTCTATGATAGTACTTCTAGGGTTTGGATGTGGCAAACCGACATCTACTGGGGCGTGTTTGCCTGCCATGTGCAAGGGAGGATATTGTTTAAGTGTCGTGTACACATCAAACATAAATTATAACTCCACCCACCCCATGAACCTCCAGAAATCTTAACTGATGCAATTACAGCAGTGGTTGGCAGTCAATTGTGTAGAACAGTACATGCGATGGTGCGATTAATTTCAAAACCCTAGCTAGATAGCCTTTATCCAAAATCAAATGCTGTTTCTCATGAAAGATTGCCAGATTTCTTTTACTGCTTCATGCAGAGTTCATCGCTGCCGCCTTTCTTTTACTGCTTCATGCAGAGTTCATCGCTGCCGCCTGGCTTATCGATCATTATCGTGAACAGTTTGATTATTAATTATTCTTCCAACCTTCCATTCCCGTGTACTTGAAAACTTTAAGAGAAATCTTCTCGTGGAAAAAGCCAGTGAGCAAAAACTAAAGCTCGTCGTGATGGTGATGGTGACCGTGACGGTGACAGAGGTTGTGGTGGCAAGGTTTTGGTGGTTCAAATTCTTGATTGATATTTCGAGTGCATTATTGCCATTATTCATGTTTTATATAGAATTATTTCACAAGCTAAAAGAATTTTTTAATAAATGAAATAAATATAAAGATTATCTCGTAAAATATTTTATTGAGACGCCCTCTAATCTCCAAATTTAACTTGCCATTTCTTTAGTTCACCATGGTTAGTTAGCTCCTGTTCGGCTATAGCTGCTTCTGTGAGGTGATAGGTAGTGGCATCCTCACTTGTCTCTTGTAGGTACGTGAATGTGTTTTTCATGTTATTCATTTAAATTTAAGAAGACATGATATGAAAAATAACTTGGTACGCCTGTTTGGTATAATTACCAATCGGTAAAGTACTTTGTATTAAATGGTTCCCGTGCTGAGCTACGGGAGACAAACTTTTTGGAATGTAAAAAAAAAAAATCTATTGTTTTTGAGAAATTATTTGATATTATTATTAATGTATCTTTTATTTATCATAGTGAACATAAAGTTTTTAAATATGATAATTTTTTTTAATATATATATATATATATTATGACTATTAAAACGACAAGCATATCAAAATACTATGTTTATATTTTATGTGCAATTAAAAGATAAAAACAAATTATAAATAAAATAAAATCATGTTCAAAATCTATTTGAAAATTTTAGGGACAAGAAAAATTATTTCAATCGAATTTTCACGAATAATTTATTGTTAGGATTATTATTTTCATATCAATGCATAATAATTGAAAATGTTATTAAAATTCAAATAAAACTTATAATATTATTTAAAAACCATATCAAAATTTAAGAGTAAGTAAATCAAAATGGTAAATGTTTTTCTTATTGAAAAAAAAACCAAAGCATAAAAAAAAAAAAACGACAGAAAAGGGGTAGGCCCAACGCCTGCCCCTAGCATTAGTCCATACCCAACGTCTAGCCTTGTTTTATTTACTCTTTTTTTTTTTATTAAGGGGGTGACCTTTTAAAAAAAAAACAGACAACACATCGTCTGTACGACAAACAACGCATTATCTGCTTGTCTAGTTTTTTAAAGCCAAAGTAATTGGAAACGGCAAAAAATTGATCTTGTTTTTTCTTTTTTATGAATCAACCCATTTTTCAATCAATTTTCACATGCAAAACACCTAACCACATCGTAAAACACTTCTTGTCAAATGGATTATTTCGACACAAAACCTAACTATTTTGGTTGCTGGAATTACATTAGTCAAATGCATTCTTTCTTAACTGCCATATTCCGGTGAGTCACTCTCTCTCATCCAAGGCTGAAAAATCACAAAAATAAGCTTTGGGATCAAAATGGAAATTACAAAAATTTAGGATTAGGCATATATTATCTCTATCTTTTATTATATTCTTTTTTTTTTCTTTTTGTTTTAGATGTCTATCATAATTTCAAGGCTAATTTCATTCAATTAGGTTAAAGAGAGACTAGAATAAAAAAAAAAATCAAGAGTTTCACTCTCCATAACAAACCCCAAATGTTTTAGTTGTTTTGGTAATGTATGCAAGCTAAACTAGAATATCCTTATCATTAAAATAAAAAATAATAAAAATATAGTGAGGGTACTTAAAGAATGAAGTAGTTTATTACATTAGACAGTAAGTGAATGTGTTATCATGTTATTTATTTAGGATTTGAAATTTAGAAAAGTTAAAAAAAAATAATTTGATAAAAATACACTAGTTTGATTATATATAGATTATTAAAAGAAACTAATTGGCCTTGGAAAAATACAATAACTCTAAACTTATTTGTATTTTTCATTAGAACAATATAATGATGATTTTGTCCCTCCACGTAAATAACTTAACACTAGTTATTAGCTAAGGGGAAATTTAGTATTTGACCAAATATAAAAAAAAAAAATAAACAATTAAACAACATAGTGAATCGACCAAAATGCCCTTATAAGAAAAAAAATTAAAACTGGAGTCAAGGGGTTTTTTCATCTTTTCACATTGGTTTTTCTATTATTACCATGTCAGCTTAGGGGAAATTCGATATTTGTCTAAATATAAAAAAGGACAGGCACGTGTACAACACTAGGAGGAAGGTGAGAGGCATTTAAAAATGTCTTTTCATCGTGTTCTTTTCCAAACGGAGTGACGCGTGTCGGTGTTGGTCGTTCGATTTGTCACCAATGGACATTCTTTTTCTTTTATCTTTCCTCCACTAAAAATTACAGCTTGACCCTCTTTATTGTTAGTATTTCGACTTCAGTCCTTATTCTTTTGATTTCTCATTTTTGTTTTTAGCCCATTTATAGAAGTCTTATTTGTTTTCAATTTCAACATTTCATCTCAATTTATCAATTATTATATTTTTAATTTGGTCTTTTTTCTTTTGAATTCTAATTTTTTTTCTTGGCTATTTTGTAAATTTTTTATTGGTTTTTAATTTTACTCTTCAATCCAAATTGATAGTATTATATTTTCTAATTTGGTAATTATGTTCTATTTTTTTCTTGTCCTTTTTGTAAAAGTTATTACTCTTTTCAATTTCTCCCTTCAATCAAAAACTTGTTTTTATTTTTCATGTCAATTCTGATCCTCATTCTTTTTATTTTTTTTATTCTTTTGCTAAATTGATTTTTCTTTTCAATTTTACCTTTCAATCAAATATAAAATTTATTTTGTATTTTAATTTTGATCCTCATTCTTTTCATTGCTATTTGTTTTAAATCTTTTGTCTAATTAAAATTATTTTTTCAATTTCATCCTTCAATATTTGATTGATTGGAAACTAGACTTCATAGTTTTTCTAAATAGGGTGCTTCAGGTGTAATGACCCCGTGTCACAGGTTTAAGAAGCTAACACATTTTTTTTAAAAAAAGTATTATAATTCTCTTTAATTTTTTATTGAGTTATTTCAATCTCATAATCTGGGCTATGGGTTTGGCGGGATATCTCAAGTTGTCTCGGCCTTGATTACTAGAGTTATAGGTTTGTCATGCTAACTTGGGTTAAGTACGACCAATTTTAAGTCTTTATTTTTACCTCATTTTGTTCTTTTGTATTTAATGAGTTATGAATTGAGATACATAGTTTTTTCCCTTTTGAAAAAAACATTTTTCTCCAGGTTATCCTAATCATTTTTCTTTTTAAATTTGATTCATCTAATGTCATTTTTTATTTTTTGTCTAATTAAAATGAAGTCAACTTATTTCACTCAGTCGAGTTTATGACCTGAGTCACACATTTTTATTTCTTTTTTCAAACATTCTTGTAATAGCTGCAAGGCTAGTCAATTACTAAAAGAATTAGTTTCAATATATGAAATCTAGCTAAGAAATAGCAAAGAAACTCTTATTGTTAATCCGACTAGGGTTTTGGAAGAACTCATGGATCAAGTTTCATTTATGTCCCTTTAAATCTCAGTGGATTCTATAAAAGATCTTATTTTAGCTATCTAAGAGGGCATTAAAAGTACCCAAACATGTGTATGAGGTTGGGATTACGAGATAAGGTCCATAGGTTATTATTGGACATAAGCATAAGCTTTGAAGAATCTCAAGTCACATGAAACTAGACCAGGTTGTATGTCAAATCATTGCATAAATATTTTGTGTTCAAAGTTTTTAATGAAATGATTAAAGAGATTCTCATAGAAAAAAAACCAAAATTGATTTTAAAGATGATGTTAGTTTACCTTTAAACACCATCATTGAAACCTTTTTATTTTGATTAAAAAAAAATTAGCAGAATAACACCATTTGAAAGAGTTTAAGCGAAATATCACATTTTCACCTTCTCGTGTTTCAGAAGCTTAATATTTACTAAATGTTATGATTCTTAAGCTTGACAAGATAGTTTTCATGCTTCAGAAGCATGATAACTTAACATGTTGCATTTCAGAAGGGTGACATGTTGTGAAATTTAAATCTTTCCCCATATCAAAGAACACAGATAGACACAACTGCCCTCTCTCTAAAAACTGATGTCCACAACCTTCCTCTCTCTAAAAAAACCCATCAATCCCTTGTTGTTTTACCTTTAAAACACCAAAAATCTAACTCATCTTAGTCTCCAAGTATCCTAGAATGTTTTCCTCTTCAAAATTCATCATTGCCACCTTTGCCCTGACCATCCCAACTCGTTTTTCAAGCCTTACAAGTAAGGTAAATATACTACATTGTTATGAATTTATGTTTGGTTTAGTTGAAATGAAATTATTGTTTAAGGTTTAGGTTGAATTTAGGGTTTATTTAATTAAGGATAAATTAGCTATGAATATTATCAATTAAGATTGTTTTGATATAGTTGAATATGAAAATAAGTTCAATTAATTATGAATTAATTATTTCAATAAATTATATGTTGCATTGAGTTTTGGATAAGTTGTTGAATTAAGGATTTTTTGTGAATTGTTTTGAATTAGTTAATATTGTTATCAACTATGCTTTATGATTTCATGCAGTAGAGCATGAATGCAGTAGAGTTTCAACGAATTACACGTTGCATTGAATTGTGGATAAGTTATAAAATTTGATATTTTCTTTGAATTGTTTTTATTTGCTACGAATTTTGGGTTTTATTTCATGCAATTGAGAATGAAAATATAAATTAGATTTGATATCATGAATTATGTTTAATTTTGGTTAAGTATTCGTTGTGTTAAATTTTTAGAATTTTGTTTGAATTTACTATGAATTTTGGCAATTAGGATTAGGGTAATGTAATTTAGTTAAAATTATGTCTAATTGACTGAAATCCAATTTATTGTTTTTACAAAATTTCCTATAATATATTTATGTTATGTCATTTTGATGGAACTTTTGTTGATGATGTGAACAACAATATCACATACAATGGTGATAATAGTTTGTTGTTAAATGGTAATTTAGGTATGTTGTATGTGGAAATGAAAGAAACTATTTGTCATGGACTTGGGTGGAGTTATAATGATATTAATATTAAAATAACTTGGAGGTGTCAAATTGGTGAATATCAATATGATCATGTACCAATTGTATGTGATGACAGTTTTAAGACAATAATTAATTTTTTCATTCAAAGTGGATTGAATATAATGGTATTGTATGTGAGTAGTTTACCAAAATCTTTGTGTGTCCCAACTTCTAATCAAATATGTATAAATGCATTACAATCTGTCGGTCCTTTAAAGTCAGTTAGTAGAGGAAAAAACAATTTATTTTTGAATGATTTGCTATAAAGAATTAATGATACTATGTTTAACAATCCATTCTCTTATCAATATAGATTTGATTATTCTGAGACTAGTGACAATGAAGACGATGAGATGTGAGACCCGAATGTGACAATAAATGTTGATAATGATGTTGATGATGAATAATACCTCTTGTTTCTTAATTTGGAGATGCTTATGGGTTTACATTTGTTGTTTCTCATGATTAGGCACTTATTCATAGATGTTTTTCAAGAAGCTCTGATTTAGAGGTTGGAAAAACATTCAGCAATAAAAATAATTTGGTTAATATAGTTAAACGATGACACATTGCATATTAGTTGAATACCGAGTCTAACGGTCAAACTCAATCGTTGTTCAATTAGAACATGTCCAAGCGCTTGGATATAAGTGGTATATACATGGGGACATCATTAAAGGTCAAATTCATTTGAAATAGCAAAGCTAAAAGGGCCACACTATAAACCCCAGAAAAAAAAAAAAAAAAGTAGGACTGAAGGTAATAAGGTCTTAATGAGTAATAAAAGCTTTGAATTTAAAAGAAATGAATAAATGATTGAAAGAATAATTAATGTGATGTGAAATGGAGAGTATAACCTCAATGAATAAATATAAAAGTATTGTTGAAGTAAAAATAAAGATTTTGAGGTTTAGTTTAAAATTTTTAACGTTGATAAAAACGATAATTGGTTTTAATGGATAAAAGAATAAGATAATTGAGAGAAATCATTCTATGAAACTGATATGGTGATAAATAATAAACAATAAAAAAGGATAGTACAACGAAAAGATAGGAGTGAAGGTGCAAGCACCGGTTACAAATCAATAGCATTTTCATGAAACAACAATAAACCAGATAAAGAAATAAAAGGAGAAAGATGTAAAATAAATATATTTTTATGTAAAAAATTATTCCAAAGGATTATAAGAATAATTGATATGATTTATATGAGGAATGAACAAGAAATCCGGATTTTTGATGAAAAATCACAAAGCTGATTAGTTTTACACTAAATAGCAGAGCTCTCAATCTGACTGTTAAATTAAGCTGAAATTTTTCAGAGAGTCTCTTGACACACACACACACACACACACACACACACACACACACACACACA
>Ga0307517_10006659_pt1 | contig 17019 bp, 6 predicted proteins | sample 23_EM_MG_FD_194515 | JGI IMG/M metagenome (GOLD analysis project Ga0307517, IMG submission 194515) | Populus trichocarpa ectomycorrhiza microbial communities from riparian zone in the Pacific Northwest, United States - 23_EM | ecosystem: Host-associated > Plants > Roots > Unclassified | place...
ATAGTTATACTATAAAGGGAACAAAGCAAATAAGTTCAAAGCTCAAGTAATTTTTGAAGGCCAATTAGATTTCGTTAATAATGGATAATGTGGATATTGGAAAGGACACAGCAAATTTCAATATGCTGTTTGGTTTACAGTGATGATCTTACATGTAAAAAGGAACAGTATACCTCCCTTTCATGATACTCTCCGTTTCATAAGAAAAAAGAAAAGAAAAAGGAATGCTAAGAAGCTTATTATTACAATTAGTTGCAGTGAGTGCTTGACAAGGTTTTGACAAAGTTACATGGTATTCAGCCACACATTCCTCTCCCCTTCATGACATGCCTCCTCAAGCCTGGGATATGAACATTTGTAATATAATCTCTCCAGTCAATACTTCCCACGTCGAATCCGAATATCCCCTTCTCGTTTTCTGACATTCTCTCCATCAGTTTCTGAGTATTGCTATTATCAAACCTGCATTTATACATTTGTTTTCTGTTTTCAAATTGATAAATCTTTAAGGTAGAGAGTTTCTGTAATGTCTATGAGGGTAAAGCAAAGTGAGTGGCTCATATATATCCTTACCTTCCACCATAGAAAGTGTATGGCTCATATATACTGGCCAGGTACTTGGCTTGTTCCACTGATTTTCTGCATATGTTTTCATGTTTTTGTGACAACTTCCTGTCCGATGTGGCCATTCCCGCTAGCCGACTTCGCTGAGTGACATATCTCCAAAGATGAGCAGAGAACTCTTCCATGGAGCTGAAGAGCTTCATTGAGGGAACATGGATTGGTCGGCCATTTGAGTCCATGTATGGAGAGGAATTGTAGTGTTCATGGAGCAACGTTGCCAGGTCCTGGAAAACAAGTGGATTTACAACAGATGAAGCGATTTGGTAGACATTGATGTCTGGTTTTTGCTCCATTCCATGCCAAGCCATTGCTGCCAATGTTGCATTAACCACCATATCTGCTGGAACCTTCAACCGACAATTTTGACAAAGCAGCAACTCTCCGTGAGTACTTTCAATAACCCATCACAAAAACAGGAAAAAAAAAAACAAAAAAAAAACCCTAATGTCTAGCTACCTTTGATTTCATTTACCAAATAGGCAAGTCATTTGTAAAACTTAAAATAACCTTAATCATTTTGAGTTTCTGAATTGTTTGCCATGATCACATGAACTAAACTGTCGACCCAGGCCGATAAGAGAAACAGAGGATTAATTGTGAGATTGAGTGCTAATTACCACATCAAGGACCCCATTTGGGTCTACTAAAAAACCTGTGAGCTGCCCTTTCCCGTAGTACAAAACAATAGGATCCATCATCCTGAGACGAAATGTCGAAGAGAATGAATGAGACAATTAGCTCAGAATTTTAAATATTGAAGCATTCAAATTGATGTGGTGCTAATGGGTTGAATAAAGGCTACCTATTCCCTTCCATCCATCCAGGGAATGGCTCTTTGCAAGTGCTTTCAATAACACTAGGTCGAATGATGACAACTGGTATGTCTCCTCTCATGTTATCAACCACCATTTCCCCCATAGCCTTGGTGAATACGTAAGTGTCTTGCCACCCATATTTTCTTGCCCTGTTTTGGTGTCAACTATCATACTTCAAGTCGCAATTTATTCATTTCAACTTACCATTTATCCAATGATTAGATGGCCGATGGAGTTTATATTCTCCTTTCAAAAATTGAAGAGAAAAAAAAAACAAGAAGATGGAATCGTTCACCTTTCTAAACCCAACTCTTTCATCTTTTGAGCCACTTCATTTTCTTGAAAAGCTTCCTTGGAATCCAAGGCCAGATTCATTTCATGCTCGATATCCAATGCGGGTGCAAATCTTGGCGTGCTCTCAGAGATGATTAAGTTTTCCCTTGCTATACAGTCTCCAAAAAGGAATGGCTTCTCCATAATTCTTCCTTGTCTTTGTCCATTAACATAAGCTGTAACAAAAAGAAAACCGAAATGGAACAAATTCTGGAAATTAGAAGCTCAGCATATTACTTGTCAAACACAAAATGAAAGGCTATGCAAGAAATTTAGATTCTTTAGGCAGGCAAGGCCATTAAGGATTGTCCAATTCATAATTAGAAATCCCTTCTGAAAAACAAATTTAGTACTTGACCTGTTGATACTTGTAAGAAAAGCTTGAGTTTCGGGCACTTCTTCGCAAAGCTCATGAGGTGGCAAGTTCCTCGTGTGTTGACATCAATAGCAACATCATACCTGCATTTCCACAGCGTCACAATGCAATAGCGGAATATATACATATATATCTTGAAAGCATATGGTAGTATTAGACAAGATTATCTTTGTAGAAATGGAAGGAGGCCATAACCTTTCGTCAAAAGTTGTATTAGCTGCTGAATTGACGATTATGTCAACTTCATTAGCGATCTTGTCAGCTAAATCTTCTTCTAACCCGAGATTGGATTCGCAGACATTTCCTACCACGGGGACTAGTTTGTTCAACATGAAAGATTGGTAGGATTTTCCATGGGTTTGTCTGAGACACTTGAATAGCTCTGCGTTTATTATCTAATTACAAACCATAAATTAAATTCTGATTCACCATTTGGAAAAGAGCCTCTGCAATTTGATGAAAAAGTTGGTGACCATTAGGAGGCATTTCCTGATCAAGAGGAACATACCTCGTTTTTCAATCTTGTAATTGCAGCTTCCTTGCTTTCTGCCTTAATCAGAACATATATCTTGCCCACATCAGGCATGGTCCTTAAAATCTTCTCAATAAGAACTGCAAGTTTTAGCATAAGCTACATTTTGATTATCATCAAAAGAAGAAAAAATTGAGGGCAAAGAATAATTTAATTATAACACTATACCTTTGGCTAGAAAGCCAGTTGCACCACTAATGAAGAGCCCTTTCCCTCTAAGAAATTTGACAATGCCAATACCATCTTGCATCTCCAACAAAGAAGAGCTAGTTGGTCCACCATAAGGCACAAAGTCCTCAACAGCAATTTCAGGTTGCCCTTTTTCATTTGGAGACAAAACCAAGCTTCCTGCATCCCTAACAGAAGCAATATGCTCCTGATCACTAACCACTGCTGATCTTTCTGTTAAAACAGAAGGAAACCCACTAGACCTTATCGCCTTTCCTCCACCACCTTGGCAATATACAACAACGTTCCTCTTCCTCCACCTCAAAAAGCACCAGTCGCACTTACTGGACACTCTTATCAGTTTATTGGATGCGGGTAAAGGAGAATTGAGGAACATGGACCCCATTTTTTCTGATCAAGTAACAAGAGAATTTGAGGTGGACAAGTAAAGGTGACAAACTAAAGATGTTTTGCAGTTAAAGAAATGGTTGGCTTGAAACCTTAGCTAATATCTATCAAAGCAAGAACAGAAAGAAAAACTAGTAAACTAACTAAGCTCTATAACATAAAGATGGCATACGTTTTGGCTTGGTTTGGTTCAAGGGAAAAGGAGAAGAGGGTTAGGTATATATATTTCAATAACAGTGTTTTTATAGGAGAAATTTTCCACGAGAGCTCTCTTTTTGCCACCCCTTCACATCTACCACCATTGGACTAACATGGCGGGAGTTCTCTTTGATCCCTCATTTAATTAGTAATTCTTGTTCAGAAAATGTAGTTTTGCATTAATGTTGTTTTGGTTAAAGTTGGTCATAATTAAGTTCTTTATGAAAGAAAATAAAGAGAGGAAAGGGTGTGTATATGGGCAGTGAACAAGTGCTAGGCTTAGATTAGACCCACCATTGAAATTTTTGAGTTTTTTTTCTTCATTATACCTTCTAATCCAAGTCCTTGATGGTTAAATTAATGGTTGAATACGAAAATCTCAATATTATGGAAATTGTATTGAGCATATATAGGTCCACTACATTTGATATATTTGTTTAGTTCTATAGACCATAAACAACGGGCAAAGGCTAGACCGCTGGATTGTTCAGAATTCCATGCCTTCATTGCAGCATAGCTATTTGGACGCAGAAACTGAAGGTAGCTTTTCTGAACCCACATTGCCATTCAATCATTTCTTCCAAGCAATAGAAACAGGGGACATTTCAAAAAATATTTGCCTCCATATAGCAGATCCGAACCTCTTCATCTGCAAAATACCAACAGAAGTTTGTCGATGATTTTAATGCTGCATGACTAGTTTGCCAGATTTTCCTATGAACAGTCAAGCCAAACCCATAAAACTCCAGTCGTATAACTGAATTTCAGGCATGATCTATGGAAAAGGTGTTATTATTAAAAAAAAATCCTCGTGAGTTCAGTAGGGTGGACATAGTATTATTTATTCCTTGTCAAGGATAAATATGATTTTCCAATCAGTGACTAAGATTTCTAGATTTGAGAAAAATAATCAATAATATCAATGAAGAAAATACTGCGTAAAATAAACTGCAGGCTTGCAAACCATAAATTGACTATGAATAGTCAAGCTTCCACAAAAACTCTAGTTACCAACAAAATCCATTAAAAGTGAATTAATCATCATCATTTTATAAATTAACAAAGTTTTCCTTTATAATCCAGCCTAGCATATGCCAAGAAAAGGGATAACTTGCCACAATCATGATTGTACATGGAAGGAAGCATGTACACAGCATTTCCAGCAGCAGCAGCAGCTTCAGTTTCTATACAGGCAGCAGCTGATGACAGAAGATCATCAGATGATCCTACTGCCAACTCAATACAAAATGCATATATATGAATGCGTGCCAGTACACTGTTGTACCATTGCTTGGTTAGAACTTATAATGTCAAAGACAACTTCTCAATCAAAAGCTTCAAGAACACGGCCACTTAAATTAAAAGATAGCGATAAACTATCCAGGATACAAGCCATCTGTTCAACTGAAATATTGGCCTTCGCAAAGTCATTCCTCAGCAAAGCAATGCCCTCTTCCATCTAACAATCTTCACACAACTGAATTGTAGTTATATCATCAACAAAGGGAACAGAGTAAAATATACCAAGTTATTATGAATCAGAAATCATATTTGAAATCAAAATCATTGTAGTTATAAATTAATATTTGATTTTTTTTTTAATTTCATCATTCAATATCGGGTATTTTTGGAGATTAGACTTCATAATTTTTCTATTTACTTTCTATAGAGTTATTATAGTCTCATAACCCAGCATGCGGATTGATAGGTTAATCGAGATTAACCCAAATCGATCCAATATATTATTGTCTTAATATTTATAAAATAAATGTTATTTTCAATATTTATTTTGAGTCAAACTATGTTTTTACTAGTCATCCGAGTTGTTTTTGGACCGGTCAAATAGGCTTTGTCACATGGGATCAATCCGCACATGGTTTGAAAATATTTTTAATTAAAAAAAACATTAACAATGCCTACATTTTTTTAATGTTAAAAAAGCTTTTGATGTAAGCAGCAACATAGAATAAGCTAATAAATATTATTTATTAAAATAATGATATGATAAATTTGCTCCTAGCCCTAAAAAACAATGAGCTAGGATTTGGAGGCACGATAGCCTTTTTACCATGATCAATATTATTTTTAAATTGTTTGGGGGTAAATTGGTTTTTTTAAATTTTTTTAGAATAATTAAATTACCTAAATATCTCGGGAAGAAAAAACATGGTGGCTTAAGCCCAGGATCTTTTATGTCTTTTTTATTTTTTATTAAAGTTAAATTACTTAATTATTCTTGGATTCAAAATTAACAAAATCATCCTCCATGGATGTTTTGTTATTTTCATCATGGTTTCTTTGTTAATATCAAGTTAACTCAATCGTTTTTTAATATCAATAAATATTTAATATTTTTTTAAAAAAATTATTGACACGTGCGAGATCGTTTCAGTCATCAAATGTCGCCTTTCGTGGAGGCATTTAAAATTTTTTGTCATCCCCTCCACGATAAGGCAACGCGTGCACGAAATGTACCTCCAGTTTAATGTTTGTGATCATTTTTTTCTTTGCCGCCTTCTCTCTCTCCATATTGAATTTCAAATCGACCCCTTTAAAATCTTAGACAAACCCCATCAATTTTTCTTCCTTAACATTTAGTCATTATCCTTTTGATTACTATTTTTTTTATTTTAAATAATCTATAAATTCAAATTCTTTTTCTATTTCACCCCTTTTCTTTTCTTTATCTTTCAAATTTGATTATTATTCTTTTAATTACTATTTGTTTTGTTTGCGATAATTTTTTATTTTTATTTTTACAATTTCATCCTCTATGAAGTTTTTTCCTAACAAATTTGATCTTCATTCTTTTAATTGTTTTTTTTTCTTTGGAAATTTTTTTAAATTGATTTTTTTTTCATGATTTCATCATTCAAAATTAAATTAGTTGGGAATTAAGCTTATTGATTCAAACCAAGTCAAAATTAAATGGTTTTTTATTTTCTTTTGTTTAAGCTTTTTTTTTTCAATCTCATCCTTCAACATTTATTCAATTGGAGTCTAGGTTCTGTTTTATTTATTTATTTGTTTTCTGTAAAAAATTTTATTGGTCTTGAAAACGACCCTGGTTATCTCAAGTTTTCTTATTTATCATTCTTCTGGATTTTTTAACTAATTCTTTAAATAGGTGTTTTTTTTTAATCTAATTCCATCCTTAAATCTTTGGAATAATTTTTTAAAACAATTTTTAAAATTAAAATTCTTTTGCAACTCTATCCCCCTTTAATTTTTTAATTTTTCAAATTTAGTCCTCATTTTTTATTGTTATTTGTTTTATATGAGATAAATTTTTAATTGTTTTTAATTTCATCCTCTTTAAGTTTTTTTTCCTGTCAAATTTGATCCTCGTTTTTTTATTACTATTTTTTGTTTTGGCATATTTTTTGAATTAATATTTTTTTTCTAATTCTATCATTTGATATTATATTGGTTGTGAATTGAACTTCTTGTCTCAACCTAGATCTACAATGTCACGAGCTTTAGGTTTTAAAAATTAATTTAAGTTTGGAAGGTTCACCTAAGTTTGCTTAGATATTTCTTTTCTTTTTTTTAAGTTCATGTTTTTAAGTTTCATCTTTCAATATTTATTCAATTGAAGATCAGGCTCTATTATTTTTATTTATTTTCTTTTTATAATATTTTTCACTGATTTTGAAAATGATCTGGATTTTCTTGGGTTTTATTTATTTGTTGTTCTTTGTTGGATATAATTTGGTTAATTAATATAAAACTGATTGGGAATTGAGCTTCTTGATTAAGCTCGGGTCTAGGGTTTAATGGGTTGTGAATTTGAGACCTTAACCCAGGTTTAGAAGGTTTGTCCGGGCTTGTTTGGTTTTTTTTTTAAGCTAATATTTATTTTTTAATTTCATCATTTACCATTCATCATTTATATCATTCGCAATTAGCCTCTGTTTTTTCTTTATCTGCCTTCTATATATGTTTTGTGAATTTTTAAAATAACTCAGGTTATCTTAAATCTTTTTATTTGTTATTTTTTGTTGGATTTACTTTTGCAAGTTTTCTAAATTGATATATTTTTTTGATTTTATTCTTTAACATTGTATCTATTGGGAAATCTTTCTTTTTTTGTTACATTCCTCAAGGTTGAGGGTTTTTTATATTAGGCTTCGTGATTTTCTCCGATTTTCTTTCTATTCATCTATCTCAATAACATCTTTTAGACCACGGGTTTTGCGGGTTGACCTAGGTTGACTTGATTTTTTTTAGGGTCACTCTTTTTAAATTTAATATTTTTGTGCTTCGTCCTTTGATATTAGGTTGTTTTGGAATTGAGTTGTGTGTTGTTTTCTAGTTGCCTTCTATTCAATTGTCCATTTCGCATGATTTGGAATTTGGATCACAGGGTTTGGTATTTTTTTTTTTGCTTAATTGATTTTTTTTATTTCATTCTTTAATTTTTTTTTGAATTTTTTTATTTTATTTGTTTATTCTAGTTTCATAATCTGACTTGCATATTTTGCATACTTAATAAAGTCTTATTTTTTAATGTTTTTTAAGACATACTTGTGTTGTTCAAGCATATTTTTTCTAATAAAAAAATATTTTAACTCATGACACAACACAAGCCAGCAAATCTAGCATGTACCACCAACAAAAGGAGAGAGATCACGAATAAATGCAAACTATTTGGTCTCCAGAGACTTCATTAGTGTGTGTGTGTATTTGAAAGATGAGGTTAAATATAGGAATGAATACTAGCGAATTAAGTTTTATTTAACGCGTAAAAAATTTAGATAATTATATCATACAACTAGGATTAAATTACACCTCCAAAAGAGTCCAGTTTATAAAAAGAAAAAAAAAAAGTCTTAGAAATATAACGAGTTATTAGTAAGAGTTGAAGTTTTCGAAAGTCATTTATTGAAATTAATGACATGTTAAAAACTAAAAAATTCAATTATAGTTTTGCCTAGGAAATTAATTAATTAAATACGACCAAATGAACATTAAATTGGATTTCCTTTTCTCCTATATATTTTCAAGCACTTTACCTTCTACTGTAATTACAAAATCGCCACTTTTTGTTAAAAAAATCTTTAAAATTAATAAAATAACTCTTTCCTAATCTAAAACTCAAAATATATAGCATTGTATTTATTAAATCCATTCTTGCTTTTTCCCGTAAAATATATCATGTTATCCATTTGATCTCCATTTTAGTGACATAAGGTAAAAAAACTCAACAATTAATTTGATTCAAAATTGTTTTTTCCATAGAATATAATTTATTATTTATTTTATTACATGTCATATTAATTTGTGCTAATTACATGGGTTTGATTTTTTTTTCTCTTGTGATATTAAGATGAATTACTACTGTGGATTGGGTTTATAATTGATAGCCTAATGTTCTATATTGATTATCTATTATAGATGAGGGTTTCTAAGCCACCCTGCTGAAAATAATTCCACCTGCGCCACTATATATATATATATATATATATATATATATATATATATTCCTTAGAGGATTTAATCAGGGCTATATATAAGAGCTCAAGCACAAATAAAAGAAAAGAAGAAAAAAAGACATCGAGGACTCTCCGTCGAGCAAATATGTATACAATTGTTGGTGTGACTTACAGTCTGCGTGACAAGAACATTCATTACCGGTGGACCTGGATATCGAGTTCTCCTTCAAGGAAACAAAACGTGTGCTTAAAAGTACGTTACACATTATGTATTTACGCACATATTAAAAATCATCTCTGCTATGCTAGTCGGAGTTAAAGAGTGTATATATATAAACCACACTTGCAGAAGTACTTGGCTCTGCCATGGCGTAAAAGATGATGATCATCATTGTAATGGCGATCTCCAATCAAGATTCTCCTCCGGATAATCCTTCTGAACTTCTTTAGGAGGAATGAAACAGTCCATGGAGAGTCCAGGTACATCAAATGCAAGATCATCGATTGTCCATGTCTCCTCCATCCGTGTGGTCGAAAGACCTTCCTTTAAGTTATCCCCAAACCTTGAGATCATTACACTTGATTGACCACCATGTGCTATCATCACACCCTCCACTGCCCGATAGTCTTCTATTTTTGTTGCCATTGTGGTTTCCCAGTATGTGGGGTAGGTTCCTGGAGACTGAATTCTGGTTAAGTACGAGTCTTCTAGATACACCAGGAGGCCATTTTTTTGGCTAAAGTAGCCAAATATTACGTGCTTGATCATCTCTGCTGTGCTATCGCTTCGGTCAGCAAGGTCTGCTTGATCAGCAGACAATTTCAGTACAAAACAATCCATGCCTGAGATACACTTCTCTCCCATGTATTGTGATGGAGAGAATACAGCTGATATTGCCATAGGATCTAGTCCCTGCATGAGTTTTTCCATCTTGAACGTCAACAAGTTGGGAATTTTATGGCGCTTTATATATATATATATTAGTATATATGGTGTTTTAATTACCAATACAAGTAATGCATTAACTTTTAATCTAGAGAATTGAAAGCTAAGAATATATACTTTCAAACGGTAACAGTCAACAATATGAATCTCATGAACGGTTCGAACCATTTAACTATATCTGCTCCAAGTTACACTCAAAACTTCAAGTAAGAGGCCATCAGCTCTTAAATGACTGTCTTAGGAGGAAGAATTTTGAATACAACCCTAGCCTTCATGCATTTACTTAGCTATGTTAATACTAGAACATGAACTACGTTTCTTTTTAGATTCCAAGAAAAAAAAATATGATGAAGAAAATGGGTACTTGTACTGTTTCCATGATGATCTCAAATGAATCACGTGCAGGGTGTTCGTTGGTGCCTGCAGCTTGAGCATCATTGTCAAAACCTACCGGTGTCTATATATCGTCAATAAACAGCTAGCATTGGTTTCGTTTCTGACAAAATATGATTTAACCGACTCCATTATTTGACAAAGGGGAACCAAGATCCGGCATCTTGGGGTGGTTGGATCTTGGTTCTGGTAAAATTAGCAATGATATTGAACAGAGGCCATCTATAATCATCTAGTCGCATATATGCTGCACATGAATAGGGACGCTCTCTGTCTGATAACATCCACATGATGTTATAAAGAAAATCACATAAAATAATAAACTGAAGTAATTAACACAGGATTATTGTACTCTTTTTCATCAAGCAATTCAATGTGTTCACACTGGTTTTTTTATATTTTTTTAAATTGTAATTTTAAGATATTAAACGTGAATGAAAATATTTAAACCTGGGATAAAATAAAGTGAAAATTAATTTCAAAAATCATACATGAAATTTAATGTCACCACTCATATTTATATGGTTACCGTATGATATCTACATAAACAAAGACAATATTATAGATAGGATCGAACTGGTCTTCCTAAAGATATATAGTCACGAGCCAAGATTCAAAGTTAGGTCACAATTTATTAATAAATAGCCAAAAGGGCATCGATAATTATTACTCTTATTTACTACCGGTTGGCTAGACATGCAAAGCAAAAATGAAATAACTCTTGATTGGTACCACTTGCCTGAAGCGCTCGGCGTAGAGGCCGAACTCCACCTTTCGCAGCATGAGAGCCAAGCCAAGGAGTGTGGCGCCAGGCCACATTGCCATCACTACCAGCTACAACTTTATGGCCATCAACGACCAGCTCAATTAGCCACTTGTTAGGGGCCATTTGCCACATTACAAAGCACCCTTTTTGTGCAGCTGTAGTGACTCCAGCCATAGCTGAGCCACCAAGCTCATCAACCATGGCCATTGTAACCTTTCCTGTAGCAAAAATATTTTTCACTTTGCCTTGTAGTTTTCGGCAACCGGTTGCTGCAGTGAAGTGTTGTATAATGTATTGAGCTGAGGAGGATACCTGTTGATTAAGGACATTAATTTGTTATGGTTGTCGCTACTTAGTTTAAATTAATAATTATCAAGTTTATTTAAACTAGCACCAAATATGCACTTGTATATTAAATGTTTCCTTTTATTTCTTGATTTTCTTTTTCAATATAGCATATCTCAAAAAAAAAATCTTCAAAATTTTGGAGTGACGTAGTATTTAAAAAAAAAAACTTGTTTTTTCATGAAAAAAATTGATTTATAATTTTAATTGGAAAAAACTCTCATACTCGAGAAATACTCAGGATTTTATACTTTATTTATTTAAAATAAATCATATGCATTGATGGATAGGCGCCATAGTAAAAATACATGATATATATATTTTGAAAAAATAGAAATAATATAGTAAAATGAAAATAGAAAATAGATTTTTAATTAGTTCACGTGGCTAAATTAGTGGAGTGTTTCCATTTTATATAGACGTAGACGAAGACCAGCTTATTAATATAAAATAAATCCTAATCCTTATTTAGGTTGCTGGGTAGACTAAAACCACATCAATAATGGCTGTGCATGTAATTAAACCACTATAAATTAATTATTAACCCACTTTTCTGTTTTCTTTTTTTTTATTATTCTCTAAACTTTTTTCTTGTGCCTTGAGAGGAAAATGACTCAATACTTTCTTTTGGACCCTCTTTTAACTAGTTTACAGCCCTTCTGACTTTAATGTAAAAGACTGAGACCCACTTTTAAATCATTAATTCTCACAAAAAGTCATCCAAACCTAATTAAATAATTAATTATCGGCTTAAACCCTAATACTTTTCCACATGTACTTGATAGCTATATTCATTACTTGACCCAGAAAATGCTGGGCGTAGTGTCCTTTCTAAGTTATTGTTGAGATGGCAGTGGTCCCACGAACACTGGGCCTGAACTTTTCTTTTTCTTTTTTTTTCTTTCTGATTCTTCTTCCATTGGCCTAGTGCTTGGTGGGGACTTTGAGGAATCTCAGTGGAGAGCCAGTGAGGGCATTGATCATCCACAAACCAAATCACCATTCATTGGTTACTTTCCATAGGCCCAGTGATTCCAACTTTGGTTACTTAGGCTTGGAACTCCTAAACAGCAAGAACAAAGCGAAAGGACCAAGAACAAATCTAGAAAACCGATTACAAATTCTTTGAGAATATATAGAGCAAAAAATCTAGAGAAACCAGATTTTACTACACGTTCCTTGAAAAAGTGCACCAAGAGATCAAAATGGGCTAGATTTACTTCCTTATATGCCAAAGAAATCTAAAAAGACATAGTTTTACACATTCGCATGCATGACATACCTCATTGACGGGCGATTTAGAATGGATGGAGACAGGAAAGAGAGGGCACCCAAGAACACTCAAGAGGACTTTAAGGTCAGATCTTTTGTTGAAAACAAGATGGAAATGAGTCTTCAGCCAGTTTCTCCACGAGTGAACTTTCTTCTTTGAACAGTTTGTGCTGTACTCTTCATCTTCGTTTATGGGTTCTTCCGATAATGGTGCAAGACGACTCATTTGCTCTCCTTCTTCTCGTTTCTTTACGGGGGAGAGAGAGAGAGAGATGTGAGAGCGGTGGTTATTATGGAAGGAGAATTGGAAAGACGAGAGGAAGTTTACTTAAAGGCAGTCTTTCTTGAAGTATCACCTTTATGCACACGCTGTTTTGGTGCGTGTTGCTCAATTCTTTTAATTTTGGGATAAAATAAAGAATTAAGGATGAAAAATGAGGCCCCCGGAGAAGAATAATTAAAATGAAGAGAAACACGTGGGATATTAACAGGAAATTAAAATGCAGTGGGTTTTTTAAAGTGTTTTTTATTTAAAAATATATTAAAATAATATTTATTTTATTTTTTAAAATTTATTTTTGATATTAATATATTAAAATGACTTGATAATATATAAAAAAAAAAGGGTCATCATGAACTGGTTGAATTTGCATACGCTATATATAAAAAAACAATTAAGGTAGCTTCTTATCTTGGTTATATTAGCTACATTAATTAATATTTAATGTAAGTTTTTCTGTCAACACTCGCTGACGTTGGTTAAGTCAAGATGGAAATCGGATTTTCGATTTGGATAATAAAGCCACCTAATTATGTCTGAACTACTTTTGTTTTTAATCGATTGCATTGCTTCATATGCAACTAACTCATTAACTAGATCACTTGCTTACAAAAGGAGATTGTGAAAAGGAACGACATTCGCTCCTGTAGTTCTAGGATACTCAATTTGAATTATTATCTATTAAGGATTTCTACTTGTGTGTCATTACGTTCAATCATGTTTTTTAAAATTAAAATTTTTTTTAATGTTTTTCATTATTTTTATATTCTAATATCAAAAACTAAAAGGAAAAATTAGAAAAATATTATTCTAATATATTTTTTTATTATTTTGATGTGCTGATATTAAAAACTAAAATTTAAAAATAAAAAAAAATATTATTTTAATACATCTAAAATAAAAAAAATATTATTTCGATGAATCATTTCTTTGAACAGAAAAAAATTATATAAACACTTACTTGAAATCTCACTTATCAAATTTTATTGTGTTTTTTAAAAAAATTTCTGAAGAATTTGCCATAATATATCTTACCCATGCATAATATTATGAAAAATGGACATAAATTTTTATATAAAAAAAATTATTATGATAGTTTTGATAGAAAATTCAGTTTGAAACACGTAAATGATTACCACTTCGAAGAAAAAGCAAAGACGTGGATGGTGCATTGCTCTTTGTTGTTTTCCCTGAGGGTACCTGAATTAAAGATATGTCCTTTGAATTGTCATCATCATATATTGTTTGGTGTCCATTTCCCCCCATTGACTAGATATTTACAACTTCTTTTATGGGATTTCAAGCAGTGCTGAAGCTAGGGGTTAGGGAAGAGAGACAATCTCCCCCTCCTAAATTTTCATGCTTCCCACTTTAGTCCTTATACTTTTGATCATACATTTTCAAACAAAAAAAACACTTTAATCGCCTCCCGTAATTGTTTTATTTCTAATCTATTGAAAACATGTTGCTTATGTGCTCAAGAATATGAAACTCTCTTTTTTTTTCCACCGAGTTTCATAATGGTGGAGGGGGCAAGCTCTGTGTCACAAGATTAAATCCATAGTTTTAAGACCCGGTCCGGTGACCAGCTCAGTCTAAATTTCGGGTTCTGGATTTTGACCGAGTCAGTTTTTTTTTAAAATCAAAACGACGTTGCTTTAGAAAAAAACAAAAGTCAACCGGGTCACACCGGGTTTTTTCTTCCCCTGTTTTTTCTTCAACCCGGCCCGGTTCCAGCCCCGGATCGACCCGCCGGGCCGGGTTTCAAAACTATGATTAAACCATCATTCTAAGGATTCTTCTAGCTGATGAGGCGTTCATTGGGTCTTCTTCTTTTTGTTCTGTTTTCATATTTTATAAATGACTATTAAAAATTAAATTTTACTCAACTTGGAATTTAATTTTGAGTGAAAAGATTAATTCTTATTTCTAGTTTGTTATACATTAATTGGTGTTTTGATAAATAAATAAAAAGATATTTATCATCAATTTAGGGAAACGAAGGATTGAACACAAAAATAGTCGAACAGTTGTGCTCGAGAGACAATGGAATGAGTATAATTAGAAGATGGATAATGATTTTGTGCTAGGAGTTTAATTGAATTGAATATCAAACGTTCGACTAAAATTAATTTCCATCAATGTACTTGTAATTCATTGGTAATCTTGTAAAATACTAGGAGTTAGGATTCAATTTAGGAATGATAATTTTATTCGAATATGTTGTATATTGATCCAAACTAACTAGAATTGTTGAGTTTTGTAGATAATTATCTTATTTGATATGCAATAAATATTGTATAAATATTGTCAAACCCAATCCAAACATAACCTATTATATATATATTATTTTATGTTAAATAATAAATATTACAAAGATAATAAATGCCTATATGAACACTTGAAATCTGACGGGTAGGGTATAATTATCTAAATTATTTAACATTTGAATAATAAGTATAATATAAATATTTTACTAGTTATTTGACATGTGTTTCGTTACAGGTTAAATAATTTTTTTTCTCAATACAACAACATTTTCTAAGTGTTTTCTAATATAAAAAAAACTTCAATTGCAAATCGAGAAATTTATGTAAATATTTTAATTAATATATAGAAAACTATTTATGCAACCAAAAAAAATTATAAAATTGAATTTCTAACCAACCAAAATTAATCAACTAAACTCGTGACCTGAATCATAAACTCAATTGAGTTAAACAATTTTTTTAACAAAATCTATCTAAAATAGACACTTATATATTGAGATTTTACCAATTATCAGGGCAATTGAAAAAAAAAATATCTAACCGAAATAAATTACGTTGTCCGATTAATAATTAATAAAATATTAAACGATGAAATTATGACTAAACATACACTTTAGTCCTCCAACTTTTCATATTATAAGTTTTCGGTCCCTAACAATTTATAAATTTAATTTTGGTCCCAAACTTCAATTTTCTTATTATTTTGGTCCCTAGTTTGAGAGAGGAGAGAGAGTGGTCAGAATCCAATGGTAGAGAGAGAGAATCTCAGTTGAGACCGATTTCAGCTACAGAAACGGGTGATTTTGTTTTTAATGAGTTTCTTTTAATGAGTAAAGTTTAAACAAAGTGTTGTGTTTCTCTTGAACTTGCCTACAATGATGGATTTGAACCCAAAAAGAATCTTTGTTTTGGGTTGATCATGGGTTTTCAAGATAATTTATGGGTTGTTAGAGGCTATCAATATGTTTTACAAGATGTTTAGGGTGTTTTTATGATTTTCACGGGTCAAAATATTATTAAAATATGTTTTTATTGGTCTGAAACATATTAGCCCGGATTTTTTAGTAGAGGCGACATTTTGTTTGCCTTAGCTAGATTGGTGACATGTCGCCTCTATTTTTTTTTTCCAATCACTTTGATATCTTGATTGTTCTTAATTTTATAAATATCTATTTTAGATTAAAAAATTATATATAAAAAAATTATTGAACCAGGTCATAGATTTAACTAGTATACTTTGATTGAATAAGGATTGGGCTTGATAATTTTATTTGATTAAATGTGTGCATAAACTTTTTAAATTTTAGTTGGGATTCTTTTATATAAAAAATATATCATAAAAGTCTGCATATATATTTTTTTATAAAAAAAACACCCTCTTCATTTATTGTTTTAGCTGTCTTGTTTTGAGTGATACAGCATAAGATGGTCCTTCCTCATCTTTAAATCTCCACCTTACCTCTCATGACTTTCGAATATGAACCTCTCATTTAGAAATCCCAATTTTAATCTAAAAAATTACGAAGAAATGACCTATGTTTTAACGAAATTTAAGCACATAAAGTAGAGTAAAAAACAATTCCAGGTTATAATATTGTCTAAAAAGTAGAGGGAATCGAAAATTAATTCCCAAGGTACTACCAAATTATCAATCAAGTCCCATAACAAACAATTTCATCAATCACATCCCAAATATCTTAGAGATTTCTCAATTGGGTCCTTTTGTCCATTGTTGCTAATATTTCTATCAAATTCTTATTAAGATTACACTTTTTGTGGCATAAAATAGGAATTTTGGATGGAAAATAACCCGACTACAAAATCCTTGAAATTTCTGGAACTTAATGGATGAAATGCA
>Ga0307517_10006660_pt1 | contig 17018 bp, 15 predicted proteins | sample 23_EM_MG_FD_194515 | JGI IMG/M metagenome (GOLD analysis project Ga0307517, IMG submission 194515) | Populus trichocarpa ectomycorrhiza microbial communities from riparian zone in the Pacific Northwest, United States - 23_EM | ecosystem: Host-associated > Plants > Roots > Unclassified | place...
CATGTGCGGAAAAAAAAAAACCAGTATAAGATAAAAATTAAAAACAGGATCCAATTGGATACCTATGACTTAAACTGACTCTAGTTGAAAATTCTGATCAATGTGCTATAGAGAATTCCATTATATTTTTTTTTTTTACGAAAAAGTTCAACCAGATACAAAAAGAATTTCAAAACTACTAACAAAGAACAAGACTTCAGCTAAATATTTCCGTGCGCGGTTGAAATCACTGCAGCCAATTTCCGAAGTTTTTCAATCCCGTTGCCAGGTTGTTGAAGTTTTACACCAAAGGCGTTGGACCCGTGATTTGGTTTGAAGATTTCAAGTGTTCTTGATGGGATTACGCTTAAATGTTTTCTGGATTAGGTTTTAGCATAAATTGATGGGATTACAATATGAAAAACAGCAAGAAAAGATATAATTAACATAAATGGATCTAATTTGATTTCTACACTTCACCTTACAATTACGTGTTTTGATGATGGGAAATCATGATGGTGTTGATTACCAAGTGGCAAAGATTGTATGGTCAAATTCCCCGGACTGTATGTGCTGGGAAATGTTCTTTCTACTTAGTCAAGATATGGGGATCCAAAGAGTTGCAACATAATATCAACAGGAGTTAGGTTAAGCTATTGACAGCTTAATTGCTCATCTCAAAAGTTGGTCACTACAGCCTCCAGGTTTGGTCCCAGAATGTTCCAAAATTATATTCTTCAAGAACCTACTGTATATGCATGTTTCACATTTTGCATATCACATGACATGATGGAAACGTAAAATGGATGATTAGAAGGTGTACCATACCAACTCTGTGTGCTTTTGAATTTGAAAGTACTTGGAATGTCCGCATGATTTGATCATCATCAAGTGATGATTACATCACATTCAAGTTCATTTGTCATTAATGGGGCAGGGGATTATGTGAAGCATTGTTTTTTCCAAGATTTACTATTGATTAAAGTAACTTTTTCCTGTAAGAAATGGCTGGAAGCTTCTGTTCTCGCGGTTTGCCACTTGAAGGAATGGTGATTCTGTTGGGAATAATTATTTTTGGTTTTGGGATCGGGGAGTGTAACTTGATGCCGGGAAAGAAGATTTTGGAAGTCAGAGAGAAGATAAAACACCTCAAAAGCAACACAGTAAGCAGACTTCAGGTACAAGTTTCCTGCTAAATCTGGGGACTTCTCTTCTGTTTGTAGTGGAACGGGTAGATTATTCAATCACTGACAATATTTGTGCCTGTAGAGAGGAGATGGTGATATTATAGATTGCATCGACATCTACAAGCAGCCTGCTTTTGATCATCCTGCTTTAAGGAATCACACCATCCAGGTCATATTTTTACTATTTACTTTAGCAGAAGTCCTTTTCTCCGATTGTTTTTCTAGCTTAAATTGTTTCAACTTCATTTTTTATTCAGATGGCACCCAGTTACGATCCAAATATAGAGGAAACAACAACAAAAGCAAATAGATTGCAGAATCAAGACTCTTCAATGAATTTAGCATCACGACTATGGCAGAAAAGTGGAAGCTGTCCTAAGGGAACAATTCCAGTCCGAAGATTACCGCAAAAAGTACCGCTTAAAACAAATTCACTTGAAGACTATGGAAGGAAGAAGCCTTGTTCTTCTCCTCCGCTTACTCGTATCAATAAAGACATCAGCTCAAACCTTCAGCAGAGTAATCGCTCGGTATAGAACATCGTTTCTAATTAAGCATGTATGACATTCATTGTGTCCTACTTGAACGGTATCTAATTTTGCGCTATGCTAATCAGGTGGCTATACTGCTCACAGAAGGGTATAGTTATTCAGGGGTTAAGGGAGACATAAAAGTTTGGAATCCTCATGTTGAATCTGATGATGAATACAGTACTTCTCAAGTTAGTCTGAAAAGTGGTCCTTACTATGATTTTGAGAGTGTCGAAGCTGGATGGGCGGTTAGCAAAACACTGTTAATTAGTACTGTGTTTGATTTACATAACTCAAAGCTACACAACTGCATATTGTTTGTTGTCTCCGTGCAATGTTCAGTTTTTCTTGCACAAAATCTGATTTTCCAGAACACTTCTCAACTTTGCAGGTAAATCCAAGTGTTTATGGAGACAGAAAAACTCGATTATTTGTGTATTGGACTGTAAGTTCAAGCCAGGCCTATCTTGTTGCACGCAAGCTCTAAATCAAGAGAAATGTGCTTGTCGAAGCATTACTTAACTTCATGAATAAGTGACAGTGTTAAAATCTCATCCATTTTGAAAAAGCCAGCACAAGTCTTGATTCACTATTTTCTCTTCTGTCTGGAATCAGGCTGATGCATCAAAGAAAACAGGTTGCTTTGATCTTACATGTCCTGGTTTCGTTCAAACTAGCAGTGAAATTGCTCTTGGTGCAGCGATATATCCTCTTTCAGTCCCTTCTGGTCTCCCATATCAAATAACCCTTTTCATATTTAAGGTCAGAAAAGTTAATTGTTGGTTGATGGTGGCCTTTTCCCCACCTCAGTCACCCCCATCATCTGAAACATCTCTCTCTTTTATCTTATTTTGTTTTAGGACCCAAACACAGGCAACTGGTGGGTGCAGTATGGAGAGAAAATTAATCTGGGTTACTGGCCACCTGACTTGTTTGCTTGGTTGCGTGGTAATGCAGAAACAGCTGAGTGGGGAGGGGAAGTGTACAGCTCAAAACTGGAGCATCCTCCCCATACTAAGACAGCTATGGGTAATGGACAATTTCCTGATTATGTATCAGGCAATTCCGGTTGTATCAAGAGAATGCGAATTCGTGAAAATTCTCTAGTCTTGAAGTTCCCAGAGTGGGTCTCAACTTTCTTACACGAGTACAGGTGCTATGATGCTGAGTATATTGGTGATTACATAGAAGATCCTGAGTTCTATTACGGAGGGCCTGGTCAGAATCCCCTGTGCCCTTGATCATAACTTTTAATGTCTGCTAGGATGCAGGTCATTTCAAGATAGATTTTACTGTACTCAAGCTATATTTAATGGCATCCTATAAATTATAGCTTGTCACGTTATCTTCTAGTTTTAATATGGATGATCATAAAAAACCACGCTGTAACTTGAGCACCATGCAATTTCTTTATTTGGACCTGCCTAGTTGCTTCAATTAAGATTGTAATGTAAAAGGTGGCAACAACAAATATCTTATCAATTCCCAAGTGCGCTGAATTGATGAAGCTTGACTTATTTCAGATTCTTTGCTTCTGTAACTCATAGGTTCTGTCTTGCCAAATGTAAATGCATACACGCTTCCCTTGATAAAAAGATTCATGCATTTAAAAATAGAAAACATAATCACATGAAGAAATCAAATTCTTAGAACACTTGGCAGAAGAACTTTAAGAATCAGAGAATGCAGTTGTTCCTGTCTTGTTTCTATGTGCAACAGCAAAACTGAATTTGACCATGTCTCCAATAAATGCCGTTTTGCATTTGGGAGTTTTATGATAATAACATTTGGTTATTATCCCGGGAAAAACAAGACTGCGAGGATAAAAATGTGTTTAGTTAAAGAAATAAAAACAGAGACATAAAATAATGGTTTCAGAATAATTTTTTGTATTTTCAAAATATGAAGTAACCAAATATTGTATATGTCCATTTTCTTCTTGTCTTTGCCTTGCATTTTCCTTTATTAGTTGTTAATTTTATCTTCCTAGACTCCGTCATGAAATCCGACTCAAAAAAGTTATATTATGCTGACTTAGAGGGCTAATTATAGGATAAGGAAATCACCTGCTGTCCATAGGACGTAAATCTTGATCTTTATCGTAAATCCTACAGCGGGAGAATTTGGTAATCTTTTCATGGAAAGAAAAGGCGATCATAGTGATATACAATCCAAGGTTTTCGAAATAGCTTGGAATGCAATTAATGTTTTCCAGGACTGAAAAATCTTTTCTGTTTTCAAATTTCAACTTCCTTTCTGGGGAGTTCATATGCCTCTATATATGTTTCTGGGGCTGTCTTTCCTCCTGCTCTGAGAAAAGAGAGTCTATTCGTGTTCTTCATCTTAGAGTGCAAGAGAGAGAGGAACAGATAGCTAGAGAACAGAATTTTCATACAGATGGAGAAAAGACTTTCCATGCTTGTGTTGCTGATACTACTTTGCATATTGAGCAATGGAGTAAATGGCAAAACTAAAGCTAGAAAACATCGATCTGAAATCAATAGGAGGTTAAAGCTTCTCAATAAACCTGCAGTCAAGACCATTAAGGTATATGATGCCATGTAGTTGTATACACTATCTTCAAACAAACATTATCATGAGCCAGTGCTGACATGATTTTCTTTCTTCTTATCAGCTAATTTTCATACTAACACCCTCAGATGCGTAATTGTTTTCATATCAATTTCTTTTCAAATGATGTCACTCCATCGAGTCTCAATGTATGATGAATCTCATCTAGAGATGAGGTTTTTGCTACAAGATTTAGGATTTATATAAGAGCTTCTGGATTTTACACTAAAAGATTGCATGAACTCACTGCTTATGCTTTGGGCTAAATATTGTATTGTACTTCATAAATTTCCTCTTCAGATCTCACCTGTTGGAGAAGAAACTGTTTCTTTTAGAGTGTGTTTGGCAGTGTGGTTGCGGGTGTTTTTCAAATAGCTTTTCGTGCCGAAATACATGCCAATGATGTTTTTTCATTTTTTAAAAATTATTTTTGACATCAGCACATCAAAACGATCCAAAAGGTACAAACCGCACTCAATTTTAGCAAAAAAAAAAATTCAAAATTTGATGAAACGCAGTTACAAACACAATGCCAAACGGTGCCTCAGTCCAAGTTTTTTAGCTTGTTGATGCAACAAGATTTCCAGGGACAAATTATTTTTCTTAGTCATTATTATTTCCTTGTCTGAGTTTTTTAAACTCAGGTTGATAAGCTTAAATAAACGGATCTTTAGTTCAGGGAAATATTTTTTTTTATGTTATTTTTTTTCTATTTAGTTTAAAAATCAAATTGGTTGTTTTATATTTTTATTTCCTATAGCTGTTTAGGTTGTGTTTTGAGATTATTTAAGAAGTTATAAATTTATTAAAAAATACTAACTATATCAAAGATATTTTGCAGTGATAAAAATACTAATTAGGGTTATATTTATAGCTTGTTGTTTTCTAGTGTGTTGTTTTTGTTTGTGCTAAGTTGCTATTATTGAAAATTCAGTAGTGAAACCCAAAATAGAACAATGCATACAAATATATTATATTAGGAACCATAATAAAATAACTGCACACAAAGGATGTTCATGGAGGACGGTAGTTGACTGAGGTATGAACTCGAGGTTGACGTCTTTCCAACTTGAGAGATTGATGCATAAATTTTTTTTAAGAAAATAAATATTTTTATTTGTTAATTTTATTTTTTCATATTTTTTTTATTATTCATTATTATTAGACTTTTTTATTTTTTTCTATATAAAAGATTGTAATAGCTTTTGACAAGTGAAGACATGAATGAATAAAATTAAGTGTTTGAAAATCTCTTTATAGTTATAGTGTTCTTGGTTTTTAAAGGTTTTGATATATAACAAACTCCATTATTTTTTGCTTCCATCCATGTTAAATGATATCAAAGTAGTTTGATTGGACATACACGAGATTAAAGCAAAAACATTTTGAATTTGAGGGCTAGTTTGCTCCATCCCAGGGAGATTGATACAAAATGAATTTTAGAAAGTTATTATTTTGCTAAGTGATTATTATTTTTTATTTAGTTTAGAAAAATATTTCTCTTTATAATTTTTTCTTTCTTATTCAATTTAGAAAATTAGATTGATAATTTTATTTTTTATTAATTTGTTTAGAACTTCAATTCTTTTTTCTTTTCTTTTTTTAATTTTCAGGTTTCCTATATTGTTTAAGTTAGTTTTTGATTTATATAAACCTCTTATAAAGAAAAAATATATAGAGTTATTTATGCGGTAATAAAAATACCAATTAAGATTATATTTGACAACCTCGATCGACTTCAATTATGTCTAATTAGTTATTTTCTATTGTGTGGTTGTCATCTACATCACTTGTTTTTCCCATGTATCCATGGAAGCGTTTATTCCAATTTTGCAAATTAAAATCTTGACAAAATAGAATTAACCCCTTGTTTTTTTACTTATTAAGCCATGGATAGTAAGCCTAATGTATTGCCACTTGGTATTGTTCTTGCAGAGTGAAGATGGAGATATTATTGCTTGTGTTGATATCTACAAGCAACCTGCTTTTGATCATCCTGCTCTGAAAAACCATACTATTCAGGTGAATCTCCAAGCTCCATTTCATAAACCTTTCCCTTTAATTTTCGTACTTAAATTTGCAATAGTGATTAGTGAATCTGCTAAAAAAAGGCATGAATCCTTCCATGAAAATCCATGTTCTTTGCGTATGGTCTTGTTTTTACTATTATTCATTTCTTCCTCCCAAAATCCACCAGACAGTGTCAACTGTTATCTCTAAGCTTCCCAAAATATGCAGATGCAACCCAGTTTTATTCCTTCAACAGAGACTCCAAATGGAGAACGCGAGAATTCTCGGCCAGTTGTGTCTCAACTTTGGAAAAAAAGAGGTAGTTGTCCAAAGGGAACTATTCCTATCCGCAGAATCCGAAGGCGGGAGTTATTGAGAACTAATGGGAGAAAGAGCCCTGAACATCTCAAAGGGACAAAAAAAATAGCCACTCAGGATCGCTTTATGCACCTCAACAACACCAAAGGCTCAATTCTTTATCCTACTCCAGAAAATCGTTCTGTAAGCATCCTTTTAAAACCCATGAACTTGATGGTTGCATGTACACTAATCTTATGCTAATGAATAATCTGCATGTTCTATATATACTTTTCAAATTTATATATCACAGCTATGAAAGGCTTAAATATCAAGAGCATTCTCTTCTTTTTCGGTCTTCGACTAGTATCAGGTACATGCTTTTGTTTATGATGACAGTCGCACACCTGTACTGAAAACTTTCCTGCTCCATACACAGCAACTAAAACCACTTCTTTGTTGTGATTCTGATGCTATATACTATAGTAATCATCTCCGTATCAGCCCCTATGATAATACTGATGTCTAACACTAAAAATTGATTTTCTTCCTGAACCAGACCGCAATCCTTTTGACATATGGATACAATTATGTTGGAGCCAGTGGAGAAATAAATGTCTGGAACCCACATGTTGAAAGGTTACCTGAATTCACTACTGCTCAAATCTGGCTTAAGAGTGGTGCAGTGAACAATTTTGAAAGCGTGGAAGCAGGATGGACGGTTAGTTCATCAATAAATAGGATAGTGTAAACCTCCGGTTGTTCTTATAGAGTTAGTGATCTTTATTCTGAAATAGCTTGATGTCCTTATTCTGCTCTCCATGTTACTAATTTCTTTCCAGGTACACCCTGCAGAATATAGTGATGCACGGACTAGATTTTTTGTGTACTGGACTGTAAGTTCTTCTGAAAAATACATATTTGCAGAAGAATGTTCAGACAACAATATTTCTACGTCAGTTATTGACAATTTTCATGCCCTTTCATTTTCATTTTCTGTTAGGTTGATGGATACAAGAAAACAGGTTGCTTTGACCTTACTTGTTATGGATTCGTGCAAACTAGCACCGAAATTGCTCTTGGTGGAGCTGTTGAGCCCGGTTCTAGTTCATTTCAACAACAGTATGTTCTCCCAATCAACATCTTCATGGTAATGAAGTAATCTTTTCTTTTCTATCTTCGTTGAAACATTTACTAATGATGTTGCAATTGACATAAGTTTCATCTGCTGAACCACATAGGATCCAACCACAACCAATTGGTGGCTGGTATTTCACAACATTGCTGTTGGATACTGGCCTGGAAGTCTCTTCTCTTTGCTAAAACACAGTGCCACATCTGTTGAATGGGGAGGACAAGTTTATAGTGTTAATGTCAGGAAAACTCCCCACACAAAGACAGCCATGGGAAGTGGATATGACGCGGAGGAATTGTATGGTTTTGCATGTTTCATTGGACAGCCAAGGATTCTGGATTATTCTAAGTCATACAAGTACCCTACCTTTGTTGCCGTTTGGAAAGACGAATATAATTGCTACTCTGCAGTTAATTACAAAGCAGGGAATGCAAATGATGAAGCTACATTTTTCTTCGGAGGGCCAGGTCAAAGCTATCGTTGTCCATGAGAGTATTGAAAACCTAAAAAATAAATGTCTTGAAACGTTTTTTTTAATATAAACCTAAAAAATAAGTGTCTTGAAACGTTTTTCTTTGAAATATGGTTTGGAAAAGATGTTTAGGAGATTCATCCAGCAGTCCTTTGATCCGTCATCAACTTTATTTTGAATATAAACCTCAACAATATGATTGTTGGTTTACTCTTTCTGATTACGCTCAAACTTGAAGATTACTTGTGGTATGAATTGAATATCACCAGATTTGCATGTGAAATTTTGGCATGGCAGTGTCCTTCAAAGTGAGAAAATGCAAGTCTTGGCTCTTGCAGCTACTTGAAATCGCAAGTGACGCAAAATCATGTTACAAATCCTGGTTTCTGAAACAGGATGGGACTTCCACTGCACTGGATAATTGACCAGCGAAGACAACTTCAAAGAAGAAAATTTTAGAAATGCAATATTTTTTTTTAAGTGAGAGAGAGAATCGGAAGTCGTCAGTGCAGAATGTATCCTCCCTTTTTAAGATCCATAATAACTCTGTAAAATTATTTCAGCACAGTACAAGCAAGTATACAACAGCATGAAGACCACGACATTCATGTTACATCGCTGTTTTCTTACAGACTATCTACATACAAATAGCCTACAATCAGGTCTGAAAAGAGGAGAGTACATTACACATTATACCAATAAAAAAACCGAGGAGCAAATAACCAAGAACCATTAGCAACTCAGATGTGTCTCATGTTGTTTACCAACAATTGTCAGACACTATAAAAAAAAGCTAAAGAGAGTCGTATTGTTTTCTCCCTTCCTGTATGGATTGGAAAATTCGAGCTACTGATTCAGTAGCAGATCTACCATTGTGAGGCACAACCTTGATCACTTTCGACAGCTGGTCTGTCTCTTGATGCTGAGGGGCTCCCTCAGGGCAAGGAGGAGTCACTGGGAAAGGTGGGAACGCAGCTCTTCCATCAGCGGCTTGAACAGTCCCAACCCCTTGCACTCTGCCACTGGGACTACTACCTGTACTTCCTTGTACCGAAGTGTTTTTAGATGCCCGAAGCTTCATACCTTCTAAAACAGCTTCACTCTTTTGAGTCCGTTCATTACATGAGCTTTGATGTGGCATGTTCGAGCTCAAAATGCCTCCTGGAAACTGAGCAGTTTGACCACAGGAACCAGACCCTGCAGAACCTGAGATGGCTGGGTTCATTCCTGGCATGCCATATGGGGCGAAGCAAGCATTACCAACTGGAGGAGCACCTGGTGAGACCCCAATACCTTGATGATAATGAGATGTTGGAATCGCATAAGCTGAAGTCATAAAGTTGTCTGTCAAGGGAATTGGCCCAAAAGGTCCACATCCTCCACAACCCGATCCCATGAATCCAGGGGCAGTGTAAGGCTTATATACAAATCCTTCTGAGGGGGACATTACAGGAACTAACCATTGAAGTCCAGGAGGAGGATGGAAACACCAAGGAGCCATTTTGGTGTCAGAAGCCATGGGAACTGTTGTCGGTCCTGCATGGGGCCCGAAATTTGGAGGCTGACCATTTTTCACAGAAGCGAAGGGTGTCTTCCCAACTGCATTCTCTGCAAAACATTCCATCTTATGGTTTGGGTTCTCTGAATTATCTTTGTGCTTGGCAACATGAACTGGAGGTGTTACAGCACATTCTGATGGAAGGTTCTTACAAGGAGAGCCCTTCATAGGAGGTTTGGCCAGATGAACCTCTTCCTCAAGTAAGACATGTGGGGATCCTGCGATCAGTTGCTGAACCTGTATGAACGAGAATTTTTAAAGGCACTGTCTTTCCAAGCAAGCATAAATTCAATGAAACCCATTACCGGGCTAGAACAAGCTACTTAACAAGGACCACCTTACCTTTATCAGTCTATGCAACTCGAACAGTTGTACGGAAAACACTCTTTGTTGACTGTAGAAAGTAACAGGAGTTGGATCAAGGACAAAAAAGCCACAAGAGTTTGTAACATGTTCTGGTAAGCACATAGAAGGAACAGCAGAATCATCTTGCCTCAACATTTGTTCACAACCAGGCACAACGTAGCATTATTCTTTAAAGACCTCAATGCAGACCAGAAATTAAAACCAGGCAAGCACTTGGTTCAAATAAAATTTTAAAAAGTTCACACAGGCCATTTTCTGCAGGAAATGCAAAATCTAATGTTTGATTTATTAGTTGAGTGGTTAGTTTTTGTCTAAAAAACCATGATGCCTATTTCCATGAGGCCACCAAAACTTTGAAGCCTTCTACAACTATACTTACAAACACTTGGCAGAAATCATATCATTATGCACTACTATACAAATAGAACCACAATGGCATATTATTCTACTGAAAACAAGAAGATAATGTCACGGGAAAAGAAATATACACAAAAGGGGAGGGGAAGGGTGAGGAAGAGAAAGAAACAACACAGAATTCAAAACTAGAATACAGTCACTGAGCCATCCAAATGTAAATGTTGAAGCTTCACGCACTGAACTAACATTTTGGTTCAGAATAATACATGTTTTCAGCTCTTCAATTTTCTGGTAAATAAATTCTTAAGCATAGTTGCATACTCAAAACATATTCAGTCCAAAAAATAGACAGGACCTCAAGCCAGCATTGCAGTTGCATCATGTACATAATTTACAACTCTGTTTTAAATTTAAAGATATAGAATCAGTTTAGTTAAAAAAAAATGAGTACAAGTGCAAATTGTACATCAGGAAAATCACGAAAAATATTGGCACAAACAAAAGGAATTCTGGCCCCATAAATCTTCCAACTTAAAACACCAAAGACAAAACAATTATATTCACCACCCAGTCCACCAATAATCCCACACTGGCAGTTATCCTCCAGTTTCTCTCTTCCATGACTCGCCCAGCAATATCACCTGGGATCATCCACCACCCCTCGTTGCCTTCTTGCGCCAAGCCCTCGAGTACCACAAATGGAGAAAAAAAGTTGCAGGGAAAATTGAGCAACACCAAACCGAGACAGGAATGTACCCAAAAGCAGAAGCAAAAGGGCATTTTTGAGATGATCCAGTCTCGGGGGCACATTGACAAAGTACCTCAAATTAGTATTGTCCATCTCCCTGCTGTCAGATGATCCGCCATTAAAACGCTATCGAGGGCCTTCGCACACATAAACATGCCAGATTGGAAGAGATCCTGGGATTCCACACTAGTGAGTTTTCCCTTACCCATAGCCACGTTTACAAGTCTTCAGTTCAAAATCAAAGAATCATTCCATGTTCCTAAAGTTAGTATTCCACGTAGTATTTCAACAATAGATCTACATTTTTTAAATAAGAAGAAAACTAATCCCAAGACCAAGAAAATGTAGAACCTTCCTGGATTCCATTTATCATTCTCTTCCCCCATAGAAAAATAACATCACCTTATGTTTTCCAATCCTATCAGGAAAACCCCAAAATTCTACAGTAAACTTAAATCAACAACTATAATTACAGGCTGCCCTAATCCAAGAACAGAGGCGATTTTTACAAATATACAGCCACAAATAACATTGGAACTATAGCAAAATTATTTTAGTGTTCTGAGAAAAAGCCATTTTTAGAACAACAAAAAATATGAACATAAATTCTGAAAGAATATACATACTCTCATGTTTCAAATTAAGAGAACACAATAAAAATGTAAGAGCATCAAGATCAAAGCATCAAAATCAAACTCACTAAAATCTATAGTGGAGCCAAAGAAATCTGCTATGTCTGTAGAGTATATTTTTGTGTTTCCCTTTGACATGAGACAAACTCAAAGGGGAATGCAAGGCCACAGACAACAAGATGAGATTTTTCCATGTTCTCATTTTAAAAAAAATATGACACTGCAAAAATTTTATGAAGCCAAAACCTGTAATAATTTCATCCATTATATAAGAATATGCTATCAATCACCACATTTAGAAAAACCTTTCTGTGCAAACCTAAAATATGAATTTTCCATGACGAAAAAATCATGAGTAGCAGTAAGTGAGCAAGAAGACTTACTTGGCAATTGCTCTTCTTGCTTTCCAGAAATGTTTCTGACCAATAATTCCCACAACATCATCTGGAGAAATATCCAACACTGATACAGAATCCACCATGGAGGTCTCAGAGGCATCATTGCTTTTGTCTCCATTTCTGAATTGCAGTGACCCACAAGTCTTGTCTCCAAAACATTCGCTGTCAATTTCAGGTTCATTGGGACTACTACAATCCTTCCTCAAATGAGAGTCATTTCCAGGCTGAAAAATGTTTATTTTCTCCTTTTGCCTCCTCGACTCAGGAACATGGTCACCATGTTCACTGTGATTTGATTGCAACCTAGCTGAAGTCTCTTGTTGCAAACAAGTATCATTTTCATGTAATCTGGTAAAATTAGACACAAGGTTATTTCGATATTGCTGATTTTGAGATGCATTGCCTTCTTCAGGAATGTCATTCTTTTCTCTGGTTCGCAAATTTGTGGAATGTCTTGCTATATGATCACTACTTGAGACACACACTTCTAGGTTATCTTCACTCTGGTTACTTGTGTCTGGTCTCAGATTGAGACCTGTGGAGCCAATATGACCATTATCACCAGCATTTTGGATTCTCGATGAATGACCCAAATAAGTAGGGCAGAGGGAAGCGAGTTTTTCCTGAGCAGCACTAGTCTGCATTTTAGTCTGACCTTGACCCTTCCCGGAATGAACAAAAACAGGAACTGTAAAATCATCTTCTTCACCTACCTTCTTTCGTTGCATCAGCGGTGCCACTGGAGTGTTCAAATTTCTTCCATCAGGCTGGCGAGAATGGTATTTCTCAGCCACATCAGTGGGTGTTGGAGAAGGGACATAATGAGGGTAAGGAAAATGTCTTTCAAGGCCACTGCCCTGCATATCAATTACTCATGACGATCAGAAAAGGTAAAACCACTATCCCTATTAAAAGAGAACAAAAGCAAGAAGCAGTCACATGCACGCATCCAAAGAATAAAAGTTTATATCAGACCACCATAACCCCTTCCAGTGCTTGAAACTTGTAGGGAACCATTATGTAATACAAATAGTTTCTCTCAGGTGAAAGTTTCTCTTAAACATCCCAATAAAGACCCAGTATCAACCACCATCATTATCTCTCCGAGGAGCTAATGGCATAAGAATGCCTCATAGTTAAGACATCATAAATACCAACTAGCAGCATCACCATATGGAACACATTCATTACCTTCTATGGCAATAATGTTCAACCTAGTCATATTACTCATTAAACAGAAAATAGCTTGTTGGCTCCTTCACCATAGTCAACAACCATAGCATCAAGCTTAAGGAAAAATAATGCTAAACCACTTGTGCATGCTTCCACATAGAAACCATGCTTTTATTCTTCTAATAAGCAGTAACGAGAAGAAATTCTGAAAGACAATACACAAATAAACCACCTTAAACATGACACGGAAAAGGACCAATTTAAGTGAAGGGTTCCTCAAACTATAAAATTTACAACCAAAAACAACTCAACAACCATATAACAGCCATGGTATGAAATTAAAACAAGTCAAAAGACCAACTCTAACGAACCAGAAGCATTCTAGATCATTACTAAATCTAATTCCAAACCAGAACTTCTCTTGCTCAGAACCAACTCTAATAAACATCACTTGCAAGAAAAGTCGCATAGAGAGGAAAAATCCATATCGAAAGATAAATAACAACAGATATAAATACATCAGAAAGTACCTGGCTTGAGGATCCTGTAGGAGCTAAGTCGCTAGTATTACTCGAATTACGAGGCAAAACATCAGGATTAAACCTTTGAGATGGAATACTAAGTTGCTCATAAAGAGCCATCTTGTTCCTTGGGGGAGCTCTAGGCCCTCCTTTATCTGTATCATTCACATGAAGCCTAGGAAACATAGGCCCCATTATCTTATCATAATCTTTCCCTCTCTTCATCTCCAAATCTCTCAATTTGTCTCTCTCTATCTCAAATTCCACACAAACTCCTAATAAAAAATTTTAATTTCACCATTAACCCACCAAATAACCCATGAACCCACCACTCCAGGATCAAAAAAAAAAAATCAAACTTTAACCAAAACCCGCTTCAAAAACTGAAATTTATGCAGATCCAGATTCTGAAATCAGTTCCTCTTCTCAAAAACCAATCAGTTAACCGAGACCTCCAAAATCAAAACCCACTAGGCCAAAATATCCCAAATTTATCAAAACCGATTCAATATTTTAATAATAAAACAGAACCTCAAGTACCCAGATAGACCATGTCTCCAAAAGAACTAAAATCAAAGCGACCCAGATGCCAAAAGGGGTTGTTTTAGCCAAATAAGTGAGTAAAAACGTGCTTTGAAGCAGGAATAAGAGAAGGAAGGACAGAACATAAAGAGTGTGGCATTTAGGGTTAAAAGAGACCGGAAATAAAAAGGAGATTCGAGAAACGATAGGATTGGTCGAAATAGTCTTTGAAAAGGGTAAAGGGCAAAAAAGTGCTAGATGGTGGACCCCTTTTGGATAGAACGAGAACAACTTTATTGTGTGGTTCATTCACCTTGCCTCTTGCCAATTTGTAAATTTTTTTTTTTTGGTCCTTTTTGTATTAATATCTGTTGCAGACATGAATCCAATAAATATCGAACATCCCTTTCAGTGTTTAATCCATTGTTGGAGTGGATAAGCATGAGCATACAAAAATCTATAGTGCAAGTTGTTCAAACTTTGATGATCGTATCGTATAAACCAATAGCTGGAAATCCATTGGAAATGGATTCTGAAATTCAAGACATCAGCATCATGGGTATAATTTTTGTCTAAACAGTTCGTGAAAGCAAATATATACTCTTCTATAGATGTGAGCAGCCACGTCGAGGAGAGAGTGGACTAGTGCCAAATTTCGTAACATATTATAAAATGCAATTCGATTTCAAAATTGACATGTGAAAAGCTTCGGTATTGATTTGAGTTGATATGAACGAATAAAAAAAAATTAAAAATTAAAATGATATCGATTTTTAAAAAATAAAAATAAAAGTCACTGATTAGAGCAAATAATAAAAGGTTATTAGAGTACATCTTATTTTCTTTCACTCTTACTCTCTTTGATAAATAAAAATAGGATCCGTGTTTTGTTTTTTTTTTAAAAAAAAAAGGTAGAGATCTAAGGATCGAAAGAAAGCTACACTTGTGATTTAATCCATGATCCGTTGAATATCTCTTCTAATAATAATAAATAAACAAAACAATTCATGAAAATGTTACGAGAGAGAAGTTGGAGATCTTGAAGTTTCTTTCTCCTTAATTCGCAAATCTCACCAACACCCTTAGATTTTCATGCCCTCAACCGAATTAGAGCAACCTTTATATAATAAACTTCTGGTTTAATGAATATTCTATTTCCATGCTAGCTCTCTCTCTCTCTCTCTCTCTCTAGACTGGAACTTCACAATCACCTACCTGTAGACTGTAGAGCACTGCCCTCCCTCGAACATGCAAAAGAAAATACCATACTCCCTTGTCCCTGCACTCATTGCCAAGCAATTCGCAATTTACACCATTTGTTTTATGTTCCTCATCCTTAGCATTGCCTTGCCTTAAATGACAGCTTATTATGCACAAATTTAATAAACTTGGCCCGAAGCAAGGCTGTATAATGAGTTCTGTGAGTTATTTTGGGTTGATTTTGATAAATCTAAAACAATATTATTTTTAAATTTTATTTTTAAATGTTAAAACTATATTATTTGATTAAAAAAAGGGGGGTTTGATAGGATCATTAATTTAATTTAATTTAATTTACTTGTCATGCTAATTATGTCATATCAAATCAAATTTCACTTAATTTAATATAAAATATAATTTAGATTGAGGATGGGGATTATGGTAAAATTATCTTTTTATTATTTTTTAAATATAGTAGAAAGTCAATTACCTTTAAAATCATTTTAAAAAAAAATGGAATCTAAAAGTTTTTTAGTTTTTTTATTTTTTTAAGCATAATAAAATAATTCAATTACCATAAAAGCAAAAATTTTAAAACTTGCTTCCAAAAGCTTTTCATTTTTTTCGTTATGTTTTTTTTGTTATTATCGAGTTGAATGGGGGCAATTTAGTATTTTAATTAATATAAAATATTGTTTAAATAGAAAGTGGTTGACGCGTACAACATAAGCGCAAGCATATGAGAAGCGTTCACGGTCTTTAGGTAGCTAGTGTGGCGCTCCCAACAATAAAAAATTACCTTTCGCCGTGTTATTGGAATCCTTGTGGTGTCTTCTTTCTACTGGTACGGCGCGTAGAGGCAGCAGAGGAATAATTTTCGTAGGCAGAGCTTTCTTTTTTTCCCTCTTTTTTTTCTTTTGTCCTCAAAACTTACGCTGACCATTCAAAATTTTAGAATTTTCCTTTTAGTTATTAATATTCAATTTTGGTTATTATTCTTTTAATTTCTAATTCTTGTTCTTATCGCTTTTATACAATTCTTATTTGTTTTTTATTTCATCATTTGATCCCAATTTATGATATATTATTTTTTGTTTTCAATTTGGTCATTTTTTTTTATTGTGTCACTTTTTTGGGTTTTTTTTAAGTTTATTTTTCTTTTTAATTTCACCATTCAATTAAAAAATAGCGGTTGTCATATAATTTATTTTTATTTTAATTTTGATCCTTATTCTTTGAATTGTTATTTTTTATTTTGGATTCTTTTGTATAATTTGATATATTTTTTTTTAATTTTATCCTCTAACATTTTATTAGTTGGGGATTGAGCTTCATGCTTTTTTTCAAATATGGTGTTTTTAA
>Ga0307517_10006661_pt1 | contig 17017 bp, 12 predicted proteins | sample 23_EM_MG_FD_194515 | JGI IMG/M metagenome (GOLD analysis project Ga0307517, IMG submission 194515) | Populus trichocarpa ectomycorrhiza microbial communities from riparian zone in the Pacific Northwest, United States - 23_EM | ecosystem: Host-associated > Plants > Roots > Unclassified | place...
TATAGCAGACATAACCTGCCCGCAGCGCACCATCTTCCTGAGGACCATGCGATGCTTCGATCACTCCCGGTTGAGCTACTCACACAACTTGAAATCCCGGTTCTTGCGTTCCAAGAAGCCGATGTTTACGAGATCAACCGTGCACGATCCACCGGCGATCTACACTTTAGAAACCAGGGCAGTCGCAATGATTGGGTTTGGGTACAAGCGGGTACGGAAGAAATGTATGGTGCGCTGAGGGGTCATCTGCCGGCAAAGCTAGTTGCCCTCTTAAAAATCAGGGACTACAGATCCGACGATACTGTGCGTCGGGTCGCCGGTGTTCAGATGCTGACCCCAGTCAACTCAGGGCGCCTATCGGATCAACATGGCCTTGTTACAGTGCAGATGAGGGAGGATGCACGAGGGTTTACAATAGTAGATATAGGGACAATCCTCGGTCTGGCGCATCTGATCCAGGAGGAGGACCGGCGCTGGCTTATAAATAGCCGGATTGATTTGAGAACATTTAATGAGGTTTATTAAAGAATCTGGATGAGAGAATCAGGACTCGGCTATGCGGGAGAATCATACATGATCTTGATACTGTATATAGAAGATATAGAAGCGACTTTAAACTCACATCATGAGTTCGCCAGACCAGTGAGGCGTGATACGTGATACGTGAGATGTGAGATGTGAAAAGAAAAGTGCTGCTGCCCCAGACGCCAGCAGACCGACGTCTGAGGAAGCAGCGAATTAATTCAGGTTGAGAGTACTCGAGCGGGGATGAGGGGCGGGATATGTCAGGATGCAGAGAAGAAGCGAAGCGGAGCGAGCACGATCAGGAGGAAGAGGCGACGAGAGGGAGAATCTGGGGTAGTCTGGAGGTCGGGAGAACGCGACATTGCGTCAGGACGTAAGGAACGTTGCGACGCAAGTCAGGACGCACAGGATGCACGGGACGCAGAATATCCGGCGCTTGCGTCAGGACGCAACGCCGGCGGATCAGACGCAAGATCCGTTTTTGCTGATGAATATGGAACTGTCATTCATTGGAGGAGTCAAAGACAGAAGACTGTGGCCAAGTCAACCGCAGACGCAGAATTCAACGCCACGGCGTTTACAGTAGAGGAAGCTATTTCGCTACAGAAGCTACAGGAGCAGCTTTACAGAAGAGGAAATTGAAGTGAAGAGGAAGAAGGAAGACTCTTAGTGTCAGCGTTTAACGACAATCAGGCCTGTATAGCGAGTCTGATGAATCAGCAGTTTAAGCCTTCAACCCGGCATGTGGGTGTGAAGTATTTCTGGTTGGGCGAGTTGGTCTGGGACAGAAATGTGGATATCTCATATGTTAGAACTGACACCATGATAGCTGATGGGCTCACCAAAGGATTGGAGCGAGCGAAGCACCAGAACCTTCTTAATCTGTTGTCACTTTCTATGTAACTCGTCTGCGAGGCAGAGATGTTTAGTTTTTTACTTGTTTAAAAGTGACTTTTTTTCTTTTTCTCTGCAGATGGATATTAATGGGAGAATGTACGATGGGATTAGGGGGAGTGATGGAGTAACTCCATCGTGGTATGTTAGGTTAGGGCACACTTGTAGGTGTGAGCAGGGCTATTGACCAGACCGCGTGGCAGTGACTAGTGTTGTGTGGTAGGAGCCCACTGTGCGGGCTACCACAAACTGTATCTAGTCTGAGCTGCGTTCCTTTCTCTGTATGAGAACTACTCATGGTCATCACACTCCTTTGCAAACACACTTGTCGTATATATTGGATATCGAACACATCTCAGTTTTCCTATCAGCGACTGACCCGGATCGTTCTCGTAACGACAGATCTGATCATAGCTGTGTCCTTGCGGTGCCTGTCCGACGGCATATTCCCTGCGCGCAAACCAGACCTCCATCAAAGCTTTCTGATAACGAGCGGATTTCTGCTCTGAACCTGCGGAATAGGTTATTTTTAGATAAGATTTGGAGATTCGGCTTTGGTTAGCATGCAAGGAGGGTTGCATGCCGAGGGCGCTACTGGGGGAGAGGGGGGAGAATTGGACAATATTTATGCGCAGTACCGGGGGCTAGCTGTGTATTAAGAGGCAAATTCCAGATTTCTTCTTGTTTCTATGTTGTGGATAAACAATACAGAGGGGTTAGAGAGGTTCGGGAGCAAATGCTCAAGCACACCAAATGTGCCACTTTTCAGCACACCGGAACAGGCACATCTCACCTAATTAAAGCTTTTACTTTTATGAAATCCACAGCTTATATCTAGAGTGCCTTGTAAAAAATTTAAATATTTTTTCCGAACCTCCAAGGGGAGGTATGCTGTGTATTCTCGCTTGCGGTTAGAGATGGAAGCCAGGACACCGTCTTTATACTTGACAATTCAACAAGCGTTGGGACTGTTTTGCCACTAAACAGTCCAAAGAAATCCAATCATATATTAAATCGCTAAGTACATGAAACCCGGATGTCCGACTACTGCCACTTCAAAAAGTGTCCACAAAGCATAGACCTATCTAGGATCTCTACCATCTCAGAATGTTGAATTTAAGATAGTATACCTGATTTGTTAAATTCCAGAGAGTTGTAGTCCTATTACTACAAAAACTCGAATAATCGGGCAATGAGCTAGGACGCTGGAGTTACCTCTCTTAGCATGGTCTGGTCTTTTTTTCTTTTTTCCTCTGTCTCGGGGGGCAGATCTTGTGTTTTTCACTGCTCTTCCAGAGGAGGAAATTTCGGACTGCATAGCAGATGGTTCGATTATTCGAGTTTTTGCGGTAGGCATTCTGGTGTTGGGGCATCCTGAAATTTGGTGAGTTTTGGCGTTTGTCCCCGAACCTTTCTAATGGTATTGTACCTCACCCCCCCCCCCCGCCCCCCCTCCCCCACACCTCCTTTTCAAATATAAGTGTCTTTTCCCCCCAACCTCATCCAGCTGACGTCGTCAGATGGGGCCCAGGAAAACTACTGTACTGGTCCCCCATTGTCGTATTCCAACTCGGATATAACTTTAGCTCTTGTTGAAACGACTGTTGTTTATTGACTAAGAGAGAGAGAGAAGTGGGGGTGACCCCGACTATGTAACAAGAAAAGACGCAGTCACGATTTCCCCAGTTCACAGAGCCTCACTCGCCACCGCATCGCCGCCGCATCGCCGGCTTACATAACACCCCGCAGTGAACCATACCAGATATGGAAGGATGCTCCAACAGCTCTCAACCTCAAGTAGACGAGTGACTGCCTGTGACGGGTGATGGCATAATAAAAAAGAGACAGGGAATGAGTGATGATATCATAATTGTAACCTCCCTAATAGCCTAGGGAAGGGTGGCGATGATGGTTACCGACTTAGAGGCAATGTCCCAGAGTAGGGTGGAACTAACCTATTTTTTATTTTTTTGGCACCATAATTCAATGATCGCAGAATACCAATCATATTATTGTGTCCCCCATACGGTAACTTCTTTTCAAAGCTTGTTTACAGGATATTTGTTCTGTCTTTCTTGGGTAATTAGCGATAGCAGATTGTTCGAAATATTCATTTAATCACTACTTAGGTTAACCGGCAAGCGGAACTTGGTCTTGATGAATCAATGCCTTAGTATGATAAGGGGAAAGGGAACGGGTGGGAAAGGTATTGTGCGTGGACAAAATTAACCGTTCAACGAAGAGAAAAATATTAGGTTATGCAAACACCACTTCCCCACCCACCATACTGATAACCAAAATAAAAAATAAAAATAATATTTAGCCAAACTGCTGAGAATAGGAGACCCAGTATCTTAAACAAAAAGAGCTTGACATAAGAGTTTGGTTTTGGTCAAGCGAGAGCTATTTCTTTAGGTAGGGTTGAATTGCTTGGTGGGTGAGCGCTTGGTTGCCTTGCATCTTTTGTGTTCGGTAAATTTAATGATAAAGGTGGCTGTGGCTGGTGTTGGAAGGGCGCTCTGTGGTGCTCAGCTGTGCTTGGCAGCCTTGTAGAGTATGACACCGGCATTGGGAAGTGCGGTACAGTACAGTACCTAGCCCCGCAGAATCCGGCGTGTCACGAGGAGGTGGGAAAGGTTTTTCCAGCTTATGTCGACACCACGAAGGAATATAGTGCGATGATTTAAGTTGGATATGAAGGGCTTCGACTAGTTCACTCATAGGGCTTGATGTAATTTTAAAGATACTGGTGACGATTCCACGCCAGGGCCTCAGCGGTGTTCGCTCATCACGGTGAGGGATTTGTGCAGCACCGCAGCATAGCATTTAACTAAGAGTGGTGGGGTATCACTTGCTACAGATGAAGTAAAGACAGCCAGAGTGTTGTTGGCTAAACTTTGCAGGGATTAACAGGGGGATCCAGAGGGATCTATCAGGTTCCACATAGGCCCCGCTTTTCTTTAGCTGCCAGCACTTCCACCAACCAACCCACTCAATCATCAATCCTCTACTACTTTTCGAATAGCGAAGATGTCTGAGCATCACTTTCATGACAATATTGACTCCGATAATACCAGCACCTTTGGCAGTATGTGGAGCCGTTATCCTGTTGCCGATGACCGACAACAAATCTTGACCTGGCTATCGCCGCTAGAGCCTAGGCTACGGCACAAGGAAATTCAAGAGAACCGGGTGGGAAACGTAGGGGGATGGGTCTTAGAGACCGAGGAGTTCAGAAACTGGTATGCCGGTAGTGGGGGAAGTGGGTCTGATAACGCGGTTTTGTTTTGCTACGGAGATCCCTGGGTTGGAAAGACTTTTATTAGGTAAGAAGGACGAATCTCGACGAATAGAAGAAGGCCAAGTGCTAACAAGCTGTGACACTAGTTCATTAGCGGTAGACACCTTGGCCGGTCAGACCAGAGGCCAGGGGGCCGCGATTGCATGTTTTTATTTCGACTTCGCCGCCCGGAAAGAGCAGTCATCCGTGAGTGTGCTGGGTGCCCTGCTCAAACAAGTTGTGAGCGGGCTAGGAGAGATACCCGGGGAAATAGCCGAAGCATATGAAGATCAGAAATCGGTAGTTGGCGGAGGGGGACCCCAGCTTGACGCTATTATAAAGATGCTGCAGAATACTGCTTCCGTAAAGCGCACGTTCATATTTATCGATGCACTCGATGAATGTGTGGCACGAGATCGAGTCAAGATCCTCGATTCACTCGACCAAATTATACAATGCTCTCCGGGCACGCGGATATTCGTGACAGGGCGATCGCACATCGAGGCTGAGGTCGGGAGGCGTTTTTCCGGGAGGGTAAAGGCCATGCGCATCACTCCACGAAGAGATGATGTAGTGAGTTATCTTCACAGAAGACTAGAAGAGGACACAATGCCAGACGCGATGGATGGCAGTATTAAGGGAGATATCCTGAAGAAAATTCCGGATAATATTTCAGAAATGTAGGTTGAAGCAACAATACCGGAGGAGCTCTCTCAAGTTATCGACTAACAGATTCATATATAGATTCCTCCTAGTCTCACTGAGTATCGATGCGATCCTTCAGGAAACTACAATACTTCGCAGACGGCAGAGACTCAGCGCAATGACAGACGGTTTGGGCTTGGGAGGTGCTTGTGGTGAGATGTTGGACCGGATAAAGGCACAGGAAGGGGAGAAATCGAGCTTGGCATGGCCGCATTGATGTGGATATCTCACTCGGAGCGGCCCTTAAGGGTCGACGAATTGTGTCACGCTCTCGGAGTCAAAATTGGATAGGCAGATCTCGAGGACGACAATGTCCCCTCGATAGGGACATTGCTAACCTCTTGTCAGGGGTTTGTTTCCATAGACGAGCAAACTTCCACGGCCCGGTTAATCCACCCCACCCTTCAAGAGCACCTCCGGGCTCATCCTGAGCTTTTCGATAGACCTCACGCGACAATAGCAGAGACTTGCCTAAGTTATCTAAATTCCCACAAGGTCAAGGCTCTTTCGACCAGCCCCCCGGGTAATCTCCGTGGCAGACCCTTTCTCAGACATTCTTCTCGGTATTCAAGCACACCCCTTCTGGAGTATTCATCTCTTTATTGGGGGACGCACGCAAAAATAGATCTATCGGATTGCGCGAAACAGCTCGCGCTAAAGATGTTCAAGGATTACAACGGCCACATATCTACAGAACTCCTCTTGAATGCGGGAAAATGGAGGTTCTGCTTTCCTGGTATCGATAAATATTCTGGGTTCAGTGGCTTGCACTGTGCATCCCTCTTCGGGATTGTTGGGATGGTAACTAGCTTGGCAGAAGTGAAAGGTTGTGATATCAACCAAACAGACTGCACAGGTAATACACCCCTGGTGTGGGCTGCTTCGAATGGGCACGAGGGGGTAGTGAAAATACTACTCGGGCGGGGCGGCATTGCTCCAGACAAACGGGGTACTTGGGAGCGAACGCCGCTGTGGAGCGCAGCTTATTACGGACATGAGGGAGTGTTGAATATCCTACTCGGACACAAGGATGTCAACTCCGACGCACCGGATATCAATGGCCGAACACCGCTCTGGGGTGCTGCTGAAGATGGACACGAGGGAGCTGTGAAAATACTACTCGGGCGGAAGGATGTTAGCCCCGACAGACCAGATAAGTCCGGCAGGACACCGCTCTCGGGTGCCGCCGAGAATGGGCGCGGGGGGGTAGTGAGAATATTGCTCGGGCGGGGTGACGTCAATCCCGACAAACCGGATAACGACGGCGCAACACCACTCCATTATGCTGCTGCGAAGGGACACGAGGAGATAGTGGAAATACTGCTCAGACGGGATGACGTTGACCCCGAGAAACGGGGTATCTATAACCGAACACCTCTCTGGAGTGCAGCTAGTTATGGACACGAGGGAGTGCTGAAGACCCTACTCAGGCGGACGGATGTCTATCCCGACGCACAAGATGTCAACGGTCGAACACCGCTCTGGGGTGCTGCTGCAGATGGGCGCGAGAGAGTGGTGAAAATATTGCTCGGGCGGGACGATGTTGATCCCGACATACCAGATAAGTTCGGCCGGACACCGCTCTCGGGGGCTGCTGAGAATGGGCGCGAGGGAGTAGTACAAATACTGCTTGGGCGGGGCGACGTCAATCCCGACAAACCAGATGACAACGGCGGAACACCACTCCATTATGCTGCTGCGAACGGACACGAGGGGGTAGTGGAAATACTGCTCAGACGGGATGACGTTGACCCCGAGAAACGGGGTATCTATAACCGAACACCGCTCTGGAGTGCTGCTTATTATGGGCACGAGGGGGTGTTGAAAGCACTACTCGGACACAAAAATGTCACCCCTCACGCACTGGATATCAACGGCCGAACACCGCTCTGGGGCGCGGCTGCGCGTGGGTGCGAGGGAGTGGCGAAAATACTGCTTGGGCGGGACGGTGTTGATCCCGACATACCAGACAAGTACGGCCGAACACCGCTCTCGGTCGCCGCCGAAAATGGGCGCAAGGGAATAACGCAAATACTACTTGGGCGGGGCGACGTCAATCCCAACATACCAGATAAAGACGGCGCAACACCACTCTATCATGCTGCTCAGGAGGGACACGAGGGGGCAGTGGAAGTGCTTCTCAGACGGGACGACGTTGACCCGGAGAAACGGGGTATCTACGACCGAACACCGCTCTGGAGTGCGGCTTTTTATGGGCACGAGAGAGTGGTGCAAGCACTTCTCAGACGGAACGATGTCGACCCCAACACACCGGATATCAACGGCCGAACACCGCTCTGGCAGGCTGCTGCAGATAGGCGCGAGGGCGTAGTCAAAATACTACTCGGGCGGGACGATGTTGACCCCAACAGACCGGATAAAGACGGCGCAACACCACTCCATCATACTGCTGAGAAGGGTTACGAGAGTGTAGTGGAAATGCTGCTAAGACGAGACGACGTTGACACCGAGAAACAGGGTATCCACGACCGAACACCTCTCTGGGTTGCGGCTAACAATGGGCACGAGGGAGTCGTGAAAGCACTACTCAGACGGAAAGATGTCAACCCTGACATACAGGATATCAACAGCCGAACACCGTTCTGGCAGGCTGCTGCAGTTGGGCGTGAGGGGGTAGTCAAAATACTCCTCGGGCGGGGCGATGTCGACCCAAACCGATTAGATAGGTACGGCGCCACACCGTTCTTGGGTGCTGCTCTGTATCGCGAGGGAGTAGTGAAAATATTACTCGGGCGGGATAACATCGACCACGACAAGCCAAATTACAGTGGCTCAACACCACTCCATTGGGCTACTAAGAATGGTCACAAAAGAGTGGTGGAAATATTACGCGGACGACTTCAATCCTAAACAGGATAGCAGCAACTGAGCACCGCTCTGGCGTACCCAGCAAATGATACCGCTACTTGTACTACGCCTCCCAATGTCTGACACACCCGCCACGGCCTGAGGCCGGGAGGCATCATCCTCTCTACTGCTTTCGCGTACAGATTACCTATTTACCACCTCCGCAATGACCGCAACTGCTCCTTATACATGCCTCCCCCTGTCACTTCCTTCCCCTTCTCATCCTGTCACTGTTTCCTTCTCTAGTTCGCAACACCATCTTGTTTAATTGCCGTCTTTTCTTTTCCTTTCCTCCGGAGTAGGCATACCACGAACACTTAGATTATATATTTTTCCCTTAACCCAGGAAATCACTTGTGATGGAGATGCATAGGTCTACCGCTTTCCCCGTCGAAAGATCTACGTGCACTCCCTTTTGTTGTCGAATCTAGATTTTCCGATTTTCCTCATAATTCAGACTTTGGGGTTGGCTGCGGGCTATTTCTGTTGTATTGACACTGATATGGGCCGGTGTGTTTTGGGATTACCCCCCTATTTACTTTTATTTTTTCGTAATCTATCTCGCACATTTATTGCTCTTTTGTTTTTTTCTCTAATCCCCTTCTCCTTATCCCTCTAAAATAGACTTGCGGACCGCTAAGGTGCCAATAGAGAATAAAAAATATGAAGTGCAGGTAACTTCTAACACGTGAAAAGCCCGGAGCTGGTAGTAATTGACTAAAACATGGCGGTGGTTGGTACCAATCATGGGCACGGTTTAATGGAGTTCATGCTGGCAGACAGCTTCCTCGTGGGGCAGGCACCTGGCTCGGGGGTGAGATTAGGAGGTTGCCCATACTTTTCAGTCCCGCTCATCAAGGCGAATTAGCAAAGTGCGGAGTCCCTTGAGCGTCAGGTTAACTTCCACTCTACGAGAACCGGTGTCCTACCGATATCAGCGTACGAGCGAGTTTGGAAGCACACAACGTCCGGGCCGGGCGCCAAGAACCGATATAGTTAAACTCCCCGGCCCGGTAGGGAAAATATAGTCATGTCCGAGAGACGAGTGCTCGAGTAGTGCTCTATGTTAGTGTACCTTGTAAGACTTATACTATGTCTTAGATTAGAGCTGTAAGGTATAATACCGAAAAACGGTATCTCGCAACTATGATATCCGATGCTGGGTGACTGTTCTTGCCATAGAAGCCCAGGGCATAGAAAGCGCTGATAAGTTAAGTTCCCCGATGGCGAGCTGATTTCTGCTTCCAACCTGCGGAATAGGTGATTCCTAGATAAGATTCGGAGATTAGGCCCTAGTTAGCTTAAGAGGAGGGTCGCATGCCGAGGGCGCTCCTGCAGGAGAGGGGGGAGAGGTGGACAACATTTATGCGCGGTACCGGGGGTTGGGTGTACTAAAAGAGAAACTCTAGATTTCTTTTCCTTGTCTCTATGTAGTGGGTAAACAGTACAGTGCTGTTTTTCAGCACACTAGAGCGGGGGCCTCTCATTTAATCAGGGTTCGCAATTCCACCAGAGCCACAACTTGTATCTAGAGTACCTTGTAAAATATTTAAATATTTTTACCCCCAAGAAGTATGCTGTGTATTCTCGCTTGTGGTTAGAAATGGAAGCCAAGACACCCACTTTATACTTGACAATTCAACAAGTGTTGTGACTGTTTTGCCACCAGGAAGTACAAAGAGGTCTGAATATATATAGAATCACTAAGTGCACGAAACCCAGATGTCCGACTACTGCCACTTCAAAAAGTGTCCACAAGGCATGGACCTATCTAAGCTCTCTACCAGCTCAGTATGTTGAATTTGAGATAGTATCCGATTTTTAAAATTTCAGAGGGTTGTAATGCTATTACCACAAGAACTCGAATAATCGGACAATGTGCCAGGAGGTTGGAGTTGCCTCTCTTAGCATGGTCTGATTTATTTTTTATTTTTTATTTTTTCCTGTCTCGGGGGGGGGGGGATTTTTGTTTTTCACTCCTTTTCCGTAGGAGGAAATTTCGGACTATGATACATGGCAGATGGTCCGAGTTTTTACTGTAGGCATTCTAGTGTTGGGGCGTCCTGAAATTTGGTGAGTTTTGGCGTTTGTCCCCGAACCTTTCTAACGGTATTGTACCTGACCCCACACACCCCCTTTTCAAATATAAGTGTCTTTTTCTTCTAACCTCATCTAGCTGCCGGTGTTAGATGGGGCTAAGGAAAGCTAATGTACTCATCCCCTATTGTCGTATTCCAACTCGGAGACAGCTCTCAGCCTCAAGTAGACGAGTGACGGCCTGTGACTGGATAATAAAAAAGACTGGGAAAGAGTGATGATATCATGATTGTTACCTTCTCAATAGCCTAGGGAAGGGTGGCGATGATGGTTACCAACCTAGGGGCAATGGGCTAAGGTAGGGTGGAACTAACCTATTTTTGATTTTTTAGAACTATAATTTTTTAGAACTATAATTCTACAATTGTAGAATATCAATCATAATATTATTGTATCCCCCATATGGTAATTTTTTTCAAAGCTTGTTTACAGGATATTTATTCTGTCTTTCTTGGGCAGTTAGCGATGCAGATTGTTCGGAATATTCATTTAATCACTACTTAGGCTGATCGGCAAGCAACGTTTAGGCCCTGTTTGGCAGGCCAACCTTTGCAAGATAACACCTTACAAAATGCGGTTTGTAAGGTTTCCCAAACTGCGTTTTCTAAGGTGTGCCAAGCCGTAGTTTGTAAGGTATAGTTTGCCAAACTGCAGAAGGAACTTTTATAAGGTAGACACTATACATGTGTGGCTATTGGGGCTCAACCCTAAACAAGAAGAAAATAATATTAGTGCAGGTTGGGCAAGATTTCAAAATTCATGACCAAGTGTTATTGTATGAATATTTCTTTATAATTAGGTCCTTGACTTGCTGTACTTAGCTGTATATAATAAAAAGAGGGTACTGGAACAAGTAAATATATTCAATTATTTTCAAAAAGTGTATGAAAATAGCAGTATTATAATACTTTATAAAGCATGTTTAATCAAAATATAAAATTCCATCAATGCCTGTTTCCCAAAGATCAACTTCCTACACTCATACCAGTATGGAAAACCACCAAAGAAATACTAAGGAAGTAGCAATGATTGCAGCTATCGCAGCACAGTCACTTTCAGTGATTTACCTTCTCCATAATCAGCTCTTCTATCAAGCAATACCACAACCAGTTCAGGCAAAGCATATATCCAACCTCTCAGATGAAGCCTACACCCAAGAGATTCTAGCTTCTTTGCATGAGCAGAGAATATTAGAATGTCTTCATATGCCGTTAAAGACATTTAAAGCCCTTTGCCAAATGTTTCGACAAGCCTCATTACTACAAGACACACAATATACGAGTGTAGAACACCAGGTGCATCTTTTTCTCTTTATTGCGACAACGGCATGATCAAATCAAATGGCTCAAGAATGGTTTCAGCATGCTAGACAAACATTTAGTCTGATTTTGAAAGACATCATCACTGCTCTCAATCAGCTGAGTACCGATTATATCTGTCATCCGTCCACAGCCAATACCGATTTAAGCCTTATTCCGCCTGCGATTCTTGATAATCCTAAGCTTCATCCATTTTTTAAAAATTGCCTTGGAGCAATAGATGGATCGTTGATACCTGTCAAAGTATCACACAACCAGACTGCTGTCAACAGAACACGCGAGGCATTTACAGCCCAAAATGCATTAGCAAAAAGAATACCTTGCGTTCTGTCTCTCCCCGCTCACCCGGTGCGCCAGACGTTCCAGGCGCTTATAACGTAAACGACTGTTCTGGGTGCGTCCACCCGGGCTCATTCCATCCGGAAGTGAAACGGCCGCGTCCAATGCGTCTGGACACAGACTTGCGCGCCCGGACGCATTGGATGCAGCTCTTTTTGCGTCCTGACGCATTTGACCTCCCCTGGTGCAGCCACCCCCCTGATACTCTACCCCCAGTGCCCAGCCTCTTCATACCTTTGCTCCCAATGCACCCATTTCCATGCTGCCCTTTTGCGGACGTCTTGCGGCCGCGACATCTCTCCTCCCGGCCTCCCGCACCGATACCCCCGCCCGCCAGCTTTCTTTCCATGATACCCACTCTCCTTTAACCCCGTCACTAATCTCTCCCTGAATCCATTTCTGATCCGGAACCCCACCAACATCACCTCCGCTTCTCCCACACTCCTGGATTCCCTCAGTCCTCTCGCGTATTCGGCCGACGTTTTCCCGTCATTAGTTCCTCCGCCCTCATCCCTCCCAAGACGTCCAGCCCTTCCTCCTCCACCCTCTGATCTAAGCCCGTCTCCTCCAATATTCGGCGGACGTTCTCCCTCTCTTGCCCTTTCGTGCGGCTCTCTCTTCAGCTCTCCACCTCCTATCTCGTCTACTCCATGCCTCTCGCCGCCTCCCCAGCCTCTTACAGTCCGCTCGCGGGCTCCAACCGTCTTCCCCGGCCTCTTACAGTCCGCTCGCGGGCTCCCACCGTCTTCCCCAGCCTCTTACAGTCCGCACGCGGGCTCCCACCGTCTTCCCCGGCTTCTCACAGCCCCCCAGACTCATTCCCATGCCTGTCAACCTACAGCTGCCCGCTAGACGACTTACCCAAGCCTGCGCAGTTTATAACCATCTGCCCGACACATTCCCATGCCTTCCGAACCTACAATTGCTCGCTAGATGCCTTACTCATACTTGCGCGGCTTATAACCATCCGCACAATTCATTCTCATGCCTTTCCTGCCCACCGACTTGGGCACTACTATTGTTTGACCATTCCTGACCCTTTTAGCACGCGTAATTTTCATTTAATTTAATTACATATATATACACGATCAGCGAGTGGTGATAAAGCCATTCTCCCTATCCTCGCGATCAGTTTCTTCAACATGCGATTCCACCTCCCGAGAGTCTTGGAACTGCCCTGCACCAACCAGTGCCCCTGGATTGGGCACATGTTCTCGCTGCGGCTCCTGCCGACCCTGTCCTCCTCCTGGATCCCTGAGGCCGCCAGCGGCCTCCAATTCATCCAGCTCTGTATCACTACCAAACTCCCGCCTCAATGCGTCCTCATCATTGTCATATCCTGCCGTCCTCGCAACCCGCTTTCCTCGCTCCTTCACGATTCTGGCCTCCAATGTCGTCCTTATCCGGGGGATTATTCGACGTTGGCAAACTCTTCCCGTTTTGCCCCAGGATCGCGTCTGACGTTCCAGCAGGGCTATCTATCGGTTAGCTAACCTTTCACTCAACTCGAGTACTTGCTATTTTCAAAAGTGTCCGAATGCCGGGGCCGTCCGGGGATCCGGACACTTTCGAAACCCGCCAGTACACATTGTTTTTCTTACCCCCGGAAGTGGCCCTTGTGAAAGCCACATTATCGATACAGATGCCAGTCCACCAACATTGCAGTGAATGACATAATATGGCGGCTGTCAGACAGATAAACAGGCCATCAATCTTATCCAGGCAACCCTCATCCGTCATGCCTTTCCTTTTCGGGCCAGAGTAATATTGAGCAAATATCACACCCAGAATCTGGGGTGCTAGGAATCTAAGAGAAATTGGCTGTCCGCCGGATTAGATCGATTTAGTCTTACTCCGATTAGAAACAATCTTGACAAATGTCAAAAAGATACCTCATAGCTGCCCGGTGTGCAAATGAACCTATCCTCCGCCAGTAGGTATTCCACTCTTTGTGCACAGGCTCTAGGATCCTCAATATTGAGCTTATAGAGTTCTGTTATACCCTTCTTTGCTGTATACAGATACTGAGATCTGCATCCGCTCTGCTTTGCCCGGATCTGCAAGTCAGTGACTAGCGGCCACACCATTTAGTTTAGGATAGTATTTCAGCTATCGATTAAGGGTAACTTACCTGGTCATTTGAGGGCGGGGTAGCGTCAGCAAAGTTGAGAAAGCCTAATTTGGTCCGGGCATCGCTTCAACATGTGCGGACTTCTTCAGTCAGGGTAATTGGATCTGGAAACGGATTGACGAAGATCGTCCAGTCCCATATCAGGTCACGGGATCTGGCCAGAATGGTACACTCAAGCCCGGTTGCCATATTTTGCCTACTGCTGGCTTGCTGTCCTCCGCTATCTGATTCCCACACGGTTGGATCTGGGTGACTTGGGGTTATCACCGGCATCGCAAGTGGATTGAAGTCTGTAGGCGAACAGGAGGGAATGACAGATGTACAACCATTTTGGCTAACTGGTACTTGAGCAGACGTTCTCCGTCCGGGGTAACTAATCCTGATGCTGCAATTCTGGGTATTCCCAGGGGTGATTGTCAGTACCGAGCGCTGCGAGCTAAGAAACTCACGCCCAATTGGTCTTTGCACTCCCCAGGCCGATGGATGATCCATCTCGTCCCCATGCTGGCCTAACTTGTTCTCCTCACTCTCCTCACTCTTCTCACTCTGGCTATCATTACCCTCATATTCCCCATCATTAGAGTCTAGACTCTCATCCGCTGACCCCAAGACCTGCTGCCGGTTGTACAGGACAGGCTCTAGTACCTGGAGTGGTGAAGAAGCTGGCTCCTGCACGGCATCTCTCCTCCTACCTACAGCGGACCCAGCAATAACAGACTCAACACTGCCAGTGGGTGATGTTATTATAGTTAATCCGTCCCTGGACCCAGATCCCCGGAAACGTCCGCGAAGGACCTCCCTTTGCCTTTGCCTTTCCTGCCTCGATGAACGCGCTCGGTCCGCCATAAGCCGCTGCTGTTATTGTGACATAGTATGCAGGTGAATAGTGATAGAAGAGAATTGCAGTGTATGACGTTGAGGTGCAGGTGGTGTTAGGAAGCCACTATTAGTAGGTAGCTAAGGGCACGATATAGGGTGTGAACTTGAAAGATTGAAATGGTTGGCCCAGCTTCCTTAAAAACTAAGGACATTCACTGTTCATCACTCGCTTTCATGTCCACTGGCGTCAGCACACACCGCGCGTCCAAATTGCAGCTTGATACCTGATATAGGAATTTGCACCCGAGGACTTGGCCGCGCTGCGATTTCACGGGGGCAATACGAGTGTTAGGCACTTGGGGTTCCTGAACCAGATGAAAAAAGGTTTATCAGAATGTACGAACTAATCTAGTTTGAGTAGGGCTGCCAAGCAGACAGAAACAACTGTGGGTAAGGCTAGGGCTCAGGCCCGGACGCTAATCGCAGAAAGTGAAAGCTGCCGCTAAGGCTCAACGGATAGGATATAAGATGAAAAGCGAGGATAGGAATAGTAATGAAAGGGGCAACCACAAACGAAAAACAGCTAGAGAAGAACAAGAATGATCCGCACAAGTCCAAAGAGCAAACCGCTAAAGCCAGCAGAGAAAACATATACCAAACGAACAAGAGCTGGAAAAGAGCAAGAATGATCTGCGAAGATTCCGAGAGCAGGTCCCACGAGCCGACCCGGTAAATGCAGAACAGCTCGTGGCAAACAAGAATAGTCTGCAAAACTCTAAAAGGGACCCCGTAGAACAACAAAGTGTTCGTAGATTACATTGGGTTTGGGCAACCCAGGACGGCAACAGCTAGGCCAATCCAAACAAGAAATGTGTGGGAAAAAATACAAGGATAACTCACAAAACTCTAAAAGTTAAACTCCAAATGAAAAACACGCAAAGGAAACACCCGCAGGATCTGCGGATAGTCGCAGGTCTAAATTAATTATACTGATCAGCGCAAGCAGCCCAGATGTAGCGGCCTAATCTAAAACAGCAATAGTTAGGAAACAGCCAGAATAACATGGACTCTAGAAACAAAAATGAAAACACCAAAAGGAAAAGTTGAAGGGTCCATCGTGGCCTAGTACTTGTAAATTGCTTGAAATGGACCTGCATCCTCAGCTAGCGAGACATTAGCCACATTGGTCGGGGCAGGGGAGCTTTGTTCGCAGAGCTAGTGAGACAGGATAGAAACGGTCTTGAGCGGACTCCCAACGCCCGTTTCTGCCGGAACTGGGGCACACCTTGCCAACAGAATGGATGAAAAACCTGGTAGTTGTAACCGGAACTTACCAGGTGTAGAGTATACCCTCGAGTCGGTTGAGGAGTCAGCGGGCGGACTTAATTCTCATCCGACTTCTTCAGCTGTCGGAATATCCGCACACAAATCACCAGTATGTGGATCCTCAGTGAGGGAATGGCTGCTGCGGGGCAAATCGACTTGTGTCGCCAATGTGTTGACAGGCTGCTTGGCCCCTGAGGCCGGCATCAAAAGATGCGTGGCTGACCTTCTCGCCTCTGCCTGCTCAAAGGCTGCAGATGCATGATGGTACATCAGCAAAAATAATACCTTGCGTTCCGTGCGATCCGTGCGTCTGACGCACCTGACGCCGGAACGCTAATCGCGAATCAGGACGCAACGTCGGATCGACATTGCGTCCTGACTTTGCATTACTTGGCGCCATCCGTCCTGACGCCATCCGGACTTGGACCCCTACGTTCTGTGCGTCCTGACTGCGTCTGGTGCTCCGCTACTCAGTCCTGACGCCGCCTCATCCAGGACTCTCCCGTCCTGACGTCGCCTGATCTACGACTCTCCCGCCCTGACGACGTCTGATCTACGACTCTCCCGCCCTGACGACGTCTGATCAGAGACGCTCGCGCCCAGATGCCGGTTCCTTCTCACCGAACGTCAGGGCTCGTGGATCTTACCACCTCTCGTCCCGATTGTTTCTTCTCCTGCCTCCCTCGTCCGGATCCCACGATCCTGATCTCTCCC
>Ga0307517_10006662_pt1 | contig 17016 bp, 7 predicted proteins | sample 23_EM_MG_FD_194515 | JGI IMG/M metagenome (GOLD analysis project Ga0307517, IMG submission 194515) | Populus trichocarpa ectomycorrhiza microbial communities from riparian zone in the Pacific Northwest, United States - 23_EM | ecosystem: Host-associated > Plants > Roots > Unclassified | place...
TTTGTTATTTTTTTTTTTAATAATTGTATATTTTTAAAGGGATAACTAAAAGTTACCAAAAAAAAATATATACTAAATAAAAAAAAAAAAAAAAAAAAAGAGATCAATCACAAAAACAAAAAGCAAACACACAAAAAAAAAAAAGCCAGCAGACACATAACCGAAAGAGAACATCAGGATTGAAGGAGCTAATACGCCATGCTTAAAGTCTTGATTTGGTGTTAGACCAATCTATAATACTTTTAGGTCATATAATTAAAGTAGTGCCAGTAGCCATGAAGAACTTATCTGCAGAATTGAGCCAATTCAAGAGACGATAAATAATTAAAGAAAAACTGTCTTTGAAGATCGCAGTTTTATAATTAAAGATTACCTTATTTTTTATAAGTCATATACTCCAGTTAACATAATAAAAAAATATAAATAATTAAGCTTTAAACTGGAATTTTCCAAACACTAGGCTGGCCATTTATATAACTCCACTATGGTATTGTCATTAAGGACCGGAGAAGTAGCTACTAGCTTCTGAAAAAACAAAATTCTTGCCCTTGTTTCCTCCTTAGTTCCATAAACATCCAACTTTATAAGAAAACCATCTACACCATCTGTATCATCAACAATGATTTCATAATTGCCGTTGCATCTCACTAAGCATCCATAATGCATGGAAGATCTCCATTGAACCTAACTTTTATGGCATATACATAATTCAAATGTCTAAAAGCTTGGGTTAAATATGAAGTAACAGATCCAGACAAAATCATGAAATCAAGTGCTCAATTTCAAATCCAACTAAAATAGGAAGTGAAGAAAAAGTTAGAATGACAAAGTTTAGGCCAAGGCTGCTGGTGAGCAGCCTGACCAAAACGAGTCACAACATGAGGAGATGGTGATGAGGAGTGTCTCGTGGCTTGAGAAGATGGAACATGGAATGGGGCACTCAAAAACATATTCTGCTAGGTGGAGAAGAGAGATCCAGGCCTTCCCATTTCCATCTCCAGGACATATTGCACCGCAGTAGCCATAAACAATTCCTTGGAAGAAGCAAACTGGAAGAGCAGCCATATCAGTTTCAAATCCAAGCCTGAAACTCGCATGCTCTATTCACCCCTTATTTTGCAAGACTGTCAACCATAGTTTGCCTCTCTTTTAATTAATTAATTTGAAGTGGGTCATATAATTAATTCAATGGAAGCTCATGATAATTAAATATAAGTTGGTCTTTAATAATGTGTAAGCCTCTAATCCTGATGAGTCGAAGGAAAGCTGTACATGTCACCATCTGAAACCAAAGCTGTCAGAAATAATTGTATAAAGTGGAATCTATACATGCGGAAAGAAATATTTATCTCGAAAGAACATATTCGGGTACATTTATGAATAACGAACAAAAAATAATGATTTAATGGAAGGCACAGGTCCACTCACAGAAGGGCTCGACAAGCTGTTTTCGAGTTGCATGAACTTTTATTCAAATGTTGACTCCATTAATATATCATGTATCTATATATATAGTTTTAATCTAATGCAAATTTACATGGGTTTTAATCTATTTTTGATTTACTTAAGTTTTAGGACTAGCTTGCTACACAATTCTGAAATTAAATTATTACTTTAGACTGAATTTAGGAGGTAAATAGTGGAGGATAAACAGTTGTTGTAAAGTTTAAGTAATATAAAATTATGTTGAATAAGGCCACCATCTAAAAAATATCCCTTTAAGACAGACTATATGTGTAACCTAATTACGTTAGATCTGTAAATGACTAATCAGAACCATATGTATCAACATACTTTTCTAATAAATTCAATCAAGGGATTGTTGTTGATGGCTCCTTCTAAGAGTAAAACTGTACCAGCTGGTATTGATGGAGCTCTACATGACCATATATAATGGTGTACTGTGATGGGGTTTTTTTTCTGCCACGGTGGGAAGTTGGATTGCTTGCGGTAATTAAAGCTCTTGAATTATCTTCTTCAAGGAATTACTTGTTGAATCAGATTTTGTGTCTGTTGTTAATTGGATGAACAATCACTCTCTCAGACCATGGAAATTGCATGATCTCTTCATTCATGCTTCTCGGTACTCTTCTCATTTGGGTTCCATATCTTACTGTCATATTTTACACGAGACAAACCACATGGCTGACACTCTAGCTAAACAAGGGGTGGATAGAGTACATGAGTTTCTAGCATGGATTTGATGCTTCTATGGATATATTCTCTCGGTTGTGTGTGGAATCCTCATTACCTGCATGGAGGCTTTGGTGACAAGGACCTCAATCTTCTTGCTAGTATCTTGTGATTGTTGTTGAAATCATGTTGTTGGTGATTAGATGAACAACTGAAGCTATATGAGAGATCTTGCATTTTGGAAGCATGAAATAGGCTATGGAATTTTGTAATCATATTGCTGAAGCTTTGTGAGATGCAGAATGCTTATTAAATGTTGTCGAATTAAGCTATTCCATCAGAAGAACTCTTAAAAAGCTGTTTGCTGTTGGTATTCTGCAAAGGAAATGGCCGAGGCTGGTGATCTGCGTGTTCTAAGATAATTTTCTGGGCTGGTTGTTTGTCTGGGCTCTTATTTTCTGCTGCTGTATCTGTTCTTTTGGTAACCCTTGGGGTTGCTCGCCATTTATTGGCTAAACTTGTTAATTTCGCTTATAAAAAAAATTCACTCAAGGTGTGCAATAATAACCTTTCTAATAGTTAAATTAATTTATATTAATATATTATAAGCATCAGGAGAGTGAAAAGGTGTGAAAACATAAACTTTGAATAAAAAAGCTAATAATATATATAAGTAGGTCGTTATTCACCCATTAATTAATTATTGTATAATTCTCGTGATCCATCTAGATCCATAAGGATGACTTAACATTTATTTAATATTCTACATGTAATATAATTTTCAATTTCCCCCCTTCTCTAATCTATTTTTTCTCTTTCTTTTTTCAATCTTTTATTTTTATTTTAATAAAACACAACTTTTGATTTTTCTCTATATAACCAAGTTGTACGTAACGCTTCATTCAAAGCCAAATATTTGAATTCAACATTACAAAATGATGTATATATATGCCGAGATACGAAAGATTATAAACCTTGCGTACATGGTTTGTAAGAACCAAGATTTTATTTTTTGTTTTCTTAATTGTCTACTGGCTTAGTTTTTCCTACCACCACTTTTCTATGAAAGAGAATTTGTAAATAAACTCCATCTTCCTAGATAATATGTGTGATTGTGTAAATTTGACTCCCTTTTCTTTTATATAATAATCAAGATATTTATTGATAAAACCAGAATACCATTAAAACTATAACATACTGAAAATTAAATATAAAAACATAAAACAAAGTTACATAGAAAATAAGAGCTAATAAAATGCTACAAACAAGAACACATCACCTATATATTAGACTATGCTAAAATACCTTCACTCCTAGAATATAAAAAATTATTATTTCAGGTCCTTAACTAAAGTGCAAGAGAATGTGTAAATTTAACTTATAAGCTTCTATTATGACTTAATATAAGGAAGAGGTTTAATTTATGAAATTGTTTGATATCATTGTCAATTCTAGATTTGAAAGTGTGTTTGGTATTGTGGTAATTTTTGTGATTATGATTTGAAAAAAAATATTTTATAAAAAGCACTTTTAGTTGAGGTTGAATTGATATTTATATATGTTTGGTTAAAACTGTGGTTGCAATTGAGGTTGAACAAAAAGTAGTTTAATGTATTTGGTTAATAATGTTTTACAAATTGATGTTATAAAATAACTAAAAAAAATATATATTAATATTGATGGTTTTTAATTTAAATATTGTAGATTTAACTACTACTATTACATCATGAAATAAATAATACTTCATTTAAAATATTTTTTATTATTCCATTAAACTATCTACAATTCCATCATGTACGAAATTCATCCGACAAGGACTACAGTTTTCATGGTTTTTTTAGCTTGCAACAAAATCAGGTAAAATATCATCAGGAACAAAATTGAGATTACGATCAAATTCTGCAAATGTTACATCATCATGTGATCTCCTTCTAATTTATGTAGTGTTATTGAATAATTAAACACTAGTTTTTCGAATAAAACACGATTAAAAAAAATTAAATTTTTTTGATTGGGTTGGACCCGGTCCAATGCATTTAGGTTTGGGTCGAACCCGGTCCGGCCATAAACAATGGAGAGTGAATTAATTCACTCTGCACTGTTTACTTTTGTGAATTAATTCACTCTCCACAGACGGCATAAGAAGAGAAGCAGCTTGAAGCTGCTTTCGGTTAACCTGCGTTTTAAACGCAAATTATATTGGGCCCACAAATAGTAAATGACGTTTTATAATTTATCAAATGGTTTTTTTCTGTGGCTTACTTCAAAAGCAGAAGCAACCACAGAAACAAACACCCATGCCTATTTGGGAGTGTGGTTGCGGTTGCTTTTCAAAGTGACTTTCGTGCCGAAATGCATCAAAATAATGTTTTTTTATTTTTTAAAAATTATTTTTAAGATCAGCGTATTAAAACAATCCAAAACATATGAAAAAATTAATTTTTAACATAAAAAATTTAATTTTTATGGAACGCGATTTGCACCGTAACACTCATCATCGTACAACCAGATTTTTATCCTTGAACCTACTACCTCATATAGTAATCGGGATGCATTATTAAAACAACATCATTAAGTGAATAACAACTAAGAAAAGCTTGCAATAGAAAAAGAAATGAAAGAAAAGCTAAAGCTAAACATGCCTATTAGAAAACAACAAAACACTATTAGAACATCTCATCAAGTCATTGCTTGTATAAGTAAAATTAGGAGTACTCCCCTTTAATCTATTGAGTAAGATGGTAGACAGTAAGATCATAATTGTAAGATCAATCTATAGCTTGCTTCTTAAATAAGAGTTTATTCTGGGCTATTCAGATACTCTAAAAAATTCGAACACACAACATGAAAATAGCCCTCGCTAAAACTTTCCACCAATCACCATACTATACCATTCCCATGAGAAAGTGTCAACTGAATTCAGCATATAACCCTGGTAAACAAGCCATCTCATGAAACAGATCCAAAACCTCCAGGTTTCATAACAAATGAGGAATTGATTGAATTTCAGATACACAAAATTAATGGACAAAGTGCATCATTGTGGTGAGTAATGTGTTTATATGCAAGGAACCCTCTTGTGCTGAGACTACCTTGAAGCATTAACCAAAGGAAGACATCCATTTTAAGAGGCATCCAACCCTTCCAAAGCAGATTTGAAAAAGAATCAGCCCTTAAATTACAAATCTCATCGATTAGATGAGTGGCTGACTTAACCGTAGAAGCACCATTCTTCTCCAATTCCATAAGCTTGCATATTTCCCAACCAAGACTGTTTTTTTTTAGCACATCAGCTGTTTGACCATGTTTATGGCTCATTGTACGCTACTTGTGGTTTATGTTTCACTATGTCATGGTCATAGCCCGTATGATTTGACATATCATGGTTTGTTTCAACACATCATACTAGTTTTGCCATATTCTAGTATGGCCTGGCATGCTTTCGATCTTTGATCTATTTTTATTTTTTTATCACGACCAAATTCAGTTTTGCTAGTTTGCAAACTCAGGCTGTCCTACATACGCTATCTTGAGTTTGAGGGGAAATTTTGATAAATGTGATAGTGTAAACTTTACTTTATGGGAATGTGTAGGCTTCAGTTAGACACTTGATACGATGTTTAATTTGTCGGATTTTTTTATATCATTGTCCTTTCTAGAGCAAGTGTTGTGTATAAATAAGATTGTGTTTCTAATTTCAATTATAATTTTGTTTTATTCCTTATTATAATTTGCATTTAACATTTTATGTGTTTTATTTATAAAATTCTTTATAGCACAATAAAAAAAAGTTATATAGATTGAAATTAATTTCAATTTAGGAAAAGAGTTTAACTTGTCAATTTATTAGTGAATATAACTTATTTTTTCTTGTAGTGGGTGGTGTTTCACACGAGATTAATAAAATGAGAATGAATGACTGTAGGAATAATTATAATTTTTAAGGATAAAAAACAAAAGCTTAGAGGGTGAATTTGACCCTCTAAAAGCACCACTTTGGAAGGTCTACTTTGCCAGCTACTGGTAAAAAAAATCAAACAAGCTTAAAATTTAATGCCTTTTAGCCCCCGCAACATTCTTTTAGTAGTATATGTTTTAGTGATGGGTAGAAACTTTTGAATGTTTTATCTATTAATGTAAATATGTTGTGTGTGTGTGTGTGTATATATATATATTATATCAATTTAATTATAGAGTAGATGAAAAGTCGATGCCCTAGATTCAAGCTTATCAAGAAAGACAACAATGATATTTTTAAAATAAAAGGGAACGCATGAACTTTCGCGTTCTCTTTTTAAAATATGTAAAATAACATTTTTTCAGTGTGAAATATTTTTAATAGCATAGCTAAAGCTCGGTCATGTCGTCGTTGCCGTATTCATTCAAACATGCTCCTGCTTGGGAACTGGTGTTCACCAGACAATCAACCATAACTATATATATATTGTCTTAGACAAGGCATCGACCTTTCAAAGGATGCTCTGGCTGGTATTAGAACAAAAAATAAATAAATAAAATCCTATGAGAACAAATTAAAAAAGGTGCACTACTCAATCCTTCTCAATAATTCTTTGATAGAAACCAAATACCAGTCTATTAGGTTAATCAGAAAGATCTGTCTCCATGATCTGTCTCCGGCTAACCCAAATCTTCCTAACACATTGTCTTTTTCCTTCATGTTCCAAAAGATTACAAGTCTCCTTTTGATTTTCTTACCTTATAAATTACAACACGGCAGTACAGCCAACAATGGCTGAGTTGATGAACACCCGGCAATCTCCAGCTAGAGGTGTTCTATTATTATACTAGCTAATTCCCTGCTCTCTATTTCCATTCCCACTTCCTGATCAAGACTGGAGCCAAAGCCATCACCGAAGTAGAAGGAAGCCCTTTTGAAATGTCAGGCTTTTCTGGAACCTTGCAGGTTAATCACACCAAAACACAACTGAAATGAAAAGGTACATACATAAACAGTTACTTGTGGATCTCAAGGCATTTGTAGGTATTTACACGCCACCCATTATGCTTCCGCAACTCAGTTGCAGAGGTTAGAACTCAACAAGACCTTGAGTGAATGGAATCATGGTTCCAAAATCAATATCAATTTCAGCAGTTGCTATCTGATCTTCATAAAGCTTTTGACTTATTCTGATTTTGTAGAAGCTGGCAAGAGAAAGCAAGACTTCACCTGCTGAAATGAAACAAGAAACTCAGGAAAAAAGCCATGCAACGACTTCTGAAAGAAGCCATCTACTTGTCCATTCAGTTAAGAAGTGAAAATTAATCAAACAGAAATTGGTATAGGTTTCAAAAAGCTACCGGCATTGAAATTTAGGACAATCGTGACATTGGAGGTCGTCCACGGCCTTTCACAGCAGGAAGCTTCCTCTGTCGTTTGGGCCCATCCAATTTAAGTGAGCGAGATCCGTTTACAAAAGGAACTTCCTTTTCAAATTTTAGGTCTTCACCTACAATCATATACATATTTCCAGCTTCCGGTACGGTAAAATCAGCAGGGTTTCTGTTCACGCTGCAAACTTCAGTCTCAGAACTGCTTTTATGGGCGTGAACAGTTCTATTGTTAGCAGGGGACTCCAACTTGTGTTTGTTTGGCTTTTCCAATGCACGGAATGGCAAAGGAAACATTGAAGAATCTGAAGCACCATAAAACATTGTCTGCATGTTATGAGCGGGAATGGATCCACAGTTGGTGCCAAAACCACCATATGCTGATTTTTGTGATCTATTTACTTTATTCTGTGTGCGTGAATCAGAGCCTTTTCTCTTATCTTTATCTTGAACAACTTGAATGGGAAAATCAGTAGCCTTCCTAATACCTTTATCATGTAGAATTGACGAAGAAGATGCACCAGCTGTTGTTTGAATGACAGGAATATGATCACGGAAATTCTCTGCAAGTTGATTTTTACCATGATGATTAGGAGGTGGGTGCTTCACAGTATTAACAGCTTTAAATGCCCCGGTGTCCAGCCTAGAAAACTCCTTAGGTTCAGGATTGTGTGTAATGGAAGGTCTCTTGAGGAACTTTGAGTTTACATCCATATTGATGGGTGCACTGGACTGTACTCCTGCATCCATGAGGCTGAGCAAGTGCATAGCTGGTATGGTTTCATTAGAATACAGATCTAATGACCCTATTGGCTTCTGATTAAGCTCAATCCCATTATGTTTTCCAGCAAAGGGGTATTCTGAACGTGCCCTGATGAGAGTTTCTGAACCAAAATTCCTGTTTTGCTTTCCCAGGTTGGCAGCATTCTTATTCAAAAACTTCAGCTCACGATCCCCATTCATATTTTCCTTGAGGTTACTTCCAGAAGAATGAGGAAACACATTTACATTGGTAGATTGAGTTACACACTTTGGAGGAATGGTATAAACAAAAGGCATGTGATTCGACATCATTGATGACCAAAGGTGATTTGCTTCCTTACTTTGCTGTGGAATGCTCTGGCATGTGTTACATGGTCCTGGGGTGTGGAAATTGGCATAACAAGATCTATTCCCCACCACATCCCCTATCTGTTTGCAATTTTGAGAAATGTTTTGGACGTTAGAAATGCAAGCAGAATGTTGAACTCTGCTGGATGGCTTCTCTTGATGTTGAAGAAATGGTCCAAACCCCACAGGGGAACCAGTTTTTTCCAGTCGCCTCATATTGAATGAGTTTCGATCAGCTTGAGAGAAGAAATCAACTGCCTTCTGTTTGGTTGATTCTTCCATTTCACCCATCTTTATTATGCCATTTCTTCTGGCTGGAGGGTTCTGTTTTTGAGTAGTTTCCTGATGAAATAAGCTTAACCCTCCAAGCCCATATACTTGACTGAAATTCATCATCTGACTCCTCCTTGAGCTACTAGTTGTTTCTAACTGGCGTTTCTCATATTCACCATCAGGAAGACACCTCTCATACTGATTCTTTGCCATGAGTTCAACAATTTCCATTGGAATGTCATCTAAAGCTCCCTGTTCAGACAACTTATCAGCTCTTTGGTTGATATCTTTCCTTGGAAATGCTGAATGTTCCTGCATTCCAATGGTTTTCTCGTTGCTTTTGGTATTACAAAAGTCCTGGAACAAAGAGAAACATAATTGAGTATCCAGACAAGCCATACTATGAAGCATGTGAGCCTGCAGCCTATCCAAACATGTACAAAAAATATGGCCACTAATAAGCTAAACTACCCAGTTCCCATAAATATGAAACACCCATAATCACATAAATCATTTTAAAAAACCAGAAATGAGAATGCTATGACAAAACATTCAGGTAATAAAAGATTGGAAAGTATGAGTGTTTATTTTAAAGGTTGGAAAGTTTCAATTTCAAATCAATTAACTGCAAAATATGATTAGCCAGCCATGATCCCTTAGAAGTCAGGTTTTGGAAGGGACTTTGGTTCCTGGCAGAATTTTGAACCAGTCCCTATCCTTCAACCATTAGTACAATGTGGCAGCTCTCCAGCCTCAAACCTGCAACCTAGTAATTGCATGACTTTTCCCATTGCATTAAGCAATGTTCCCAAATCGATCAGTTATCTAAAAACCTCTCCTTCTATGCTGTGATATTCCAACAATACCAGCGTGAACAGAGGTCATACCTTTTTCTGCATGAGAGAACAACCCCCAATTTCAACCTGAAAGTTGTATTTCTGCTTCTCACTGAGGAAGGGAATTTTAAAAGATGGTCTCTTGGTACTGGGATCGCTACGTATTCCTTTCTCAAAAGGTGCATCTTGGGCAATTTTAGAAGTGAAATTGAAATTTCCCACATGCTCAATTTCTGTAGCTTTCCTCATTGCCTGATTTTTGGAACTTCCCTCTTGCCAAGTAAATAAAGAACTTTGCCTATTTTCTACCAGTGGAATATGTTTCCCATCATAGCTTTGTGCTGTCTTGTAGCTGTTAAGAGAAAGATCCAGCCCCTTTTCAAGATATGTGTCCTCTGCTGAATGAAACGGAACAGGTACAAGTCCAGCATGTATTGTCCCCACATCTTTCCTAATCACTGGACCTTCTCTGAGAATGCCATGATTCCAAGGAGACGGGGAAACCTGATAATCCTCAAAAAGAGGCATCTTTCCTTTCTTCTTGTAATCATTAACATTTTTCTCCATTTGTGAAGAATGCAAAGGGAAAAAGTCCATCTCTCTGCCTGTAAATGCATTGTGTACTGATTTGGTCAAAACATCATCAACAGCAGTGGCCTTTTCTGGTGAAATTTTCTCCCCAATTTCAATTGGCGCCTTTTCTGGTGACAGCTCTGAGAACAAACATTCATCAAAACTCAGTGCCTTTTTGTTTTTCTTCTTGCTTACAACAAGACTTCTGTCAACTTTGTTTTTGGCCCACTGACTCTTCATGCCAGTTTGTAAACCCATTCTTCCGAATGCATCTTCTTCTGATTCAGAACCCCCACTGAGTTCAGCTGTTTCCCCATCTCTCTTTGAGTTCCTAACTTCTTTACACACTTTACTGGTAGATCTCATCTCTGGAGATCTTGAATCTTCATCCTGAGGCAACTTTCTTTTCCTATTCTGACCCAAGCCCCTTCTAGCTTTGCCTTGGATAGCCACCTCCCCTTGGAGAACAGGAACCTTGTCAACTCCAGCAGATGCATCAGGAAAGGCATGGGGCAGAGAATACTGAGTTTGGTTATCAGTGTCTCCATCCCCATTTTCACACAACAATTCAGTCAACAAGCGCACCTTTCGAGTTTTCCTACGATGCAAACCACTTGAATTTTCATGGTGAACATCCTGAGAATTATTACCAACCATGATATCAGTGCTTTCAGATGAAGGATCATCATACTCATCTAATTCCAGGGAAGGGCGGCTCACAGGATCCTTGTCAGCAGTGAGTGCCCCATCATCAATGTTACCTGCTTCTCCAGATGCCCCACGAGTTATTATCTCTTTGTATTGATCATCTATGGAAGTTTCTTTTCCCGCTTCACAAATTTCAGTAGCATTGTTTACCATGCAATTAAGATTTCTAGCAAACTCAGCAGCAACTACTTCATGATGACCACAGCCTGGCTCACATAGGTTGATACATTTTGACTTGAAAGCTGCTGTTTGCAGAAATCAGAAGCACTATTATTAGAGAGAAGGTACAAGCAATGCAATGTTTTGATTTGGGTACTGGGAAGTTAAGCTGTTTTCTTGCTTCTATTGTATGTCAAAGTACTTAGCACTTTTACCTATTTTATCTGTAAGATCTGTCTTCTGAATTGGGCTTGAAACAACTTCAGTTGCTACACATGCCAGTCTATGATTTTCCTGCTTCAAATTATCTTCTGAACCCACACTTTTCCCTTGAGAAAAGAGCAAAACAGGAAAAAAAATATTCTGATTTCATACAGTTAATTTATATGATACTGCAACAAAGCTTGGATTTCAGCATATATGTAAATACCTATGTTGGAAACATTTTCATCTTTAGTCTTCCTTTCATTCTTATCAATAGACTGAGAATGATGACATTTACTGGTATTGGTCAAACTGGCAAAAGCATCAGCCTGTGTTCCCTCGGGAATTTCTTGATTTGCAGCTCCCTGAACATCAGATGGTAGCATTGCATCATCACCAAGGATTGGTGCATGGGAACAAACTTTAGTGGATTTGAATCCAGTACTGCATGATTTTAGAGCAGTACTTCCGTAACAGTTCGCAGTGGCATCAACTTCCCACACACAGTTCTGACAACGCCAAAATCGGAATTTTGGAACATGTAAAGGAGGAAGAAGGCATGCTTGCTCCTCATAGTTATTACTGTCACCATCTGACACAAACGGCCAACAGATCTTCCAGTCTCGTTTACGAATTTCAGATACATATCCACTGCATTCAGAATATAAGAAATTTTTTGTTCATTTTCAGTAACTCAGAATTTGCAGCAACAAGAGATAAGCACATGGAAAATTACTATGTGCAGAAAAATTCCTAATATCTTATGCTGAGCTATATATATTTCCTCCATTTTTCAATTGTATGCTTTCAGAAATCAATACTTGAGACTAGCAAGTAACAATTTCTCTTCCAAGTTCGTTGACAGTTCCCAATGGATTGTTCCAGATTTGTTTTGAATACCATTGGTGCTAGCTAATTATTATGGCCAACTAAAAGGTATCCAACAAATTCCTCATTTGCATCTCATCAATAGTACTAAAGGCTATTGTTTAGTTCTCATCAGTAGTATATTCAATGATGAACAAACAACAAATATAAAGGTTAAAGCCCGAGAAAGTATATAATATGAAAAACAAAAAGAAATCATTAAAAAAAAAAAAAAAACGTGTAAAGAAGCTAAATATGCATGGTGTTAACAACTCAAAAATCAGACAAGCATTCCCATGGACCACATGCTGAAAAATGCTAGTGTTTAACCAAAACATGTAACATGAGAAACTAAATTTTAATCCTACCAAATGATTGGGATCAAGGCTTACCGCATAGAAAAATGTGAGCATTTTTCTGCCTCAACTTTCTCATCAACATTGTCCAGGTCAATTGTTATGGAATCGATCCTAATAGATGATTCCACCTTGGAGACAAGTTTTGAATGGCTACCAGGATGATTCTTCTCCACTAACATAGTCCTTTCCATGGTAGAAGGAAGCTGATATATAGCACAACTGCCAAACGACAAATTTCCTATGCATACACAATACAAATCTTAAGTCATAATGTATATTATCATATGCTAATGATTAATACACTAGATTATTATCAAAAAAAAAAACACCATATGCTAAACTTACAAAATTATTCAGTTTAAAACAACATGGATGACAGGCAAATCAAAACAAGCCATTACAGTTCCAAAGTAGATCAGAAGATCTTAAGAGATGGTCCAAACATACACCTTAGGGTTTGTTCATAATTATTAGCAAATGTAAACTAAAAACAAAGATTCCTTCTAGCTTTCGTTCTAAATCAAGTAACACATCAAAATTCTATAATTTAAAGTGATTAAGCACATAAAATAACAACCACTTGCAAATACAAGTAAATGACATCACAAAGCAAAACTTAGAGAAACCCTAGATTTCATCACAACAAACATAAATCTTCACTTACCATATCAGTGCTTCACATAGAATATAATCAAACATGTAATGAAATCCCTTCATTTTAATTACAAACTAATTCAAGAAATAACCCCAGTAAGACAAATCATAGATTAGGGTTACATAAAACTAGCAGTGCTAACTCAAGAATAGAAGTCATTAATCTGTCAATTAAAACAAGAAAAAACTATAAACCCAATTCAAAACATCCTCTAAAAGCTCCAAGTTAACTATTACAATCATGGACCTCAATTATAAAATGAAAACTTTAGGGTTTCATTTCCACACAAATTGACCATAAGTAAACAGTCAACACAAATTCAATAGCCACGAAACACACAAAAAAATCCCCATGAAATATACCAAAAATCAATCAATTCACACCCCAGAAAGAGCCGAAATGATAAAACGCATGGAAATGAACAAACTTAACGTGCTTCAAGCAGTGAAATGACCTAAATAACACTAACAAACAAGCTAAACCACAGCTAGAACCCACACGAATCAACAAAACATCAACAATAAAAAACACCCAGAAGTATAAAAAAGAGTAATTCGAGTAAAAGTCACACCTTTTCTCACTAGAAAATCAAAAGCTACGATCTTGTACGAACTTGACTTCAATTCTTCACGGCCAGTTCAAAGAAAGGTATCATCATAGAGAGCATTTGGTCATCAAGAAGAAGATATAAATCACAAGCTGAGATTCAGAGGTGACTGTGTAGAATTAGAGCGCGAAGTTTCTAAAAACCTAGCTTTTTAGAGAGGTTTTCGATTCTTCAGCTAGAGAGAGAAGAAGAGATAAAGAGAGAGAGTGAGAGTGAGTTTTTAACTTTTGTCTTGGGAACCAGGTTTTATTTTGAATTAAAAAAACATGCCCATGACCATGTCATGTTATAACCATGCACATGATACAATCCCTGGCATATACGTATAGAGAGAGAAAGAGAGTAAAGGTTGAGAGAAGCCGTGGAAAGTGAGGCTTAGCCAATAGAAAACACCCACGTGTCAAGAATGTGCGGTTCTTATCACCATCCATTAGCTCTCTTGTGAGGCTTGTACAAGGGCAAAAGAAAAAAGAAAACCCTAGATGGCAATAGTAAAAGTTTTACTATTTCCCCACACGTTATCTCCACGCTCTGCTAAAGATGGGATTAAATAAAATAGTGCTTGTCTTGTCATGGCAGAATCAAAGATGCCTTTCGCATATAAATAGTTTTTGATTGGAGTGTGTAGGGGACTGCCCTCGTTAGAGAGTGGTGTTAGGTTTAAACCATAAAACCCTAAGCTTTTTTTTTTCTTTTTTTCATGGGCATGTAACCCTAAAGGACATTTGTGTTCTAGTACAATAATAAATATCTAACCCTAAACATTGGCCTAGCAATCGAGGGTGGGTATGGCACTCATTTTTGCTCCCATATTAGCCCAACCATCTCTGTTTATGAGTTACCTACCTTTGTTATAATGCTATGAGGTTTTAATGGGGTGGATCGACCCATCATTTACCAAATATTGTACTATACTATTGCCTCTATTGTCATGAACGATCGATTATAAATAAAATCTCTGGCACCAAACACTTCTTGCCATTTCGGAGATAAACGCAACAGCATATGGATATCATTTTTTGTTGACTTTGGTGGGTTTAATTGTACCTAAAAGGTGATAAAAAGGAATGGGAAAAGGGTTGTGAATTTTATTTTTTTTTCCTTGAAGATGAAATATTTTCTAACAAGTCACATCAAGATCCCTTTTTTTCTTTTTATTGATTTGTACACTTTTTAAAGAGGTGTAGAGAGGAATGTACGTACGTAGCTACAACATAAGGCATGCTATGTGTGTATGAATCTATGTATTTTGTATAAGCATGTGTGTATTTTACGTCATTAATTATGTCTTTTGTGCTTATCTATCTTCTTGCTCTAACGTCATTCTACATTCCATGTTTGTCTATCATGTTGCCAACCACAAGATTTCAGTTTCTTGTTGGCCTTCAAAGTCTAAGAGAATTGATTTAAATGACATTATCATCTGCATTTTCTTTATAAGGGAAATGCAATGCAAACATGGATATTCATGATCTGATATCTCCTTGTGTGTATAGTTAAATAAGTAAGAATGAATTTTTAATTATTTTATAAAATAGTGCGATAGATCATAACATAAAAATCAGATTTGCGCTGTATAACATCACGTGTTTTTTTTATAGTAATCGAGAGAAAATATTAATAAGACTTAGTCCGTACCGTTAGAAACTAGCAAACTAATTAAAACAATGGTAAAAAAACAAAGAAACAATAAAAATATATATTAATTCTGAGCATTAAATCACATCATCATATAATCTAAACCTCTAATTAAATCAATATCTAGATAAGTAAAATTTTGAAATGAATAACATTACATGTTACTTAATTGCATGGCTGTCTAGAAGCTTTCAATGCTAGCAAAGCATTGATCGGTGATTAAAATACTATTTAAAATTGAAATTCGATAATTCTCAAAGACAATGATGCAATAATCTAATGGAAAAATAGCATTTAAATGTAGATTATGCATGTTGGAATGCCCAAATCTAAAGACCCTTACTCATGAACTATCAAAAAATAAAATTTTTAATGAAATAAAATTTTTAATGAGGTAATTTTCCCCATTCATTATTGTTAATTGCAATCATATATTCCTCCCCTAGTTTTGCCCTAATCTGATACACACACACACACACACACCATATGATTAGTTTGAATTCATGATAGCCTTTTAAAGCTTGTCTCCTAGTTTATGATTTCAACATCCATAATAAACCATGGCACGCAGTAATTTTATGTCTTTATGAATGGAAGAATTCGTATATTAAAAATCTCACCAAGCATGCTGCGAATTAAACTTGCACGATCAAAGAGTGATGATAAGCTGAAAAACTAACAAAATCAGTCACTAATTAACAGTAATAATTAGCTATCGTGTTCTTGATAAATGAATTAATATCATTGTGATGATCAACTGTATATATGATTAATTTGTCGAGAAAGAACATGCATGGCTGGTGTTCGTAGGTAACACAGCCACTAACTTCGAGCAGTACATGTAATTATCAATACATGCGTGTATTAATTGCTTTACTAGCTTCGTGTCATGACAGCAGTGCATGTATTGCCAGCTACAATTAATAATTTTCAGACACCGGAACAGCTTGCCCTTTTCCCTTCCTGATCGTCACTTTCTAGGGAAAATGGCCACAAGCTTCTCATCGCTTGGGAAGTGGCACCTTCAAGGTCACAAGAAAAGGCTTTGTAATTTCAGTACCTAAGCAAAAGACATATCATGGCTATCCAATTCTTTCGGCTAATATTCTTTCATACAATAGAATAATTGTAGAGGGAGAGGGGGTAAATGAGTGGAGGTAAAGTGTATACTATATGTATATTTGTGCTCTATATATATATATAGCTTGTCTATATTTCCCAGGAGTCGTACTGCAGAACTGCATCCAGGTCAGTGCACCCATTGAGAAGCGTGTTGAATTTGTTGAAATTTGACACAAATCTTAAGAAACCAGAGGGTCTTTTGGGTGAAAGGGATACCTCACCCTTCTTATGAAAAGGGCCCTCTACATATCATCTGTCATCATGAATATATATAGGACCCAACAGATACTTCCAATTAAAAAAAAAAAAAACGTAATGATGGCTAGTGCTTCCATGACATAAGGTATTTGTCTCCTCCTTAATTTCCTCAAATAATATTGTTCATACCTCTTCTTTTCCACTATGATCAATTAAATTTAATTT
>Ga0307517_10006663_pt1 | contig 17014 bp, 13 predicted proteins | sample 23_EM_MG_FD_194515 | JGI IMG/M metagenome (GOLD analysis project Ga0307517, IMG submission 194515) | Populus trichocarpa ectomycorrhiza microbial communities from riparian zone in the Pacific Northwest, United States - 23_EM | ecosystem: Host-associated > Plants > Roots > Unclassified | place...
ACAACATAATTCATCGATTTTTCTTACTAAATAAGAAAATGTATACACTTTCTTAACTAATTTTATATCAAATTAATCTCAAATTATAATTCAATTAGGAAAAATCAACAAAAACCCTAACCTAAACTCTAAAACCTTTATCCTAAAAAATTCACAAATTAGCCAAGTAAGTAAAATAACAAGATAATAAAGGGGAAGGTGAATATACCTTAAATTAGTTAAATTGGGAGCTTATAAGTGGTAGTGGTGGTGGTGGCAGTGACAGTGGAGAGAGATTGGTTGTTGCCCGAGTGGATGGCTAGAGAAAGAACAAACAGTTGAAAGAGAGAGAGAAATGTGAGGTTTGTCATGGGAAAGGGAGAAATATAGTCTTTTATGGTGAAGAGAGATCATCTAGCATGAGTTGAGAGTGTCATATGGAGGAGGGAGAAGCAGAGAAGAAAGAAGTAAGGGGAGAAGAAAAGAAATGAGAAACTATCTTCAAAATAATTAACCGGGTGGTCATGCATATGCTACATGCGTGACCTATAGGTGACATATTTACTACATACAATTGTTACGCATTTAGTAAATGCACAACTTATAAGTTGTATATATACTACATGCGCGGTTATTGTTTTTATGCTAGAGTGAGGATCATTTTTTCAACTATGCTAGTTTGAAAAATAAGTTCGTCCACTGTGCTAATATGAGAAAAAATTTCAATTTTGATCGCATCTTAATAAAATAAAAAGTACCAGTTTACAAACATAAGAAAGCACTAAATTTGTAAAAGTATTTTCGTTGGTTCCCTGTATATGCTACCTTTTGTTTTCTATCTATGTGTTAAGTACAAAAGATGATGAGTTATTTTTGCATGAATTATTGGTTCAATGATATAAGAAAAGCTTTAGATACAGGGTATTTGATAGTAATCTCAATGCTTTCAACTTGTACACTTGTGTGTCTGTGTGTGTATCACTATAAATACAATTGATTCCTATTTTAAAGGATACAATTTTAAGAACTTGTTACAGCTAAAGATCTTATCTTCTTTATTATTAGGCTCTTGATTTACTACTAAGATTTCTCTTGTCTTCTGGGTATATATGATCTCCCTTGATTTCAGTAATATCAACTTGACTCTCCACACACACACCCCCTCAATCTGGAGGGTAGATCATGGACATTCAAATTGCGTTGGACTTGTTTAAATCTGATTAGCGGTAATGACTTGGTAAGTGCATCTGCTAACTGGTTTTTGTTTGAAATGAATTGAACCCCTAGTTATTTGTTGCAAACTTGATCTCAAACAAAGTGAAAATCTATTTTGATGTGTTTTGTTCTTGCATGAAATAAAGGATTGGAGATGAGATAGGTTACTCCAATATTATCACACCACAGAGTCGGAGCTTGTGTTAGAGGTAGACCGAGTTCAGATAGTATTGATTTGATCCAAGTAAGTTCAACAGCTGCATTTGCTATTGTTGCTTTGTATTCTACTTCTAGCGACTATAGGTTGTTGTTTGCAACTCCAAGAGATCAAGTTGGCACTTATGTGGATGTAGTATATATGCACCAACTGAACGCCAATCATCTCTATTAGTTGCCCAGTCTGAATCTGAATATGCTCGTTGCCTGAAATCACCAGTTTTTGTGATGAACAAACCTGTTGCAACTGAATGTTTGAGGTAGCGCAATATGCGCTTGCCTGCAAGCCAATGGGAATCATGAGGTTTATGCATAAATTTGTTGACTTTGTGTACATCAAAGGCCAAATCAGGTCGTGTAAAGGCAAGATATTGCATGCTTCCGACAATATTTTGGTAGAGGCTGATATCCTCGAAAGGACTTCCATCTGTGAATTAAGATGACAATTATTCGAAGTCATAGGATTGTTGCAAGGTTTGGCTGTGTCCATGTTACTTCGTTTAAGTAAATCAATAATATACTTTTGTTGAGTTAAATAAATGCCCTCTGGGCATCGAAGTGCCTCTCTACGTCAATGGAGTAATTTAGAGTACCCAAATCGTTGACAGCTATTGATGCAAATCAGGAGGCTTGAGAAGAGACCCCGTAATGCATAAATCCTACTAGGATACGGAAACGTGGGGAAATCAAAGAATCTTGACAGAACCTGATTAGAACTCATTAGTTGTAGTTATTATTTTCCTAGAATAGCTGTTAGTTCCTAGTTAAATTAGTATTACGTTTCACTTACGTATTAGACTACATCCTTAGTTGTAAGGTATTTAAAGAGAGGAACAGAACAAGAGAAAATCAATTTGATGTATTCTTTGCAATTGCATTCTTGAAATACAAATTGGAGAGATTCCTCTACATAGCGATTCTGTATCAATTTACTTATTGTTATTGTTAAGAAACAGTGAGAGACTGTAACCGGTAGGCATATACATCAATTTGGTATCAGAGCGGTTCATGACTGTAACCCGAAGTGGTAACTCCTACCCAATGTCAAACACTCATGTCCCTAATAATCCCTCATACGAACATGCAGACTTACAACAACAAATCATCCATATCACCACTGTGTTAGAACAGCTTTCTAACCGATTAGACGCTGTGGATGAACGTAGAGCAAGGTCTCCTAATAGAAGGGGGGCGTGGACAACTTCGTGAGGAAACACTAGGGGAAAACCTGGATGCTGAGTATAGAGACGTTGAACCCCAGCACCACCGATTACAACATCACAGAGAGGAACTTCCACGACACCGTGACAGGCGAGGGCTGGCAAATCAACCCATCGATGAACTCACTAAGCGAATGAAGGTGGATGTGCCTGATTTTTATGGCAAACTGGAACCACATGCTTTTGAAGATTGGCTAACCGCCATTGAAGACTATTTTGATTGGTTTGCTGTGTCAGAAGAGCGAAAGGTTCGATATATCAGGATGAAATTGAAGGGACATGCTCGTGTCTGGTGGGGAAGCGTGGAAGAACAATTGCAGCGAACACAACGCCCACCTATTTCACACTGGGAAGAAATGAAGGAACGACTAAAGGAAAAATACCTGCCTATCGACTATGAGCAGATGATGTTTGAAGAAATGCTGCAACTAAGACAGGGGACCTTGACAGTGGAACAATATACAGACAAATTCCATGAACTCACCGTCCGTAGCAAGATTATAGAGACCGATCAACAAACATTGGCCCGGTATCGCAATGGATTACGTGGTGAACTATATAAAGAAATGTTGATAGCACGATTAATCACGGTGGAGGAAGCATACCAACTAGCGTTACGAATTGAGAAGCAGATAGGAATTGCAACAGGGAAGAAAACCACGCCGATGGATATGAAATCAGGGCATACGACAAGTTTTTCTGTTCAAAGACAACAATCATCATAGGACAAACCAGGGGGCTCAATGCTAGGAGAATAGAAAGGAAAAACAGACAGAATGAATGATGGTCCACAATGCTACAAATGCAAGGGGTTTGGACACTATGCTGTGGTGTGTCCCACTAGAGGAAAAAAACTTGCTTTTATATGTGAGAAGGAATTAACAGTAATGGAGGATACTGCAGGAGGAGAAGCTGATGAAGATACAGCTGAGGAGGAGGAACACCTAGATGCCTCACAACTGCCAAGCTGCGTTATTCACAGAATTTTAACAGGAAACAAGAAGGAACTCAAAGCCAATCAGGAATGGTTGCGCACCAACATTTTCCACACCCGACTAGAACATGGAGACAGATCACTGAATGTGATCATTGATAATGGCAGTGGTATGAATGTGATCTCTGAGATAGCAGTAGAGCGATTACATCTGAAGATCGAAACACACCCCTCTCCTTATCGAATCAGCTGGGTCAATGAACATAACTCAGTTTCAGTGAAACATCGATGTCTAGTGCAGTTTTCATTAGGACAAGAGTATGTAGATGAAGCATGGTGCGATATCATCCCGATGACCGTCTGCCACATGTTATTGGGACGACCATGGCTGTACGACCGTAGAGTCTCCTATAATGGCTATACCAACACCTACTCCTTCTATTTTAAAGGCAAGAAGTTGGTCCTAGTTCCATTACCGATTGCAGAATTTGAAGCTACCAACAAAAAGGTACCAGTACTGAACATGCATCAGTTTTCTCAAGCTGTAAGTGGGGAGCAAATGTTGTTGTTTGTGGTGAGACGGGAGGTAAAACAAGATGATGGTGTCGTACCTAAAGAGCTGGCAATAATACTTGACAGATTCCAAGATATCATGCCCTCTGAAATGCCAAACCAACTGCCACCAATGCGGGATGTACAACATGTAATTGATTTAATCCCAGGTTCCTCTTTACCCAACCTACCTCATTACAGAATGAGCCCTGCAGAGAATGAGGAGCTGAATCAACAGATCCAATAGTTACTAGACAAGGGATTTATCCATGAAAGCCTTAGCCCCTGCGCTGTTCTAGTACTACTTACACCAAAAAAAGATGGGAGCTGGAGGATGTGTGTAGACAGTCGGGCAATTAATAAAATAACAGTTAAATATTGATTCCCAATTCCACGGCTTGACGACATGCTAGACTTACTAAATGGCGCCTCTATTTTTACAAAGCTTGATCTTCGTAGTGGGTATCATCAAATTCGCATTCGTCCTGGTGACGAATGGAAGACAGCCTTCAAAACCAAAGAGGGGTTATTTGAATGGCTAGTCATGCCTTTCGGGTTAACCAACGCACCGAGTACTTCCATGCGTGTTATGACGCAAATCCTCAAACCCTTCTTGGGTAAATGTGTTGTTGTGTATTTTGACGATATCTTGATATTCAGTAACTGTTTACAGGATCATCTAGCCCATGTGGAGCAAATATTAACAACATTGCAGGCATAGCAACTTTATATTAATCATGCCAAATGCTCATTCCTGAAGAAGAAAGTCTATTTTTAGGCTTTATCATTTCTAATAAAGGAGTAGAAGTTGACCCCACTAAAGTGCAAGCTATTTAGAATTGGCCAACACCTCGGACCTTTTCTGATGTTCGTAGCTTCCACGGCCTACCTATGTTTTATCGGCGATTCATTCGTAATTTCAGCACCATAATGGCCCCAATAACTGAGTGCTTAAAGAGCAGCAACTTCACTTGGACAGCAGCAGCCAACAGAGCTTTTGACGAGATTAAGAATAAACTAAGACATGCACCAGTTCTGAAACTTTCGGATTTTTCCAAAGTCTTTGAGGTGGCTTGTGACGCTTCACATATAGGAATCGAGGGAGTTCTAAGTCAGGAAGGTCATCCCATTGCCTTCTACAGCGAAAAGCTTAATGACACCCGTCGGAGATATTCAGCGTACGATATGGAATTTTATGCGTTGATTCAAACCATTAAGCATTGGCATCCGTACTTGATCCATAGAGAGTTTATTCTTTATACTAATCATGACTCTTTGAGACACCTTGGCTCCCAGAACAAACTCAACTTAAGACATTCTCGGTGGATGAATTATTTACAACAGTTTGATTTCGTCATTAAGCACAAAGCAGGAACAGAGAATAAGGTGGCTGATGCATTAAGTCGACGACCTCACTTGCTGCATGTGTTCTCAGCTCATACTACTGGTCTCGAAGACATCCAGACGCAATACATGGATGATGATGATTTTGGCACAATATGGAGCAACTTAAAGTCCAAAATCACTATAACAGGAGGTAATTATTCCTTGAGGGACGAATACTTATATTTTGGTACTAGACTATGCATTCCCAGAGGTTCCCTCCGCGAGCTCATCATCACAGAACTTCATGGTGGTGGCTTAGCTGGACATTTTGGTTATGACAAAACCTTTGCCTTGGCTGCTGATCGGTTCTACTGGCCCTGATTGCGTAAGGATGTACACAAAGTGGTTGATCGGTGCAGAATTTGTCAACTAAACAAAGGGACAAAGAACCAAGCGGGACTCTACACCCCCCAGCCAACACCAGACCAGCCATGGCAGCACATTAGCATGGATTTTGTCCTAGGATTACCCAGGACTGTTCGGCAACATGACTCAGTTATGGTAGTAGTGGATCGATTCTCAAAAATGGCTCATTTCATCCCTTGCAACAAGACCTTTGATGCTTCCAAAGTGGCAGTCTTATTCCTACAAGAAGTAATCCGACTACATGGTGTGCCACTCTCTATTGTATCCGACAGAGACGTTAAATTTGTTAGCTACTTTTGGAAGACCTTATGGACAAAAATGGGAACAAAGTTAATGTTTTCCAGTGCATTCCACCCCCAAACCGACGGTCAGACCGAAGTCCTCAACAGAAGCTTAGGAAACTTACTGCGCTGCCTCATTGCTGACCATACAACCAGCTGGGATCTCATACTCCCCCATGCAGAATTTGCTATCAATAATTCTGTGAATAGATCTACAGGATTCACACCTTTTGAAGCAGTATATGGCAGACGACCCTATACTCCCATGGATCTCACTCCATTACTGTTGCCTCCCAGACCAAGTGAAGCTGGCCTTGATTTTTCTGAACACATGAAAGATGTTCATGCGAAGGTTAAAAGATGATTATCCCACAGTACTGACTCATATGCAGCTGCTACCAATATTAAACGCAAAGACAGACAATTTAATAGCGGTGACACTGTGTTGGTTCGCCTAAAACCAGAACGCTTTCCACCCGGAAGTTTCACCAAGCTGCATGCGCGACGTGCAAGACCTTTTCAGATCACTAAAAAGTTGGGTAACAATGCTTATGTCATCGACTTACCTTCAGAATTTGGTATTAGCCCAATTTTTAACATTGAGGATATCACTGCGTTTAAAGGCGACATAAATGATCAGGATCATAGGTCACAGGCAGAGGACATGCCAGCATGCCTTCCCAAAGTCCCCACAACCAGTGCACCACAGGAGGACATTGCCTCCATCAGTGATCATCAATTTGTCTCTACACGTCGCGGGGGTTATTATAAATTCTTAGTTCAATGGAGACATCAATCCCTTTCAGACTCAGCCTGGATCAAAGGCACAGAGCTTCAGCGACTACACCCAGAATTATTTGCTGCATATGTTCATCGTTACTTGTCGGAGTCAAGTTCTTCAGGGGATTCGGCAATTGATGCAAATCAGGAGGCTTGAGAAGAGACCCCGTAATGCATAAATCCTACTAGGATACGGAAACGTGGGGAAATCAAAGAATCTTGACAGAACCTGATTAGAACTCATTAGCTGTAGTTATTATTTTCCTAGAATAGCTGTTAGTTCCTAGTTAAATTAGTATTACGTTTCACTTACGTATTAGACTACATCCTTAGTTGTAAGGTATTTAAAGAGGGGAACAGAACAAGAGAAAATCAATTTGATGTATTCTTTGCAATTGCATTCTTGAAATACAAATTGAAGAGATTCCTTTACAGAGCGATTCTGTATCAATTTACTTATTGTTATTGTTAAGAAATAGTGAGAGACTGTAACCGGTAGGCATATACATCAGCTATTTTGTTCTGTAAAGATTGAATTACAGTATGGATTGCATCTGAACTTGAACCCGTTATTAATTAAGATATCATCAACGTATACGAGAATGTATACAATAGTTGTTTTTGTTTTAAAACAAATATAGACGCGTCAGCCTTACTCTCATGAAAACCAAAGGACTTGAGCTTGTCTGAAAGTTTAAGAAACAAGCTGGAAATGATTTTCCCGATGCCAAAGCCAATTGGATTGAAGAAAGCAAGCAAACCGTTGGGTGGGTGAGCTGAAAAGAAATGAGAGGTAGCTCTTTTAAATACAGAAGTTGGCTGGCGTGTTTCCACTAAAGAAAGCGATTTGCCTTGCATTTTCCTTTCCCATTTTGCACAACGCAAAATGGATCTTGAAGACCAGTCTGAACATGACCACTGTGCACTCCACCTTTCTTTATATTAAACTCGGAACTTTACGGCATCAAAGAGTGGGTTCGAGCAATCATTTATCCCATACGGTTCATTTGAAGTCACCGCAGTTATGTTCATATACTCCATTTCAGCAAATTCATTTTCTCCGTTTTGGTTATGCGATGTACGCATGGTAGAAACTGCCACACCAGACATAAAGGAGTCCCACATGAAATAGCTCTGCAAAAGATGTATTAAAATTATGATCATAAAAGTTCTACTTCTCCCTTTCTGCATGAAAAAGATATATGACATTTCATATGAGGTTTCAAATGGTAAAAAGTGTGGAAACAAGCATTACTGTATAAAATGGGTCATCAAACCAAGTATCACGAGCCATTTTCAAGGACTGGAAGCAGTATTGTGCCTAGTATGTGTGCTGGTTCTGCTCAAATGCCTTGAAGAAATTCTCATTTACTGGAATGGTATATATTTGTTGCGTCGAGGGGCATACTTAGAAGTCATCAGTGCATACCAACGTTTTCACATGTCATCGCATAAAAAATTTGTACCTGAGGCAGGAACGCCATAGTTAGCATCAATATCTAATCGTCCTCGAAGACGACCTACAGGAATAGGCTTGTCTGTATCTACAGCCTCCTGCAGTTGTATTTCCCCAATATAAGATCTTACATATCAGTACCATATTCATTATAATCGTTGAAAACTAAAGGGTTAGCAAATGCAAAGAAATTCTCTTAAAATTCACTTCCCTATATTAGCGAAGTTGTCATAAAATTACAACTTGACCAAAAGAAAGAACCGAGTGAACAACTTCTACTAGCCCTCCAAGAGCTATATCGGTGGCACTCGGGATCTACTACTTATTAAATTCATTTTATTACGATAGGACGACTAATCAAAATTCAGCTTCCTTCTCTGGAAGAGCAAACTGAACCTTCGCTACGTTCCAGCTAGTCGAACTACCTCAGTGAACCAGAGAAAGCATCTCTATTCAAATTCAAAGCAATCCACCCAAGCCAAGGAAGGCTAGCTAGTCTCTAGGGGCTGAATCTCTAGAAATTCCGTAACTCTTTGATGGATATATCATCTCAGTGTTCTTGAATGCACCTGGAAGTATGTGACCGACCATCTTCTGTTATTCCACCTTCACCTCCCATTCCAACAGATACATCGTCGCGACCCATCATGTAAAGCATGTCATAGATTTGGCTCACGGCATGCCCTGCATCAGTCCATGCATTTGTGCTGATAGTGACTGCCAACGTTATCAAGTATTTATGAACATAGATATTTCTTGGAGCATACTGAAACCTAAAACAAAAGGAAAAATTAGGCCATCCAAAGGCTCATCATTTTCGTTGAGAAATATCAGAAACTACATTGTAACCAAAAGCTACATAATACTATGTTAAATTCCCTTGGGACAGTAATTCAAGGAAACTAAGCCCTAAAGTCATATCTTAAGCATCCAAATGAGCTATAGCTTAGTTGATTAGGTTCTCTAGATTAAGGATTATCATCTACTTTGACTATGCCATTTCAGAAAATGAAAAGATTTCTCTGATCCAACTATTTAATGATTCTAGAATTATGGCATGCTGAACTCTGACCTAACAACTTTGTCATTGATCATATGCAGCTGTAACTTCTATGCAACAGTTCCAAAGGCTGGAAAATGAATGTATACGTATATAATAAAAGCAAAAGGACTCACCTCCAATTCAAATTCTGATCTGTTAAGCTTCGAGGTACAAAAGAGCAAAGAAATCATCAGTATCGACATCTGTATCCAAAAGAATCCGGCGTGGCTTTCCCTCCACAGTGTGCAAGTTACCTCTAACAAGTCCTAGAATCAATACTACAACTACCCAAAGATTTATCTGCAACATTTTCTACTGTTCCAATCACAATCCTCAAGTTTATTCTCTCCAAAAACTGCAATAACATCAGAAAGTACAAACTGTTACATCCATCTGATGCTTTAAACAAAACAAGAAGAAGAAAAACATAAGAACATGACAACAAAAACCATGGCTCTCTTACTTTAATATAATGAAGGTAGTAAAAGAAAGAAGTGAGGAGATACAGAAGATAGACAAGGACTTGAACTCTTGAAGTAATAGCTAACTGGTGTATAAAATGGTTTTAAAGGTAATAATATTCACATGTGACGACTAATATCTGTGAGCAGCAGCAAAAGAAGAGACAAGGAGGATTCAATTATGTCTTCACTACCAGTACTAGAATAGATTCTTGGACCTTTTGAAATCACAAGAGATAAAAAAGAAAGAGTATCAGACTAGCTATCAGTATCAATATATTGAAGACTTGAGAGTAAAAAATCCAATACAAGTAGCTAGCTAGAGACATCATGGGGTTGGATTATGTCATCATTGGTTACCACGTGAGGTAATCACTGCTAATTAACTATTTCATGTTTTTGCATGATTGAATATCTTGACACTACTTTTCCCTATTTTTAACTTTGCTTCCTCTTTCTATAGACTTTTGTTTTGATTCCCGAGAAGGAGCTGCCAGACATAATTAGAGAGCCAAGAATGCTCACAATTCAAGTTCCTGCGTTGCACATTTTCTCCAAATCGGATTCTCTCATTTTCAGAAAGAAAAAAATATTTTGTCATGTCCAAATGGAGGAATTAATTGAATTGTTTGATTAATCAATATATTATAATTTTGCATTAACCCTACTGAAAATTCTTTCTTAAGACCTTAACTAAAAAAAACTCTTACAACTATTTTTTTAAAACTGCAATCAAAATACTTTTCTAAGCTCAAAGAAAAATAATATTAATAGATAATTTTTTGTAGTTTTTTTAAATATAATTGAGTTGTCCAAAATTGCACAATTACAAGTTTAGATTTACCCTCGTAAATCTTTTCTTGAACTAATTCTGAAAACGTGGTTGTCCGGGCTAACTTTTTAAGATTAACATGGGTGTCCGGGTCAGTTTACGCGTATCTCGACTAATTCTATGGGCTCTGAAGTTAATGACCATGTAAGCCTCCAGTGGTCCTCAAGTTTATAAAACTTGAAGTGCAAATTCAGGATCTGACCGGTTAAGTTATATCCTAAAATCTCATGGAAGGAAAATGTGGAAACATAGTAGTAAAAGCTGAAGCAGAAAGGGAGTGTGTGACAGTACTGTTGTGAGCAGGATCATCATGCCGCAAAAATATTTCTATATTTTGAAAGAGCATGCATGATCGCACTTCTTTTTGTGTAGGGCGGGCGTGCTTCGACTTACCATTGTCGGTTCCTTCCCAATTTTATAATTTCCTTTGATCCTCCTGGAAAATCCAGCTGCGAGTGCTCCATCTTGTCGGCCTTGAATGTGGACATGTTATGGCTTGGTGAATTGGTCAAGATTGGATCTTGTTCAACCATTCACGCTTTAAGGGAACATGTATATATATAATCACTCACAATTGTTTAAACTATTCAACGATTTGTAACATATGGAATGGAAAATGTGAAATATCTCAACAGTACTAGTGATCAACCCCAGAAAGAGATCTTCTTGATAAAATAAAAAATACCCACAAAAATCAGACAAAGAAATTGTTTTCTGTCTGGATCAACCCACAAAGAGTGACAAAATATACTGCTTAAGATTCAAAATCCAAATGATGAGACTAAAAGCTCCATAATCTCACCAGAAAAAAAAGAATTTATGAAATGGTTGTTAGAGATAGAAACTTACTTTTATTTGAACAAGATTCTGGAAAAAATAGGATTTGTCAAACAAGCTACAAACACTGCTTTGCTTGTAGGTATTTCAAGTATCAATGGTAAATAAAAAATCAAAGAAGCTCCTAAATGAGCATTCTATACTGATTCTCAAGCTGGTCTTGAAGCATTAAAAGAAAATGAGGGCCTTTCAGGTTAGACAATTCTGAAAAGAAAAGATTAGAATAAATAGCAAAATCAGATACCATCAAGTAAGTACATTACTCTCCATGAAAACAGATGGTGAGACTAAAATCACAATTCAAAACATTGACAAGTACATGCAAGAAGAAGAAATATTGGCTGACCCACAAAATTCTAATTGATCGAAGGCAATTGAAGATACTTGCTTATATAAGGAACAAACCAATGAGCCGGAGAGTCTGAAACAAATCTTGAAGAACAAATATGTGGGGCTAGAGTCTAGTGGTGGTGATCCAATTGGAAACTCAAAGGTGAAACAAATTGAAAAAGATGTTGATGATGCAAAAAGAGAACTTTATGAGTGTTTTTCAATATGCATATGACTAGAAATCAAAATTGTTATGGTAAAACTATCTAGTAGGTGGTCTAGAGGAAAGAGTTTGAAATCAAAGGGTTTGTTCCTCCTGTGGTCTCAGGTTCAAGTCATGTGGTTGCTAATATTGATGGTCACTAGAGGCTTACATGGTCGTTAACTTCAGGGCTCGTGGGATTAGTCGAGGTACACGCAAGCTAACCCGAACACCCACGTTAATCTAAAAAAAATTATTATGGTTAGATTATTTATTCCTTTAAAAAGAAAGGGTTTAACTTCTAACCGTAAAGTTAAGGATGAGTTTTCAGATGAGAAAAAATGAAGCTCAAGAAAAAATTTGGATGCATCAAAAAGGTTTTCTAATAGAATCAACCGCATTAGATAATAATTGACCATGATCAATCAACTGTGATCGAACATTAACTAGAATAATCAAGCATGATGATGATCTAGTAGAAGTTGTTTGAATTTTTTCCTAGTTATATTAGAATTTATTTCCTAGTTAAGGTACATAATCTTGTTTTGATTTTCCTAGTTAGCTAGGAGTCAGAATTAACATAAAGAAATTAACAGTTTAGATTTTTCCAGATTACAAAGATTTGGTTTAAGTTCTTAATTATATAAGCAGCTTCATGCATTATTTTCAACAGTAGAATTAAGAGACTTTGTGCGCTCCTACGTATGTACATTGTTATGTTATGCGTTTCCCACGTGGTTTGTCCGTTTTGTTTTTTCAGTTTTAGCCGTTGGAGTTGAGACTTGGATGTCCATACTTGTCGGATCTGATTCGCGGATTAAATCACAAAAGAGTCTAGATTATTGGTGTATTGTGCAATAGGTTATTAAAAAAATCTATATCAATTATTTTCATTAAAAATACATGGTTTTTAATTTCTTGATTTTGACCATTTTAAATTTAAATAAAGTCAATTGGATTATTAAAAACTCCTTCGATTTGAGTCAATAATATTTTTGGTTCAATTTAAAATATAATCTGAATTAACTTTAAATTATAATTTTTTTAGATTAGATCATGACGGCTTTAATAATGTATATCAACATGCTAAATTGTTTTCCAACAATTGAATGAATTAGTGGACTTTATTGGATAAATAGAATGTTTAAAAGGGGATAAAGAGAGAGCAAAAAGGGAGAGTAGAAGATTACAGAATCATTACTAATTGTGTTTTGCAATGGTGTGTGCACTAAAAGAAGCTTTGCTTTCTACCACTTGTACTCCATCTCGGTCAAACCACACTTTATTACCTTTAAAAGTATGTTTCCTTTAAAAGTATGTTTCCTTTTGAGGTAGGTTTTATGACGGTGTTTTTAAAAAATAAGTTTTAAAAAAGTATGATTAGATGTGGTTAGTTGGATTTAGATACGTGTTTGGTAAAAATTATTGTTGAGGCTTATGTACAGCAAAAAACATATATTAAAATGTTTGGTAGTTATATGGTTGCGGTTGCTTTTAAAGTATTTTTTACTTGGAAATGCATTAAAATAATGTATTTTTATTTTTAAAAAATTATTTTTGATATCAACGCATAAAAATGATCTAAAAACACCAAAAAAATATTAATTTGAAGCAAATAAAAAAATAAAAAATTATCAAATTTTTCAAAAGCGCTTTTGAAACGCAAAAACAAACAGTATTTTACGAAACTCAGTTAAAAAGCATGTAAAAATTGCTTTATGAAAACTGTGTTTCAAACTTAATTTTTTAATGCACCCCATAATATAAAACACAGTTTTTACAATTACGAAACACTTTGCTGTGTTTTTTACACCGCAAATACAAAAACAGGTGCAAAACAAATGCACCTAAATAATGGAGGAAGGCCACGTAATGAAGTTATGCTCGAGCACCATTGGGAGTCCATAATGGAAAATAAAAAAATTATGGGATACCATTATCCATTATTGACCTTTTTGTGCTAGGAATTGTCAATTATAATTGAGCAATCCTTGGCTCCCAAAAAAACATGTTATTTAATATTTCATGTCTTGCGAGGATCGTGAACGATATTCAAAGAATTAATTTGAATTTAAGGGGAGAAAAGACATTTGAAGTATGATTAGTTTTTAGACGAACAATGAGGGGTTTTTGACATTTGGGATATAGAGTTAATCCTTCAATTCAATTTAATAATTATATTTTTTTTCAAGATTTTGATACACAGAGTGGCCAAAATCTTGATCTTGAATATGGCCGTTGTCTTTTAAAGGACCGGACAGAGAGACTCGTCGCCAAGAATTCATCCATATTATGCGATAGTCAAGCAAAATGGTGTGTCCATATAACCCGGTATTTTCCCAAGACTTGAAAAGGTCAAGGAGAGATTGAATCTAAACACAGAATTAATACACTTTCATTTGGGGGTTCCACAAAAATATATTTTTTCCCTTGTAAATAGATCTTGAAAATACTATCATTTTAATTTTTTTTATATAAGTCTTGGAAAATTCTTTAGTATAGGCATTAACTCTGAAAATATAGTTGTTTTGAAAATTTTTTATGGGAATAAATTTTTCTATTAATGTATTTCTTGTTTATCTTAATCAATACAATGTTTTTAACTGCAATCATTGTTTATATTGAAAATAAAAACATTTTATAATTGTTAAAGCTAAGTCAAAACAAAATAATATGTTCATATTTTATGTGATCAAAAGATTAAAAAAAAATTGATAAAATTATGTTCAAAATATATTTAAATTTCTTAATAATAAAAACATTGATTTCAATCGAATTTTCATAAACAATTTTATTATTATTATTATTATTATTATTATTATTAGATACATAATAATTGAAAAAAGATTATTAAAATTCAAATAAAAATTTATAATAGCATCTAAGAACCATGTAAAAAATAGAGTAAATGAATCTGGTAGTTTTTTTTAGGGTAAAAAAAAAAACAGAACAAATTGAAAAAAAAGAAAAAGAAAAAGAGAGCAAAGGGCTAGCCCAACACGACCCACATGTAGCAAGTCTCTAAGCCCTCACAACTGACCCTAATTTTATTTTATTTTTTTAATTAAGGGGGTAGATGCATGTTGTCATCCCTTTAATTTCTTTTAAAAAGATTTATAAACGACTTGTCTATAAAAATTCAAGAGCCATTTTCAATAGTTTATGAAAAATAATACTTAGTGCAAATAATGAGGCATGGGCTAAGATCAATATGATCCTAGACGAGCTTTTAGTAGGATGATATTGTAGTTAAGAGAAAAGAGCTTATAAAAAGTAGGTTCTAGTTGTTTCCCATGCCCAAACCCATGGAACGAACCAATTGTGTTAACTTTAAAAGATGAGGAAGGGATGGTTTTCATCCATGAAGATGCATTAGTGATCAACACCATCCTCTTCAAGCATCAAGTGCATTGAGTTTTGATGGGTGCTAAAAGTGTGATGAACAATCTCTCTTAAACGGTAATGAGTAAAATAGGGATAGGCAACTCTAGATTAACCTTAGTCAAGAAGCTATTGATTGGAATAAAAAAAATACATAGGTGTCATTGAGATACTTGTCACCATTGATACGTATTATAAGTACATAACTCACCAATAGACTTTTATGATGATGAAGATATATTTGGTCTATAATGTCATCATTGAAAAACCATTCCTCCATGAAATCAGCATTGTCATCAACATGTTGTACTTGACCATGTGATTTTTTATAAAAAAATTTGAATGAATCAAATAACATAAGAAGGGTTTATGAAAGAAAGAAAGGAAACATGTATCAAAGTGATCTAAAATTATAAAAAGTACACCTCTAAGAGAATGATAAGATCCCAAGTAGAAGAAAAAAACTTGACAAAGCTCCTCAAAATCCAAAGAGATAATTTCTCATTTGAGCCCCTATATATGTCAAATGTCAACCCTGCGTGGTCATCCACAAGTCGAATGTTAACCTTTTTCCCTCATATTCACCAAAATAAATTAGTGAAAAAGATAAGATAATATTTAAGAAGATGCATAAACTACTAAGGGTAGTTTTATTTGGGAGATGATAAACTTTGAATGGCTGGCCAATATGGTCGTGGTGAAGAAGGTAAATGGAGAATGGATAAGTGACTTCAACAACCTCAACAATGCTTTTCTAAAGGATAATTTTCCCTTACCAAAAGTTGACAAAGTAGACTCCATGACGAGCTTTGAGTTCTCAAGCTCTTCATATGCTAACTTAGGATACCACCAAATTTCTATGTACCTTAGATACAATAAAAAGGATGTCTTTCATGATAATATAGAAAACTTTGTTATAAGGTCATGTCATTTAAGCATAAGAATACAAAAGCCATTTCTTAAAGGATGGTGAATCAATAATTCAAAGACAAATTGGTCAAGGACATGAAAGCTTGTTATATCTCAACTCAAAGTAGGTGAAAATTGTTTTTTCTATTTTGGGGTGGCAGACTCGACCATTAACATCGTTCTAGTTAGGGAGGAGGATGAGATATAAAAGTCAATTTATTACACTAGAAAAACTCTTTATGATGTTAATACTAGATGCGTAAAGGTAAAGAAGAAGGTCTTAACATTGGTAAGCATAACAATAAAGTTAAAGCTTTATTTCTAAACACACCAAGTGATGGTCTTAACCGACCAACCGTTTAGATAAATTATCTAAAAACCAAATATATCAAGATAAATGGTCTAATGAGTCATTGAGTAAGGAAAGTATGGTCTCTAGTACTAGCCAAGACTGGCTATAAAAGCCAAATCTTTGCCAAATTTCATTATAAAGTACTTTTTCACGAAATTGCCAATACATGAATAAGATACAAGACTCGTGTTAATGATACCCCGGCCATATGGAGGCTATATGTGGACACGTACTCCAATATTTAGAGGTGTGAGGTTAGGATTGTATTGATAAGTTCCAAAGA
>Ga0307517_10006664_pt1 | contig 17013 bp, 23 predicted proteins | sample 23_EM_MG_FD_194515 | JGI IMG/M metagenome (GOLD analysis project Ga0307517, IMG submission 194515) | Populus trichocarpa ectomycorrhiza microbial communities from riparian zone in the Pacific Northwest, United States - 23_EM | ecosystem: Host-associated > Plants > Roots > Unclassified | place...
CTGGTCCTCTGTTTCGACGGGACCGGCGACAAGTTTGATGCTGACGTACGTAAACCTATTATCAACTTTTACCCTCCTACCGCCACCATCCCTCTCATTACCGCGTAATGATAGAACTCCAACGTCGTGCAGTTCATATCGCTGCTGAAGAAGGATAACAAATGCGAACAGATGGTGTATTATCAGGCACGCCTCTCGGAACGCCCGTATGGCAGGACGCTGATAACTCGCGACAAAGACTGGGATAGGTACATATGTCGCGAAGCACGGGCCAGGATTCTTCACCCCAGTTTTCAAGAAAATGTCGAAACTACTAGACGAAGCCGTCGCTTGGAATCTCGCAAGTCACATGCAGTGTTCGTAATCCATTACCACCAAATGTTCCATCCTGAGGTTCATGGGTCCTTTTACTAGCCGGTTACGAATTCTTGATGCAGCATTGTCAGTCCCTTTTAGGGTCACACCGCACTACAGCTTAACTCTTCCATTTTAGACCAGCTTGGCGACAAAATCTGCATTTTTGGGTTTTCCAGAGGAGCATACACGGCCCGAGCCCTCGCCGGGATGCTCGCCAAGGTGGGTGTTCTCCCCTTTCTCCCCCTTGCATTTCCTCACTGTCTCGCTTAGGTCGGGCTTCTCCCTGCCGACAACCGGGAACAAGTTCCGTTCGCCTACAAGATGTACGCTCAAGATGACGCGCTTGGATGGGAACAGAGCTCAGCTTTCAAGAAGGCCTTCTCCATAGACGTTGATGTCGAGTTTCTCGGTGTTTGGTTCGTTTCGATTCCTTGCTGTGAAACGTTGCCTGATCTCGACCGACCTCGAACAGGGACACAGTCAATTCAGTCGGCCTGATCCCGCACCGTCTCCCGTTCACAATTTCCAACAGTAGCATCAGATACTTCAGGCACGCGGTATCCCTTGATGAACGCAGAGCGAAATTCAAAGCGAACCTCTGTCCTCCCGGAGACAAGGATCGCGACTTCACACGCGTCAATGCGGAAGAGGACGCATCCAAGCCTCCGACTCCACGTAAACGACCGACTTTGAAGGAACTCGAGAGACAATGGAGCGATGCAAGCAGACGTACGGACGTCCTCGAGGTTTGGTTCTCTGGTACGTCGACCATACCGTTGAGGTTGCGGAATCAGCTCGTTGACGAACTGTAAGGTTGCCATTGTGGTACGTAGGAGCTTCTGTCGTTACTGACTCGGGCTTATATACTGAGTTGGGTTCTGACCTCCAGATGTTGGGGGCGGCGCAGTTCAGAACGGGACACGTCACGCGCTATCCCGTATACCTTTACGATGGATGATAAGAGAATGTTTTCTCACACAGACAGGGATAATGTTCAAGGTAGACGGTCTGAGAGAGGTTGGACTGGAGCCATCAAGGCTGTACCCGCACGTCCTCCCGCGACCCGAGGCGTTGTTGCTGAAGCAAGCGGACCCCGATCGGGTTGGTTACAAGCACGGCGCTGTCTCCGTCGTCGGGCCAGGCCTGGTCCTCACTGAGGAAGAAGAAGACCTTGCGGACGCCCTCTCGCCTATCAACGACCAGCTATTGCTGTCCCCTATCTGGTGGCTTCTTGAGTTTCTACCAATGCGGCAGAAGTGCCCGAGGAAAGATGGAACGTGGGGAACCCAGATGAAGTTCGAGTCTCGTCTAGAATGTGGGTACCGGCGCTGACTCGGTATCTCAGGATCAATCTTGCAAATGGAAGGTTCCTTCCACAGGATGGTAATCACCCGGTCCACGTGCACAGGACTGTCAAGCTTCGTATCGACCACCCCGAGGTGTTTATGAATGGACCATACATGCCAAAGGCAGGGCCGTGGGATAGGACGGAACCAGTGTGGGTTGATTGACGGAATGTTTTTTGGTTGCGGACGTCGTTGTCATTTTACGGATGTTTTTTGGCATTAACGTATTATCAAAAAGTGTTTGGAGCCAACAAAGGGGTAGAGATAACTTCCGGGAGTTCATTCGCCGCCTCACGATTCGGGAGCGAATTATAGCCATCAACGTGGGTTTCGACTTGTCGGCGCTGGTTTCCGCACTCCGGTTGTTTCATGGATTATAAAAGCCTGGACGAGAAAGGGGCTCGACAAACCCCCCAGACTGCGGCATGTCTACCTGCAACCTTTGTCCCCCCGGCGTGACGGGATGCCATCTTTGCTGCGACTCTGGACCGCACTATTATGTCCCCCAACGACGCTACGCTATCAGACAAGGGGCGCGGATGGACAGGATCTCGGGGATGGAGATTACGTTCAAGAAGGGGGAGCGGTGTGGTATCCCCGTCAAGGATGCGATCTCGGGGGACTTCCGGGACCTCGAGGGGCGCGATTCGCGGCCCTTTGAAGGCGTCGATGTTGCTGACCAGGTCACGTTGAGGCTTGAGGTGAGTATCCGAGCACTCGTCGACCTCTTCTGTCTCCACCACTGAAGACGCCGCATCAAAGTGGCCGGGTTATCCTTCTTGGACCTCAACCGTGAGCTAATCGGCCGTCGAATTGGATGGTGGCTGACATTTTACTAGTTTCGTACGCGAGACAGCACCCCCGCTAAGACTCCGGTGAAATTGTCCCGGCTGGCCACAGATGTGGGGAAAAGTATACAGAAGTTTGTCGAGGTGAGTCGAATTACATCGTTGGGTGGTTATCGCTCAACAACTCCAATGTCCGGCGGCAGGAAATGGAAGGAAAGGAATGCACTGACCCGGACTGGAGGGTTGGACATGGCCACTTCAACGTCGACACCCTCGTGCTTGTTTCATTGCAACGAGCATCCTCCGGGTCATGGGTCACATTGATCCGCCTGCTCTGAGTGAGAGACGGTGCGGCTGTTTGGATGTCGAGATGAGAGAAAGAACCGCGCCCAGGAGGAACGCGTCCGCACAGATATCACATATTCGCATGTCCACTGTTACCTAGAAATTCTGATCAATCTCCGCCGAACCCCGCACGTCCGACAGCCAACGTTTGAGACTAAAGCCCGGTAAAAAAAAAGTTAAACCTCGTTGGATCAAGACGACTTGGCACGTTGACTTAACTTTGAATAAATCCGGGAAGACCAGACGTGCTATGTGAAACCCGGACAACCGCGCGATCACCGGCTGGTAGTGCAAATGCAGCAAGTTAGCGACGGGTGTAAATCATGGTAACTTGAAGCACTTCCCGTGGAAGTGTCTGCCGATTTCCGCCTCCGACGAAGCGCGCTGGCATGACGGGGTTCGAATCATGGAACCATCCATATTACAGCTGACGCCGTTGGCATACCAATATCTGGTACTCAGCGGCCAACACGATACTGCATCTCCCGCCGCGAAGTGCGATCCTCGCCTTCTCTCCGGACGGTGGATTCGACTTGGATCCCTACGACAGGGGGGTGGTGACCGGGCGAAGCCGAAAGTGGGCCGGACCACTCCAACACGTGCCACGATCATATGTTGGAGTTGCCCATGTCGATCGGTGATCAGAAAAGCCGAGATTGCTGTCCTCACCGTCACCATCGAATGCACCCCCGAATGGTATTGACACATATCCCTCCGGCCTCCGGCTTGGACTCAGAACTGGAGGCACCACTCTTGTGACCTGGTGACGCAATTTGGAAGGGAAGTTACTGTATTTGTGAATGCAGGTCTCCACTCTAATTGTGCTTCCGTGTCACGGAGAAATGTTCGGCCGTCCTTAAAGGGATCCGCTCGTCCTCTCCCCGGTTTTTCGCCTTTCTCTCTTTCCCTCATGGCTGAATCAGAGACAAGCTGGACGGATGACAAAGACCTGACTTCTTCCCCGGTTGCGACTTCACCGGTGGCCATACACGAGCCCCAGTGGACGGACAACGTTGTGCCGCCGAATCACAAGGGCCGCACCCTTGTCGTCTGTTTCGACGGCACTGGCGACAAGTTTGATTCTGATGTTAGTCACATTAATCTCCGAACGAGCCTAACCAACCCTCAATTGTCTCTCGCCAGAACTCTAACGTCGTCCAATTTATTTCAATGTTGAAGAAGGACAACAAGCTCGAGCAGATGGTGTATTATCAGGTGCCTTGGCGCTCTTTATGTACTACCCCGTTCTGGCTGACGTTCTCATGCCATCAATTCAGGCAGGCATCGGGACTTACACCTCTAGTCACGCTCCAGGCTTCATCAATTCCATAACCCGTCGTTTTTCAAGCATGATGGATCAAGCAGTTGCTTGGAGCTTGCCTCTTCACACCCAGGGTGAGTGGCCATCCCCGTTCGCCCAAAATATACCGTCAATGACCACCTCGCAGCTGGATATGAGTTTCTGATGCAGAATTGTACGTGATAACCTTGTGCCTCGGGACTAAACCCAACCAGCCACGTTTGAACAGATCAGTATGGAGACAAGATATGCATTTTTGGGTTTTCGCGAGGTGCATATACCGCCCGCGCCCTTGCCGGGATGCTCACCAAGGTATCCTCTCCCTTGGATTGCATCGCGTCTCCTCACCCACCTCCTACTGGGCATGTAGGTTGGACTCCTGCCGGCGGATAACAAGGAACAGATTCCATTTGCTTATAAGATGTACGCGCGTCAAGACAAATTCGGGTGGGATCAGAGTTGCGCTTTCAGAAACGCGTTTTCTATAACGGTCCAAGTCGATTTTCTCGGGATCTGGTGCTTCTCTTCCATTTAGATTTCTACTTTTCCACTCATCATCTCGTTCGCTCCTAGGGATACTGTGAACTCAGTTGGTTTAGTTCCTCACAGGCTTCCATTTACTGTGGAAAATAGCGGTATCCGGGTCTACCGGCATGCCGTATCCCTCGACGAGCGCCGTACCAAGTTCAAAGCGAATCTGTCGCCTCTCACGGGGGGTGCGGAAGAAGAGGCTCCACACATCAAGGAACGCCGTCGTGAGAAGCCCAAGGAAAAACCGACTCTAAAGGAATTGGAAAAGAAATGGAGCGACCCCTCTGCCCCGACGGACGTGTTAGAGGTGTGGTTCTCCGGTGAGTGAAATAACAAACGCTGAGGTTAGGCGCCGACTGATAATTGGTTTCAGGATGTCACTGCGGTGGGTCACAATTCGTGGATTTACCAACTTTTCTCATCATCCCTTACGTGTAGACGTCGGCGGTGGAGCGGTCAAGAACGACACTCGAAACGCCCTTGCGCGAATCCCACTTCGGTGGATGGTCCGCCAATGTTTCCTTGCCGGCACCGGCATAATGTTCAATGGCCAACTCCTCGCAGAAATCGGCCTGGACCCCGGCACTCTTCACCCTGACGTTCTCCGCCGACCTGACCCCATCACGTTTGAGCGTGTGGACCGCTCTCGAATTGCAAGCGATCACAGCAGCGGGATGGTCACGATCGTAAACAAGAATATGATCCTCACCGAAGAGGAAGAAGATCTAGCGGACATTCTATCCCCTATCAACGACGAACTGGCTCTGTCCAAGTCCTGGTGGTTCCTCGAATTGTTGCCCCTGAAACACAGACACCAGAGCAAAGACGGTAGATGGGGTTGGCGAACAAGGTATTCCCGTCTCTATACATACCGGGATCGTTTCAGACCTCATTCACGCCCCTTTTGTCAGGCCCAATTTGGCCAATGGTAGATACATTCCTCGCGGCGATGATTACAAAATCCGAGTGCACCGGACGGTTAAGCTTCGCATGGAAGCTGAAGAAGAGATACTTCCCGAGCGTCGTCGATACACGCCTCGAGCCAAGCCCTGGGAAGATCACCGTGTGGAATGGGTTGATTGAGGATAGAATTACTTCACCCTCCATCGTAACCATCATCCCAATGTATTATACAACTCTTCTATGGCTTTCGTCGTCTAAGCCCAAGTTCAGTAACATGACAATCTCCCGATCAGCGCAGGCACCAGAAGCCTCGTCATCCAGAAACCCAGTGCCGCACAACACTGTATTGCCCAAAATTAGAATATTGAAGAGCCGGCGACAGGCTGTTAAATTTTTTTGACGCAGTAACACACCGGAGGCGCTTTGGGGTACAGCAGGCAAAGGAGGTGGGAACGAAACGCAAGGGTGGGTCTGGTCTGCCGAAGAGAGGAGGAGGACGTTCCTCCCCAATATCCAATTCCCGGCATCATCCTGCGACAGTGATACGCGATCGCATTGGTTGTACCAAAAGGCCTCATCTTTCCTAGAATCATCAAGGTACATGAGGCGTACATCAGGTAAATGTACATCTCTTCTTGTCGTCAACGCGTCCGCTTCGTGTCCAGTAACTTGGAAGTTCCTGGACTTTTGCATATCACCCCACGCGCGCTGTTGGCTTATCGCTAGGATGCCGTTAGCAAAACAGTTCAATCCCCCAACGGCTCCCACCCTGTTCTGGACGTTTCCCTGTGGGAAGCGAAATTATGGAAGGCGTTTCAGGTTTGTGAGGCCTCCGAGTCGAGAGATCATTGGTTTTCATTGCGCGCCGGCTCTATACATTCCAGATCAGAAGATAGTGACCTGCTGGGTTTAGTCCCGGTTTGCGTGAGCCAGGTGCTCGGCCCCGGGCCTCCTGTGTTCCCTTTTGGATGGAGGACGGGAGGCTTTGGCCGCAGAAATTCTTGAATGTGACATTATGACTATGGGCTATCGGCTGGGGTCGGCCCACTTGTGTGTGTACGGTCTCGTCAGGGCCTGCGCGTTCCCAGTTCTCTTTTGCCTCTTCTCCTGTCGCCGTTCGATCCAGAGACAAGGATTCCCTCCATTTCGCCCAGGAGCGTCGCCCTAACGAGCCACTACTGACCTGATCTTGCATCTTTTAGGATGCTCGCAGGCCAACAACGCTCAACTATAGGATCGGGAGCGTCACCATCGACAAGTACGAGGTCAAGTGCCATACTGACTACTGGCATCCGCCTTTCCACCCTGCCGGGGGCTTTCCAAACCAACATACCCAGAAGCGGCAAGGCGATTGAACCTCCTTTACCTCGACTCATCACTCTCCACGCTGCTTGCGTTCGGATTTCACGCACGTCCGGTGCTGCAGAACACCTGGAAAGGCAGGAGCCATCTTAGATACGACTGTCGCTTTCAGTGTCGCAGGCGAACCTGTTTGTTCGTTGACGAAGATCCGGTTTCAACCTCCCTCCACCCCGAGGCATGCGAGAGGGAGCGTCGCATAGTGTCGCTGCAAGCATGATTATTGGTTATCTTTCATTGACGCGGTGTTAGAAATTAATGGAGATGGAGAGCACCAGAACCTCCCCTGCGCAATGTCTGTAGGCGTGTATATTAGAAGGTTCTCTTTAATTCTGCTCCCTGTTTGTGTATGCTATGGCCCTCCAATAACCGCTCTGGGCTCTGTCTTTTCGTGCAAAGTTGGACGGGTCGAGGAGGATAAACGAGGGTTTCGATGTCGTCTCAGTCCTGGAGCACCCAGCAAGGTTTGGGGTGAGCTAAACGCGTTAGGAAGAACAGGGAACACCGGTTCAGTTCGCACGAGGATCCAACGGAACCAATTGTGACAATGGTAGCGTCGCTGTGCAATCAAATGGAAAAGGTGTGATCGAGGGGCCCCACACCCCCCATGCACTCCCCCCCGGTCTCCTTCATAAACCGAGGAACTAGCCCAGAATAATCCGCAGTGGTGCTACGACCGGGACCCTTGTCGAGAATCCGTCGATGAAGCGTTGCAGCCAAAATTGCGATCAGAAAGACCACCCAGCCCCAGGACAGAAATATCGGGTTACGGGACGGGACAAACAAACGTAAATAATGGATATTCATCCCCACGGCTCTTACCTGCAAGAGTGCGTTTTTCTGTTCGGAAGATGAAGCCGTTCACACTGCGTGTACGTTCGGCCAACGTTCTCCCAAGGCGACCGCCGTTGGTCCAACGGTTCACTCCGTCTCTCTCCACCTCAACCCCTCCTAGCCACGGGGTCGCGTCGCGTCGATCCCGATGGACATGTGACGAGTATATGCATGCACGAGTTAATGGGGTTAGGGCTCTCGCCACAATCGCACCCATCTTCTCCCTCAAAACCGACGACCCAATAATGTCCGGCTTGACACCCCCTCAGGCTCCCGCGACATGGACTCATACACCTGAACAAGTCACCACCTTGACCAATGAGTTGATTGCCGAGGATAGGGCATTCTGGGATAAGATTGGCTCGTTGTCCCCGGAAGAGTGTACCTTCGAATCGGTACGTCCCATCCCCATCTCTCTCTCTGAACATAGCAATGATGGATGATCGCTGACCGGTCGTCGGATTCGGATAGGTTTTCGTTGAGTAATCTGCATGAGACTCGTGTCCAGGCCAATCTGCTCACCCATCTCCATCTGATCAGCTCCCGATATCTCGCGCCGACGCCGAGATAAGTACCCGGACTGAACCCTTGCTGTTCTACCAGAACGTATCCACTTCGAAGGAACTCAGGGACGCCTCGAACGCCGCGGAGGTGTTGCTCAGGGATTATTCAATCGAAATCTCCATGCGTCTTGATGTCTACCAGGCCAAAATCAACGCCGAGAAGAACATCAAGGCTTCAGGCCGTAAGCTAAACCCCGAGGAGGAGCGGTTGGTCAAGAAGACAGTCCTCGATGGCAAGCGCTGCGGTTTGGACCTACCCGAAAAGGAGCGTAAGGAACTCGAGAAGTTGCAAAAGGAGTTATCTCAGACTTGCGTCGAGTTTAGCGTGAGTTCTACTTTTTGATTCGTTGAACTGTTACTCAAGATCCGGATGAACAGAAAAACTTTAACGAAGAGGATGTATGCATTCTCTGAGTTCGGGTTTTCCAACGTGACTGACGGGTGCATTTCAACTAGGGCCGCGTGAGCTTTACTCTCGAGGAACTTAAGGGCGTCCCCGAAGATGTCCTCTCTGGCTATCCAAAACGGGAGGAGGATGGCAAAACCGTTTATGATGTTACCTTCAAAACTCCAGATATCGTGCCATTGGTATTGCGTTCCTACCGAATCTGGTGGTCACCAACATCTAACCCTGAAGCTCTAAATTCTCAAGTTCAAATTCGCAGAGAATCCAGAGATCCGTCGGAAGGCCCAGGAGGGATTCGAAAATCGATTGGCCATCAACGCTCCTCTGCTCGATAAAGTCCTCGATCTGCGTCGTCAGATCGCAAAACTTCAAGGATACCCCACTTGGGCGGATTATATCACGGAAGTGAAGATGGTTAAGACTGCTGCTAATGTTTTCACGGTAGGTGCCCTCCCTGCGACAGTCGATGCGCCCACTGAGATATGACACCCCATGCAGTTCCTTGACGACTTGCGGACGAAACTTCGCCCTGTTGGTCTGAAGGATCGTGAAACCTTGCTTAAACTTAAGGAGAAAGAACACGCGGAGAAGGGATATCCCTTCGATGGCCAATTTTATCTCTGGGACTATAGGTACTATGACCAGAAGTTTATCCAGTCGTCCTTGGACTTGGACGAAAGTCTGGTCAAGGAGTATTTCCCCGTGTCTGTCATCGTCCCGCAGATCATCCACATCTACCAGGACCTGTTGTCAATCAAGTTCGTGGAGATCAAGGGTGATAGTTGGCATCCAGGTAACTCGTCCCCAAGCGTCCCACCTGTGAGGGAGGCTGAAGATACGTTGCAGAGGCCCAGAAGTATTCCGTCTGGAAGAAGGACGCCAAGACCCCAGAAGACTTCCTTGGATATTGTTACCTCGATTTATTCCCAAGAAGTAAGCCAAAGCTTTTGCCGAATTCTGCACCACCGTCTTGATACTATTGTCACGCAGCTGCGAAGTACTCGCACGCCGCTGTTTGGGGCTTGATCCCTGGATACCTTAAATCGGATGGGAACAGGCACTACCCCACGGTGGCCATGGTCGCCAATCTGGCTAAACCGACTCCCGAACGCCCGGCGCTGATGGCGCATGACGGTATGGGAAACCTTTTTTTCATCGGGGTTTCAGTGTTAAACGTTAATCTTTCTTTCATTTTGGCCGTCTGCAGACGCCGTCACTTTCTTCCATGAGTTCGGACATGCCGTACATGGGTTATTGAGCAGGACGCAGTTCTCGAGGTTCCATGGAACGAGGTTCGTTCCGACGGTTCCGCTAGCTCCATTCTCCGTTCGAAGCCTTGTGCTGATTGTGGGATGTTCATTTTACAGCGTGGCGAGGGATTTTGTCGAGGCGCCTTCTCAAATGTTGGAGAACTGGGGCTGGGAACCCAAAGTGCTTAAGAAGATCTCGAGCCACTATAAGACTCAAGAACCTCTACCTGATGACCTCATTCAGAAGCTGATTAAGAGGTTCGTCCGTTTTTTTGACAAGGCTTATCGAGATCTGGGAGTACTCACGCAGGCCCGCCGGGCGGTTTTGCAAATTTGATTTCCTTCTCTCTTCCCGACAGCCGATACGTCAACGCGGGGCTGTACTATCTCCGACAACTTTTCTTTGCCACGTTCGACATAAAGGTACACACCGACAAGGGTGCGTGTTTGAGAAAACAACATAGCCGATACACTTCCCGGTCTCCCATCGAACAAGACGCCTTTTGATTTCGAGCTTTTTGGTTGACGTGCCTTGTTTTTCTTTTGGGAATAGACGCGACCGACTATACGCAGCTGTGGAATGATCTGCGCCAGGAGATTTCCTTAGTGATCGGACCCAAGAGCGCTCTCCCCGGTCAGGGATCTTTCGGACACATTACGGGAGGATACGACGCCGGTGCGTTTTTTTTTACGTGGAAGGTTTTGGGTTTGAAGTTGACTTGGGGAAAAAACAAATTGCAAAGGTTATTACGGTTACATGTATTCACTCGTGTTCGCTGCGGACATGTACGCCACGGTGTTCAAGAATGACCCTCTCGACCCCGCGTTGGGCGAGAGGTACAAGAACAGCATCTTGGTTCCTGGAGGAAGTCGCGAGGAGCTTGATTCGCTCACGGTGCGTTGTGGGGCAATCCCCCTTGAAGTTTTTCACATGATCGGGAGCTGATCGTGTAAATCTTCAATGCAGGAGTTCCTCGGTCGCCCACCGAACGCGGAAGCTTTCATGAAGGAGCTCTTTGGTGACTCAAAGGCGTCGTCTAACCTCTAATTTTGAGTCTTCCTTTGTAGCTGTATCGCATTAAAATTGAAATAAATCCTGGGATTGAAATCGATCACCCGTTTTTGGATTCCACTCCGGCGTCACCATCACAAGTTCACGTTCACACACTCACTCATTCTCCGTGACGACTCTATTCTGCTTGTATTTTCAACAATGCGATCAAGAATAAATCTAGTCCATTCTGACCCACACACGCCATCTTTGAACAAGTGTGCGAACATTCTTCAAATACATAGTACAGTAAGGGGGACATAACCGATAAGAGCGAAAGGAAAAGAAAAAGCGATGATCTGGGTGTCACGTCAAAGGCTTAACGAACGGAGTTCAGCGCTTAAGCTCTTTCGCCACGGAGACGACGAGCCAAGGCAAGATCCTTGGGTTGGCTGTGGAGCAAGATGTAAGTCAAATACTATTGTGGAGAGGAAGCCAGTGGAGTCGTACATGGTGACACGCTTGGCGTGGATGGCAGCCAAGTTAGTATCTTCGAACAAGGAGACGAGGTAAGCCTCAGCGGCTTCCTGAAGAGCCATGACGGCAGATGACTGGAAACGCAAGTCGGTCTGTAATCACGTGTCAGGTCACGGGACTCGAAGTTAAACACCAAATCGCGAAAGCTAACCTTGAAGTCCTGGGCGATCTCACGGACAAGACGTTGGAAGGGCAGCTTGCGGATCAAGAGTTCGGTAGACTTCTGGTAACGCCTAGGGGCAAAGTAATTGTAAGCCAACAGCCACAAGGTGAGTATGTGGTGAAAGAGTCATACCTAATCTCACGAAGAGCGACGGTACCGGGGCGGAACCTGTGGGGCTTCTTGACACCACCGGTGGGGTTCTAAACGCGAAAGCCACGCGTCAGTATGAGTCACCAACAGTCGTGGCTCGGGGCCCTAATTACGGGAAGTGGAGAGTAACACTTACCACAGCGGTCTTCCTAGCGGCCTTAGTGGCGAGCTGCTTACGAGGAGCCTTTCCTATAACACGCGAGAAGAGGTAAGTATATGTTGTGGAAAGTGTTCGGTGAGTGATCAAGCCAACTGACCTCCGGTGGACTTGCGGGCGGTTTGCTATCAACGGTGACGACGACGACGACAACGAGGTCACCAGGCATTGATAAGCGGCGTGTTCCTCTAGGATTTATTGTGGAAGGTGGACATACCTTGGTGCGAGCCATTTGAGAGAGAGTTTATAGAGAGATGTAAGATGGGTGAGTTTGTGAGGTGTTGTGGTGGTGGTTGGGAAGGAAGAAGGGTGGAGGGCGAACGGAGCGAAGAAAAGACGATTTGACCAAAGAGACCGTTGGAACCTTGGGTGGTCCGTGCGTTGTTCCCACGGTCGAATCTGAGCGTTTTGAGGTGCGGAAGGTTCGGAGGAGGGCACAATCCCGTCCTGTGTCGTTTACCACTCCCAGACACTTGTTTTGCCACTCGTACGGCCCGTGTGGACTGTGTGCGTAGGGGTATGGATAATGCGAAAAAGTCCGGGGGCAACGCGAGTGTTCCGAGCCCACTTTCTCACCCTCCACCGTTCCGCACCTTCAGTCTAGGAATGGCATGGCATTTCAACTAACTGTGGTCACAAATACACAAGAAGTCTGTCTAAGATGGATACATATAATACGACGAGTCCTGCAAGGTAAAAAGCGAGGGCACGAAAGCGAGAGCACAAGCAAGAGCAAAAAGGAAAGAAGAATAACAGGAAAAAGCATACAGATTGTTAACTGTAGAGCGGCACACATAGCAAACCGATCCTGTTATCGAGAGGCTCATTCGCTACCCCCTGCGAGTTCTAAAATGAGGCGACAAGCCACATCCATAAAGACAAACGGTGAAACCACATCGTCCTCCTTTTCTTTCATCGACTTTCCTGACTCCGATGCCGCGTCCGACCATGAGTCAGGGTTGGCCATGTCGAAGGCCCCTGCATCCGGTTCCGTAGATGCCTTGTAGGACTTTTTGTGGTGGAAATCCACGAGGTAGTTGAGGGAGTCCACCATGTAAAGCTGCAGGTTCATCAACACCTGGGATTCTGAGTGTCAGCCGACGATCAGGAAAGGGGCGATCATACAGCATGCGCTTACCACGACATCCTGATAACGAGCACGAGTTTCGATAAAGTAAATCGCCGATGCAGCACGCATATCGACACATCCGCCACCGTCGTAGTCTCGGTTCCTCTCGATTCTCGCGCGTTCCCGTTCACCCCTCGACCGATCGCGGTGAATGCCACCCAGCCCACCGAGATCCCTCTTTTCCTTCCACTCCATACCCAAGGTCTTCAGCGTACGGTAGATCTCCAACATGACCTCCATCGGAGGTGATCTGGATCGGATACCAAAATGCCACTTGGTCCGGTGTTGTTTCTTCTCCTTAGCTGGCCAGGTCCTCTTTGCGCTTGCGTATGACGTCAGATGATGTTGTTCGGGCAATTGCTCCGGTAGTGACGAGTTGAGCACAGCAAACGTGTTCACTTCGGGCTGCGGCATAGAGAAATCCAACCCATCGTCAAACTCGTCGTCGTACTCCCCGGCCCCGAAATCGGCATCAAATGGGTTGGTCGTAAGGTCCGTCCCGTTCGGTGCGATCGCGCTTGGAGAGATTGGGTTTCGGGGCTAGCAGAGAAGAGATGTCAAGAATTGGTTGCCTTAGCTAATGATGGAAGGTGGGCTCCAAACTTACGTCCATCGCAGCCAGTTTAGCATCCCTCTCTTGTTCCTCAAACTCAGCCACTATCACTCGGTCAGAATTCAACCAAAGGGGCATATTTTTCACCTACAGTCTCTGCCGAGTCGACTCTTATCCCTCAGTAGCATATATGCAACCTTGACCGAGTTTCCCTGAGGACCATCGTCCCTCCTTAAACATTCCCAAATATCCTCCTTGTCAATACCTTCGATTCGGTGGGTGAGCTGCTCGACGATGTCCTCCTCTATACGACCGAGTCCTTCGATGATCTCGAAGTCGAGGTTGGGCGGGTGAACCAGGGCGGAAAGTTGTCCGAGAACCGGCCCAGGAGGAGGGGGCAGAGGAGTGAGGTAGCGAGGGAGGTCCGTTTTGAAGAAGGGGTGTTGGAGGATCTCTGGTACCGTAATTCGTTTCACAGGGTCAACGGCCAACATACCCTGGATCAATGCACGGGCATCCTGTGACAAGTAGGAGGGCATGTGATACATTCCCTCTGGAGTGCAAGCGCACTATCAGCAAACGTGGAGGAGGCGGGGAAAGCATGAGACTTACGGCTGATTTTGGTGAACAACGTTTGGACGTCTTCATCCTCGAAGGGAAGCCTTCCACACAGCATCACGTAGAGAATGACTCCGCAACTCCAGACATCAATCTCCGGTCCGGTGTAAAGGCCACCGCGAATAACTTCCGGGGCGGCGTAGTTGGGGCTTCCGCAACTCGTTTTGAGGAAGTCACCGTCCTTGATCTCACTAGAGAGACCGAAGTCGGCAATCTTCACGTTCAGGTCGTTGTCGAGCAGGACGTTTTCTGGCTTAAGATCTCGATGGACAATCTTGAGTTTGTGGCTGTATTCGATGCCAGACATGATCTGTTGGAAGAACCGACGGGCAACCGGCTCAGTCATACGTCCGTTCGCGACGATGTATTCGAACAGCTCGCCACCGGCGAATTCGAGGACGATGATGATGTCGGTGGGGGTGGAGATTACTTCGTACCTGCATACGAAATCGGTCTGCTAGAACGCAGGGGGACGAGGACAAAGGGTGGAGCAACGTACAACTTGATGATGTGAGGGTGTCGTAGCATGCGCATGTACTCCACCTCTCGCTGGACTCTTGTTTTGGTTTTGGTAGCGTTGATGACCTGTTTAGAGATGTATTTCATGGCGACTTCATGGCCGGTGATGGTGTGGACGGCCTCTGGAAAATTGGGGGGTGAGAGCCAGAGGTGGCCGGATCCGCAGATTACTCACTCTTTACTTTTCCAAAGGTGCCCTCGCCAACCTCTTGGATGACGGTGTACTCGCCGAGCTTGGATGGAGGGTAGACTACCTCCTCATCAGAGGTGGTGGACATTGTGAGTGCGGAGGCGGGAGGGATGTGGGGAAGAGTGGGTCGGGGGAGGGGGCTATAAGCAGATCGCTATGTCGCGTGGGTGCGAAAATGAAATGAAAGGGAGAAACAAAGTGCGAGCCTGCCGCTCTCCGCTTTTTTCCTCCTCCTTGGCCCCGTCGGCTAGGCGCGAATAGTCTAACGGGCAAATTGACTGAGAGGGCCCAGCTCGAGCAGCCCGAGTCCGGTTTCCTGGGTCTTGGGACACCAATTCCCCTCTCGCTCACGGTTATGTAACGGGATCGTCCAGAGCGTCGCAGGTAGATGAAAAAACGAGCCCGCATTCTGCTTCTCCTTCACCTCTTCATCCGGTACCATCTACACGACGTCGCGTTCACTCGCCCCCGTCTCGTCTCGGGATCGCAAGGAATCCGTGCACGCCATCGTCCTGATTGATGATGCATGTTCGAGGACTTGGACTACGGAACTATCCCCCAACCGGCTTTCAACGCCCTTCACACCAGCCCTCTGTGATCCCCGTACCCTCTAGGCCGAACAGTCACCCCATCCCGTCTCCAACCCACTCTCCCTCATCTCCTATGGCATCCCTCCTGTCCCACCGACTCCCGTATCACCCTCTCTCCGCCCTCGATGAACCCAGGTTGGTCCCGCAGATCGCTAGGCGTGTCTTTCCCTCTCTTTCAGCAATCTTATTACGTCTTACGCCTCACCTTCTGATGGCAGCTGCCTCTTCGTGCCTTGTGCTGACAGGGCTGAGTACATCAAGAAGATTGGGCCCAATTCTGGGAGTTCTCTCGCCAAAGCCCCCACCAAATTACACGCACCCGAACTTTCGGCCTTAATGGTGATACGGTGTGGTCAGGCGACCTGATCCACCCTTTCATATTCCGGTATGGTGCGCGGCGTTAGGCTGCACCGATTCTCTGCCTGTTTTGGAGCTAGTAGCTGAAAGGCTCTCTCCCATCCTCTGCTCAGCGCGGCACCGTAGAACAGTACTCACAGCCCCGAGTTCTTTCCGAGGACCCACGCGTTCGGTACCGCCCGATGCGTTCATAGATCATGGCGTTTACCGTGCCGCCGTCGTGGGACGCCTTCGACACGCGCTCAAAACATTGGACCATTTCTGGCCATTGCCTCACCTCCATCACACCTACCTCGACAAGATTGTCCCCCCTTTCACCTCCCCTCGGAACATCTCTGGCCGCTCGGAACGGGAACCGCCCCGCGTGGGCTGCTTGCGGTTGTCATTCACCCAATTGACTACAAGTGATAATTCCCACAGCCCCCCCGCTCATGGCCCTCTTAACCTCGTGCAGTAAATTCATTGTGAAGGCGCGTCTCCATTCACCAACAGCCTCCCCTTACCAAGAACAATAGAATTTTTTTGATTGCCAAATTCAAATAAACTTCACATCTCAATGCTCCTCCAGGGTCCCCCTCCCCTCGGTGAACCGTTTTTCATTAAAAAGGAAGGGGCCTCAAGTTTTTCAATGGCCGAGATATATCGGTAGTATGTTGACGATCTAATTCTGAACTGCCACCAACAGCCATGCACCCCAAATCCCGCCTCGATGTAGTTGTTTCGTCGGGGGTGAAAACGGGGTGCTTCCCAGCCAGGCCGCAGGAGAATGGGGTCGTTCATAACTACCACACTATTATCAAGATTGTTCCACCCCCCTCCGTATCTTCGTGCAATTTCTCAAACGCTTTCCAGCAATGGGTGGCCGTTTTAATCACCTTCACCCCACGTTCTACGGGCGTCACCTCGTAGCTTAGTTGCCCTCAATCCTCATGACCCCCATTCCTTACTCACGAGAAGGAATGCGTACGACCTCGGTCTGTCGATTCATTGCCTCGCGATTCACATCTGCGCTGACTATTCATGTCCCAAAAGAGTCCACTCCGCTACTATGATCTTCATCTCATTTGTAGCGACGTC
>Ga0307517_10006665_pt1 | contig 17009 bp, 24 predicted proteins | sample 23_EM_MG_FD_194515 | JGI IMG/M metagenome (GOLD analysis project Ga0307517, IMG submission 194515) | Populus trichocarpa ectomycorrhiza microbial communities from riparian zone in the Pacific Northwest, United States - 23_EM | ecosystem: Host-associated > Plants > Roots > Unclassified | place...
GGGAAACAAGACATAAAATTTTGATTTTTTTTCAATCGCCTGCAGTACTTAAAATATTTAATTAGATCTTGGTATAAGTTTTTACCGGTCCTCAATTCGGCAACCCCCGGCGTGTGGCCACCACCCTCGTGTAGCTCGAGACCTGCGCCTCTGAATCTGACTCAACAACCCTCACCACTACTACACACTTCTCGGATGTCTTGGGGGTCGTCGTCTGCTCCGTCGTCGTCTGCTGTAGGAAGCGGATTCGTATACCCTTCTTCATTGAAATCGTCGTCGATGGCGTACACACCCGTGGCCGGCGTCGTTTCACAGTTGCAGGTCATTGACAAGCCTGGGTCGCCTGCATCTCTTCCTAGTCCGATTTCCCCGAATTTCACGAGTACCATGCGCATGGGGATTGAGGGCGGGGTTGTTTCTGAAGGCAGTAACCCAGACTTCCAAGGCGAAGACAAGAACTTGGATATGATTCAAGGCTTGTCAGGCCTCGGCAACTCCATGTTGTCGAGAATGAAGACGAGTTTCACCCATGCATCCTCACCAGCACATTCACGGATATGGTCTTCAGAACGTTTTGCCTGAGGCTTTCACGTTGCTAGGAATCTTCTGCCGTCACCTGAACCCGTTTCCCGACATCGGTCGGCTCCGCTCATTGTAGCGAATGGTAAGAGGTTAGTATCTTTTCTCTTTCGAATTTCAGAGATTGATCCATCCTTATATAGGTAGTCGCGATGAATCCGAAATTCCGACTGGCGCTCGTTGACCACGACCACGACGAGCACAGCCCCAGCTTCCAACTTGAATTCGAATGCCAAATCGACTGCTGCGAGTTCTTTTCCAGACCATCCTCACCGTTGTCGACATCTATTACTGGAGGTTTGAAACCATCGATATCCTCTCCGGGGCTCAAAGCACCCCCCAGTAGTCCGCTCGGCCAGTCGGTGTTTATCACCTATGAGGAAGGTTTATTTAGCAATAAAATTCAAATGAAAATCAACTCCTCGAGATTCACCTTCGCAGTTGTTGTGGGTGTTAAGGCCGCCCACCATGGCGGGTTTGGGTGAGTTGACACCAGTCAACGGAGTTGCGCCTCCGATACTCATGAGGTTTGTGATAGGGTTTCCGTTAACGAGGAAAGTGGAGAACACGAGGAAACAAGCGAATGTGTTGTCCAAGTTAAGTGCTGTGAAAACAGGTGTTATTGATCAAAGACTCAAGGAAAGAAATGAATATCGTATTAGTTAGTACACACCTTTTTGGACGGCGTTGATGATTTGCGCCGGGGTGACGATACCATTGCGAGGGAGGTACTAGAGTAGGCAGATATGTTGGATAACGATCTATTTCCTGCACGCATTCCGCATATGGAGAAGTTGATACAGACGCAATTGATAGCCTTTTTCAACTGCACTTGCACGGAGCTCCGCTTCTGATCGGGGCAGTTTACGCTATATAACTTCGAGCACAGGCGCATCGACAATTTGAACAATCCCATCAACGGAGACAATGTCAAGGACATCGGAGGATCGGTCGTCGTCGTGTTCCGCGCGATGAAATCCCAGCTCGCCACCTTAGCAAGGCGCACATGCTTGCTTGGTTTGATGAACTTGTTGTCCTTGAAAGAAAAATCATTGGACACTCATACAACAGTGGTGATACTCTTCATATCTGACGCAACCGGTCCAATAACCCTCCTTCCTCGCCGTCCCTTTCCACCCTTACCGATACCATCGCCCCCTGCGCTTCGACGCTTGGAAGGAGCCCTCCCTGCCCCATCATGAATCGATGGATCACCGTAGCCCGGATGGTGCTCGCTGACAAAATGATTTCTACCTCCTTCAGCTTTCCAAATACCGGTTCGCCACTACTCATAGCAGAAAGCGCAGTATCGAGTGGCCGCCAGAGTTTAGAGAGGGATTCTTCGGATGCATGGTGTTTCTTGATGCAGTGACATTCGAGGGTGATTTTTTCGAGGGTGTTAGGGCGATTGGAGAGTTGGAGTAGGAGGAAGAGGGTTTGGGCGAATGGCTGTTTGTTGGGGGTTAAGTTTCAAAATGTGATGATGAAGTGGAGAGAGCGGAGGTGCTGGAGTGTGGATATGTTGATTGGGCTGAGGAAGCTTGAATACTTATCAGCTGTGGGCCGACTTTCGATTAAGGTGGCCTCACGGAATTGTATCGACGGTAGCCAGGCCAAGCTCGTGAGGTGCGACCCGCATGCTATGATCAGCTCCGCCACTGCCTCGGCAAATCCTTCTTCTAATGTTGGCGTCAACACCAACCTGCGTAAGTGTGGGCGGGGGGTCGGCGGAATTTGAGAGAGTTTTCATGAGGGTTTTGATCACTCCCGGAGAAACGGCCCTGAGGTATAAACCTTCAAATGTAACCTCACATGGGGATGTCAAATAACCTCCTCATCGGCATCCAAATCCACGTTCGACAGCGCCAAGTACTTCAACCTTGCCAAAGACACCAACAATGCCACCGGGAAGCCAAAGCCAAACTCCAATTCGACCTCTTTCACACTCTCCATCTTAAAAAACACGACTAAAGGCCGCCCGCGTTTTATCTGGCACACCGCCCCAATTTTCCCCGGTGGAAATGAAGCTCAGCCCGAGGGAACGGAGATTCGGGAGGAACCCCAGCGTCCGACTTATCGGCGTCCTCAGATGCGTGAGCCACGAGATTCCATTGGCAAAACCGTCCTCAGTGTTATCGACGAGTCGGAGGTGCCTGACATGGGTCCCGAGATATGGGTTCCATACGAGGAGGCGGTGGAAGCGCACATAGTATACCCCCCCTTGGTAGGCGGGCACCAAGATCGATGGTGCAGAATATGTGTTTCTGGGAGGGAAAGGCAAAGGCGCAGGAGGTGAGGGCACAGGAAGAGAATGTGGGTTTTTTGGGTCCTGGCTCTTTGTTCGTAGTGGGTGAGAAGCGCAACCCAGTCGATAATTGCCTCGATGAGGTCGGTGCCAGGAAGGACATGGTTAGAAGCTCCAGCCACACATTCACAAACAATATCACAGGTCATTTCCCAAGTTGCTTCCATCAAGCTTTCAAGTCGCGAATACATGACTATGGTATCGATAACCCGCTTTGCCTCCCTAAAGCGACTTCACGCTGTATAGACGACCCCGCCAATTCCTCAACGCCCTCGACAGGCAGGATACGATACCGCACGCAGGCACTACATGCCAGTAGGCTACTATTTACGGCGAGTTCCTCGTTGACTTTTAATGAACAACCCGTACTTACCAACATCTGTTCGTACCTCTCAGTCGTTGTTCTTATTTGCGACTTCCATCGAGCGGTGGGCAGATATTTTCTGCGTGTCAATGTTAGGTATGTACGTGTCCATACGTCTACGAGCGACCCTGCTTGCCAAATACTTAGCCGATACTCTTCCACTCGTTAACCTATCACCGATGTCGCTCAATCTCAACTCCGCACTGCCAACTAGCATCACCAGCCAGGAGCTGACATTCGCACGGACAGCAGGGGGTCGCATGCATACAACGAGGACACGGACAGCGCAATATCGACGGCTGCTATGAGACACGGTGGGTACAGTATTCTCATCCGTGAGCGGTTGACTTACGACAGTTGTTTACGTTCACCTCATTCAGCCCGTCCACTCCTCCCCACCTCCACCGCGATGGTCAAATCGAGCCGCTGTAACAAACGTGCCTCGGCAAACAACGTCGACAGGCAACGACATATTGTACACATGTAATTCCATACGAACAGGGGTGCTACCGACAACGAGGGCTATGAGAGATAGAGTGAGCCCGGATCCATCACCCCCGCTCGGCGAGCAAATTCTTATTATTTCCAAAATCATAGATTATCTGGCGAATTCTTGAGGAGAGGGGGAACTAATGATCACCGACATCTAATTGAGTACTTCATCCGCGCAAAGTGATGGAAAGTCCCAAACGCCGTTCACGGTTACCGAACCTCCCAGTTCCAGTCCTCTACCAGCCGTTCCCACAGCCGTCGTCCTCACGAAGGGCATCCTTAACCCCTTCCTCATCCTTAATCCCTTCTCACATGCTCGAGGGTCGTGGCCCCGCACCCATTCAGCGTATTCCCCTCCGCAAAATCGTAATTGCTTAAGCTCCCCTCCTTCCTCTTCGTCGTCTCCATTTGCAACGGGAATACACAAGTCGGGCGCCGGATCTTTCTAGCCGTCGAACTACTTTGTTCCCAGTGGTCATCGAATCGACGTCAACTGCTGGTTCCGAACCGTCCACCCGACCTTCCTCATCACCCGACAATTCAAGTTCGCCTAACAAAGTCTCCACAAATATACCTCAAATGTGCCCCCACCGCTCAAACTTGGCCCCGAAGTGAAATGGTTCTTCCTGGAATCCAATACATCGCCAGTTAGGACCAACAAGCGGGTAAGCGGGTATGCGTTTTTGAATCTGGCTTAACCATCCTCACCGCTGCTTCACACTTATTGGGGTCGTCGTCCAGTTCATCGTCATCTGCTGTAGGATGCGGGTTCATATACCCTGCTCCATCGAAATCGTCGTCAATGGCCCACACACCTGTACCTGACGTTGTTTCGCAGATTCAGGTCGATGACGGGGTTGGGTTGCCTGTACCTCTGCCTAGTCGAATATCCCGGATTTCGCGAGTGCGATGCGTATGGAGATTGAAGGTGGGGTTGTTCGCCTCCTCGATCCACATGGCGCTTTCGATTCCCCAACGCCCGCTTTCTCCTCAATCTCAACCCCCCTCGTCCAGGACAGTCGCAGCAGCAACAACAGCCTTCCGAACGCTAGCCCCAAGGCATCGATGAGGGATTCACGAATCACCACCTCGTGCATCGATGATGATGGTGAAGCCGGGTCAGCAAGCGCGGAGTACGTCCTTTGGACCTGGGTCATCAGCCTTGAATGGGAATGCGAATGTGAATTGAGGATCGGGGGAAAAAGGAACGGGAGCGAGTCCAGCACCAGGGATCTTGGTTGGTGCAGGTTTCACCCGCCCCGTCGATTTCCGCTCCTGAACAACAATCGCAAGGCGGGGTGATCCCCCTTGCGAACTTCTTCCCCAAGCCTGCTGGTCTTCGTTTGCGATCGAGGAGTTTTTCAGGACTTGATACGATGAGTTCGGAGGTTCCCCTTCCTAAAGTTCGGAACGGTAAGAGGCTAGTATTTTTTTTCTTAGAATTTCGGAGATTCACCTGCCATTGCTTGTTTTATTTAATGATACGTGTAGTCAAAACGAATCTGAAATTCCGACTGCACGGGATGTCCAGAGGTTGTTGACCACGAACACATCCTCCAACTCGAATTTGAATGCGAAACCGACTCCTGCGACTTCTCTTCCGCACCGTCCTTCGCCGTTATCGACATCCATTCCATTACTGGAGGCTTGAACCTACCGATATCCTCCCCAGGGCTCAAATCATCTATCAGTCCGCTCGTCCAGTGTGTTTATAACACCAGATACGACAGAGGAGAAGCTTCCGAGAAGGAAGGAACTCTGGGCGCTGGATCCAGTAGTTCAATGCTTTTCCCCTCGGTCTCTTTGGTTTGGCTAATCGATCCCCTCATCAATTGAGGCAGGTCTCTTCTCGTGCGACGCTCCATAAGTTTCTGATGAATGGATCATCTTCGTGTTCTGTTTCGGTGCGAATGATAGCTCACGGCCCTCGATCGTGCGCAGTACGACGGACCCATCACCTTCAACGTTATTTTTTCAGGGAGGGATTTTGCCGGTTCGTAAATTTCCACTTCAAGTAGAGAACCCAACAATATCATCCTGATCTTCGCAAAATATAGAGGTTGACGCTCCTTCTATCACGAAAGACCTGTGTTCGCAGGTGGTCAACTCTCCGCCGCCTTTACAGCGTTAAAGCTGCCTCCTTACGAACCTCTCCGTACCCAACTTACTCCGGAAACAAAGTCGCAACAACGATGAAGGCCGAATTCCCTCGTCTACAGGAAGCTAGGTCAGTCATGTCTCAAGACGCGGCTGAGATGCTTCTAGTCAAAATTTGCACCTCGAGCACGTGCGGCTTAATAATAAGTCAATTTTGCACATTTCCCGCTCCTGCGCGGACGAGCGAGTATTCTGGGGTGCTAGGACGGGAAGGCTTGATAGACCTCCGTCAGGGTGGATATCTCCGCCCGCCCTGCCATTTTCTTTTTATTCCAGAGGTCGTTTGCCCGACACGTGGCCTCAACTGCCGACGACGACACCGCTGGGGCCATCCTGCCATACGACCTGCTCTGAGTCTTCGATGCGACACGTCGAAATCGCGAGCTCAAGTAAATGTCGCTCTTGTCGTCCTCGCCTGCATTGCAATCGCGTAAGTCCAAAGGTGAAGAAGTTTCTCCTGGATGGTGTCCCGTCTTCAGTGCGATATCTTGTTTGGTCCTCTTTCGCCGATGGTAAGGCCCGGGTTCTCCTCCAGGCGTATTTGGACATGGTTCCAGATATTCAGTATTCCATAGGTGGGTTCTGCCGTCTTGTAAAATTATCAACCGTAACATTAACTCCTCTTTTTCATTAGGGTCTGACGTTAATTGTGGGGCAACTGTTACTTGTCTAATAATATTAATAACAACGTAGTTGGTAATGAATATTATTAGGGATGCGCCATTCCGGGGATACGAGAACAATGAGATGGGGCGTCCCACTTTGGTTTACAGCCCTCCGCATTCCCAGGACGACCTCGACGAACTCTTTTCAATGCTCCCAAATCTCGAGCATGTTCATCTTCCAATTGGAATTTATATCCCACAAAATGCCGCAGATCAGATCACACAAGGAACGGCGATTCATCAAGTCGCTGGTATGTACACACACTCACAGTGAAGTTTCAAACTAATCGTTTCATAGGCAAGGTGCTCAGCGGAGGATCCGCTATTAATTGTGGTCTTTGGACCAGGGGATCTGCCGCTGAATATGATCGGTGGGCAAACGTCGTAGGGGATGATCGGTGGAGTTGGAAATCAATGCTTTCATTTTTTAACAAGGTGTGTCTCCTTTCGTGTGTCATCATCGCTAATTGAATACTTATCATCTGTTGCTGCCCTTTTCACTTCTGTGGGCTATTCCCCCAATCCAGATGGCTCCTCTGGGAACGTCAAAGGATTTTTTGAAAGATGGGAAAGCTGGAAGGATGGCAAGCGCCAACCAGCATCTATTGCCTACCAGGTGGCTTCATGCTCCAATGTGACCGTCCAAACGAACACTATGGTCAAGAGAGTCTTGTTCGAAGCGAAGAAAGCAGTAGGTGTGGAAGCGACCGATGGTTATGGTAACACCCTCGTCTTCAAATCGACCGAGGTTATCGTTTCTGCCGGCACATTCAGATCTGCGCAGCTTCTGCTCGTATCCGGAATCGGCCCTACCGAGACGCTGCAGACTCATTCAATCCCGATTGTGCACGAAAACCCCCACGTAGGCGCAAACTTGCACGACCACCTTGTTGTGCCTCTATATTGGAAGCTCAAAATTCCCAACTCCGCTGAAGGTTCACCCGCGTTTCAGGGAACTGCCTATCAAATTGGTTTACCGGGCGACTATTTAGCTTTCTATCATGACCCAGAAGTTGCCATCGCGGCCAAAGCTGAGGGTGCGAGCGAGGAAGAGGTCCAATTCCTCGCCAACGAGAAAGTCTGCCACACAGAGGTCTTGATAAACTACGGCGCAGCGGGGCTTGGGACTACTCAACTCAAGAGCGACGGGATGACCGTTACGACGATGATTGTCGACATGATCCCAATCTCTCGAGGCACCATTACCATTGCTTCGAGTGACATTTCCTTTTGCTGTCTTTGAGGATTCTGGATGCGTCTTCAACTATTGGTGTCGATATTCTCGACATAGTGAAGAGAAGGAATGGGCTGGCTTACTATCGTGCAAGTTGGGTTGGATCCTCAAAGCTGGACAATGGGTCAGCTCACACTGACATTTACCCGCCGTTTTTCTCGCATGTCTTGCTTCTTAGGTCGCCTAATTACCGTTCGCAGGTTGAGCTGGCTAAGAGGGACCTTCACTCATGCTCGAGTTCCCAGGGAACAGTGTTTGATATTCGCTATGTTGGCTTTTCCCAGTAGAATATGTCAATCTCGTCTCTCCTCTTGATGTATCCTGCTCTATTGGTACATAATAAATATCATTCCGAAGTACGATGGCAGTGAATTCCCTAACACTCTTACTGCCTGATAATGGACTGTCATCAGCCGGTAAGAGTGTTAGGCTCCTGCGCGTGCCTTCGCTTTCCACCTCTTCCCCACAAACGTTAAATCTGAATTAAACTTTCACGCCGCTGGGTGTCTACTGCCTGCCCTTCCCACTTGCACGCACTACGCGTCCAGTACCCACCCTTGCCCTTTTTCCTTTCCCAACCACGCCCGTCTCCACCTGAACAATTTGTTTCTGACTCGGTCTGCCTCGCGTTTTAACGCACATATTTTCGTTTGTCATCACTCGGTCTCGCGTTTTGACGCAAAAATTCTGGTTCCTCGCTCGGTCTCGCGTTGTGACATATATATTCTGGTTCCTAGCTCAGTCTCGTGTTTTGACGCATATATTACCGTCTGACATTTTCGAACGCATATATTCTGGTCCCATCTTCCCCCCTACCAACTCGTCACCCCTTCAAAATTACTCGCTTCCCACACAACACCTTCCCCTTCGCCGTCATCCCCACATTCAAGACTCCTTAATCGCTTCTCGGCTCTGGTTGCATTTTTCAACGCATATACTAGGCTTCTGCCTTCTTGGTCCCTTCTCCTCAGCTCTCTTCTGCCTTCTTGGTCTCTTCTCCTCGGGTCTCGTCTCCTCGCGTTTTACAAGGCATATATTCTTCCACCTCGCCTCTCATCTCTACGCTTGTCTTTTGGACTTGTCAACATCCCTCACCTTTGTCGCCTGTCAACGACACTCATCCGTTCCTCCCTTATTGATTGGAATCCTTCTACCACACGCATATAATCCTGCCCCATTCTCTCTATTTCGTGCCTGCATCACGGACAACTCTGACGTAGACTCGGCAACAGCAAACGGACCCCGATCACAGAATTCTCTGTTATCTCTCCACTCATCATCATTCGTTTCTCCCTTTCTCTCTTGTCATCCTATCCTCCCTGAGTCTCCTCCTGACAGTAGGCCCATTTTTACTATCGTTTGCCCAAAATCTTACCTCCTAGTCCTAAGGATTGGAAATCTCTCATAACGCCCATAGGAACGTTCGTGTTAGGTGCCGTTCTTGCGTTGGGCCATCACTTTTTTAATGTTTGGCAAGCGGAAAATGGAAAGCCGTATGCTGAGTGGTCCAACATTTACCTGTGTTATTCACGCTAACAAGATTCTTTGCCATTAGGGCAAAGGGTGTATTACCTCAACATTTGGTGACCCTAATCGGTGTCGGCTTCTCTTTTGGATTTAAATCAGCTGTTGGAGCTACGATGGGATTTGTGCGCCTTCAATCTCTCTGGCTCTCAGTCGTTCGTCAACCCCTGACCATCCAACTTGAAGGTAAGCATTCCTACTGGATTTCGACTTTGTTGCTAAGGAAAGATCGAAATAGAAATAAATGTAATGTATCGGATTGAACGCCAAGACCAAGCTATACAAAACCCTTCCTTGGGCACTTTTTTTCAGCCCGATTACTATTGTCGCGTTCTCAGTCTTCATACTCCTCCTCCCCCTTTCTGGTGTGTTTGCACCAGGTTCGTTGACCGTTGCCACCCAAAACTTTACCGATATCGGTAATTGTACGATTTCCACCGGCAATCTTTCAACCCTGCTTCTGGTCCCTGGATATCTTTACAAGCAAGAAAACTACTTAGAGTGGGCCGGCGTCAAGCCCAGGGCCACGGCGCTTACCACACAACGCCTCGCCAACCAGCGCATTCCAGATTTGCCTCAAGCGTGCGGGTCCGACTGCCGCTACAACGTGTCCGTGCCCTCCTTCGTTTTTCAGTGCACACCAAATCCAACATCGTTGCCGTATGGCCAAGCGGGTAGTTGTCCAGACCCTCCAGACTGCGGACCAGATTTGGCGCTTTGGAATGGGACAATGGATCCCACTTCGAGGTGGGCATTTTACGTTGCGTCGGCGTCCAATAAGTGGAATGGAACGGACTGGAGCGGTGGAACGTCGGGAAACGCACATTGTTCACCTGTTCAAACCCAATATGATGTTGAGGTTCGGACAATTGCGTTGACCACTTAGTTTTTCGCTGATTAAAAAACATATAATGTTGACTCAAGGTTCAGATGAAAGGAGGTGTTCAATTAGTTAGTGTTACTCCCAACACGACTTCTCCCATCCCAGTTCAACATTTTTCGAGGAGGGTGACTTTTTTTTTGATGCAGCTTGCGTCTATTTCCTATGTAACGCAGGCACTTTTCCTTGCTACTGTCACCACGGAAAATAATATCGACAGCATGCCGGCTGGCCAGCCTTCCTTTTTGGATATAAATGGTGACCCGAGTCTTAGGGACCCGGTATATACCTCGGGAGATGTGTTGAAGGGGATTGAACAGATGTCGCATAATGCTCTAATTTCGCTCATTGTTTCTGTCGTGCTAATGGTGAAAAATCACACTGGAGATATCACCACGTCATTTTGGGACACGGTCATTTTAACGAGGAGCGTCGACGGAGATGTTTCATCGGAAGAAAAGTTAAGGCTGAGAGCAGCAGAAGATGGTAAGCTTAAGTACATACTTGAGTAGACCAATGGTATACTGGCAAGTGAATGCGGAGGGGGTAATGATACGGAGGGGGTAAATGGATCGACTTTGAAATGTACTTTCATGACATATTTTGAGCCATCGTGTCCTGTGTCCATACAGAGCCCTGAATTTAGCAACGGTCGGAATGACCGACATGAATGGAACAAAGGAAGTTTCCGTCATCGTGGTGTTGGATGTACTTACCAGTGCATAAGTAATTGGCAGTTATATTGTAAAATAAATAATAAGTAGTGTGTCGATGTTTAGGTAGAGTAAGAAGAGGACATTTTGTAATGGAGGCTGTTCCCTATTGTTGGATAAATGATTTTCATGCTGAATTGAAAAGAATAATCTGGGGTTGTGCTGAGTACTCAGCATGCAGACATCGGTCGGGGCCGGCTCTCCCGTAAGAGTATAATCCAATTACCTCTTTGTCTACTTTGCGTCAATTCGTACATGTACAATAAGCCTAAGTATTATCTAAGACTAGATCTGAAAAGGTGAATTATCTAGTATGATGATGTGATTTTCTGGAGCACAAAAGGAAGTGTCAATTAAATACCGTGACAGTCTAAGAAGCAGGCAAAACGGTGAGGAATTTGCAAGGAATGTGCAAGAAATGCTAAAAGGTAAGAAGGGCATGGAATTGAAGGAGCTCCGGAGTCGAACACATCCGCAGGCGAGATGTGTATCGCCGCCATGAACACTACGAACAGACCACAAGATAAAAAGAAATTGGAATTGGATGGTGTGGCGCATCCATTTGGAGGGCTCCCGAGTAAAGTGACGAAACATGGCCACTCGGAATCAGTCCCTACTTCCATCCATTGTCTCCTTGATTGGCTCTAGAATACTAGAATTATAGAAATTCGATCTTCCTATTTACATGCCTTCACTGTCGCTGGAATAAGCGCCAACTGATGCCCCACCGTTCTAAGGCATGGTAAACCGATGGTTGATTTACCCATTTTCCAAACTTGAGGTTGCAGATAGGTTTGGGTCCATACGTACGACTCTCGACCACCCCGTTGACAATGGTGTTGTCGCCCCGCTCGATATTTTTACGTTACAAGCGCCTCTGAACATGACATTTTAGCATATGGGGTTCGTGCCGACATTGGTTCTGTTGTGAGATGAACTGGATATGGTTGTTGGATTGATTGCTCATACGAGGTTTGTGGATAGAAGCTGTGGAAGATATGTCTGATTATTTTTACCGTTATGAGAAAGGGTAATGGAGTACTCACTATTTGGATTTTTTGTATAGAGAACATGGGGATGGGCTGCTGAAGACTCGATCAGAGCCTCTAGGATGAAGAATTGGCGACGCTCCTCAGTACCTATTTGCGCTGGAAAGTCGGTGGGCAACTCTACAGGAGTATCGGTGCAAACGTTACATGAATGTAGATGTCAATGAAAACTTGCCATTGGCATTGTTCATTCCATCTTGACATGCTGGGGCTTCCATTTTTCCATTCAACGCGTCTCCTTTGCAGTCCTCTGATGTTACAGAACACGAAATTTGAAAAGGTAGGTACATTATTGTACTCTCAGGAATGGAGCTCACGTCGATGGTGATTTACTCGACCCGTGTAAACTTAGCTCGATTTGATGCTTTAATATTCAGGTTCCACAGTGAGTCGCTGATGGGTTAGAATTGATTGTGTGTTCTGTCAATGAGGTACCGTCCTCGAGAGTATGAGACGCGGCGAGTTAGGGGCGAGTCAGCCCTCAGTCAGGGGTATTTGAGTTGTTCTTCGTTGCCCGTGTACAGAAGCATACATAGGGAGTTCAATGAACCTCCTTTAGTAAGTTATCATGACACTATAAATTAGTACCTTCACGATATAATTTTGAACGCACTCCTTTTTTATGAATGGATGAAATAACAGGTTAAAACAAAATCTATGAAGTGGGGCAATAGGTGTTGATGGTCAGTACATATATACAGTTAGAGGAAAGTAACAATTATCTCATCAGTACTTATAAAAATGTCAAGAAGGTCCGGTCCGCTGAGTGAGAAACGAACAGTTCGAGAGGTTCAAGAATCAGTGAAAGTAGAAGAAGTAAACAACTCGAAAGGCGAAAATGAAAAGAATCGCCTCTTCGACCAAAAGGTCGGAGAAATATTCAAACATCTCCACTAACACCCGTTACCGCATCCTCCCGCTGTCCCTCGCCTCCCGCCTCGTGCTCTGCGTGGCCTTGGACAGGTACGACGGGCGCAGGGTTCCCAGCTCTACCCTGCTCAACCTCCTCACCCGGTTCCTCCGAAGCGTACATTCCCTCTTCGTCTTCTTCAGCAGCAGCAGCATGCGCCTCGTGTGCAGCAGGCGGGGTGGAAAGCGTAGCCGGTCTAAGCAAAGAACACACGGTCACCAAAAGGGACGAAAAAAAAAAAATTAAGGAAGACATACATTCCCAGCATGGGCACCCTCCGGCGCCTTCTCCATTGCCCTTTTGCTCAACCGTTTCGAGAGCTTTGCCCCGCCTTCACCAGTATCAACGTCCGCCGTATCACCAGCTGGCTCCATCTCGCCCACACTTACACGATGCGACTGAACATCACTGTACTGATTCCTGGCCAAAGATGGCGCAGTATGGAAACCGGGATGCGCATGGTAGTTCACAGTACTATCGGCGGTGTTGTACGGACCGCCATTCGCAGGTACCGCCGTCTTTTTGTCAAGCTAAAATAGGCATGACATCAGGGAACGTTAGGGAAAGAAAAAAAGGGACGAACAGCATATCTATGCGGACCAATCTCGAGGGCGGGGTAGTGCTTCTCAGGATGAGTATAGACAGGAGGATGATCATATGTGGGCTCAACATCCGGCTCCTCATCGACACTGCTCCCCTCCGCACGTTCGGCTGCTGCTGCCGCCTCGACAGCGGGAGGTGGTCCACGGTGTTCGCGTTCGCGTTCGTCGCCCGTGACATCCTCCTCCGATTCGAGCTCCTCGCCCGAGAGATATCCAACTGAACGAACGGCATCCTGGACGGGGCCAGTGCGTTCGACGCGTTTGCTGGCGACGAAATACTTGGAGCAGAGCATGCGGATGTCGTTCCACCACTCCATCATATCGTCACGGCTCCTTGCACGGAAGCTCCACGTCTTGGTGCCCTCGGCGCCCAAAAGACCACTGAAGGAACCGGTCTTGATCGTTCCCTGGCCATCTGGGTTACATTTGATGTGGAACTTGTTGACACGGGCACGTGTGTGAGAAGCAGGACCGAGGGTGCACTCGGGAAGGAATAAACTCCAGGAGGGAATTTGGCCAGCGCGGAGGTTGGGATCTGACGAGGAAAATTCGTGGAGGAAGGCAGCGGGGGTAAGGATGAAGTAACCTTCGGTGTAGGTACGGGTTAAACGTTTCTTGCGTTCAAGGTAGCCGGTGTGTGCGGGTATAACGGAGGGGTCGCCTTTGAGGGGGTAGTTGATGAGTTCGGGGTCGCGGAGAGGTGTTTCGGAGTGGAGATGGTCTGCGCGAGCGGCGAACTGGATCCACTCGTGATCAGGAGAAAGAGCAGCGAGATGGGCGGAGACTCGAGGGAGCTGAATATTTCCTGGGGCGGAACTGAAGCGCGAGCTTTCCATTCGTCAAATGTCTGCCACGCGGACTGGATAGCTCTAACAATACCCTCTTCAAAATGAGCCGAGTTTTGTTGCATCATAATACTGGACTTGTGGAGGAGATTTTCCTCGAGAACTTGGCGTTTGAGCTGGTAAGCAACTGCCACATTGGCAAGGTATCTGAGAGAGATTTAGCAGCGAGTAAGCGAACAAAAACCAGATGGCGTACGGGTCATTCTTGGCCTGGATATGCATGGGGGTGTTTTGATAGGTAGATACGGCGTTTGCGAGCTCGCCGACGAGGTTGACTGCTCTCGTTCCTTGGCGAAGCTAGCGGCAAATTTACCCGTGTCGTTTTGAACATTCTGGTTGCGTGATAAGAAGAAATAAATAGAAGGACGAGGGAATGAACATACTTTGATATGAGCCTTGATCTCCGCTCGCAGATAGAACTGTCAACGGTCCGTCCGAGGTCGGCGTGGAGATTGGCGATGCTGCGGGTCTTGTCTCTGATGTCGAAGAAAATACCCTAAGCGAATGTCAGATGTCTTGATTTTGCGGCAGATATAAGTGTCTCACCTGAAGGCCACCTTCGCCCAAGAACTAATTTCCAGCTCGGAAAGGGACCTGAATGACGCCAGCGAGCTTTGTGAATTCCTTGGCAGTATTGTTCTCAATGTCGGCAATGCCCTGGACACGATATGTAAGCCACGCTTCAAAAAGAAAAAGGGAAAAAACATACCTCAAAGTAGGCTGTGAGTTGTTCACAATAGCCTTCCAAGCAACGAAACGTTCGATGAGGACATCTGCAGGTTTCAGGTCCTGCAGTCCGAGGGTCTTTTTGATAAGATATTGATTGCGAGAAAGCGTAGAGTTTCGAGAACGGGCGCTTGCTCTGGAGATGGAACTCTCTATAGTTGGGTCGCCGTTCAAATTCATGGTGGGGGAACTAGAGAAATGTCGAACGTTGTCTTGTATTTTATTATGTTTCTACCCTAGTGATTGTAAACAACCGCAAACATTGCGGACATGTCGCCAGTGCTGGAGGACCTCTTTCAGTCATTACTCTTCCCTTGCCACCATGAACGCCGGTGTACAGAACCTCGTCATCTCTCTCGGTGCAATGCAGCGTATTTTTTTTTCCGTTCTTACTCATACAACCTTTGAAAGAAAAAATTCCAGTTGCCCGAAAAATGCCATTCGACGACCCGGAAGTTCTGACCTACGTTCATATCAGCTCACTGCTCTCGCCATCTACTACTACCTGTCCATGACCATATGTTTTCCTGTTTTTTCCTCGTTCGCTATTGAGCTCGTATTGTCAGATCAAGAAAAAGAACGACCAATCCGTGCTCAAATACGGTTAGCCTTATCTATTCCTTTCTACTCTAGCCCTCGCTCATCCGCATCTTTCAGTGGAGCCTGCGTCACCCATGGTTCGTTTAATCCGCACTCGCATCCCCAGTTCAACCCCTTACTTCCGTTATTACAGTCCGGTGACCAAAAAGGCGAGCTAGTGACAGCCACCGTCCGCGACTATGACCTCTCAGAGACATCAAAGCTCGTGCGTCCCCATCCTTCTTCTCTTATCTTGCTCTACTCACGATTTCCCCATGCCAGCTCCGCTCCGCGTACATGGGTATTGCCATGATGGGTGTCATGCACTTCTACTTCCACTTTACGCAGCCCCTGTTCGTCCAGTCCCTCATGGGCATCAAGAATATTTATGATGCGAACCCCGTTGCTATCCACATTCTCGAAAACCCGCTGTCGGTGACTTCAAACGCCCATTCAAAGCCGCTGGTATGTTCGGTGCAGGTGCGCTCTGTCCACGTCATCGCCTTCTTTTTCTCTCTCTTACTCCCTTCTTTTGTTGCATTAGCTGCCGGACCAAAAACAGACGCTGCTGCTATCGCCGAAGCTGAGAAGAAGATTGGAAAAAAAGAAGAGTAATCACATCTTGGAAGGAGAGTGCATCTGCAGATTCATAGATTTATGGTCGGTTCGTACCCTCATGTATAGACTGGATGGCGTAGTATTTAAAAGTACTTCTAATACCAACCATCTATTCCTTCATGCTATGTGAGCAATTTTCAACTGAAAAAAAAATGAATACCCACAGGCACCCAGTTTTTCGTTGAGATGTTCGGATCCAGGAGAAGACGGGTTTACTTATCAGAGTCCCTCGTCCTCCTGTGTAACTTCGAGTTTTAGGGTTATGGGGCCTTTTCCTGCTTCCTAGGGCAGGGCAAGGTAGGGTAGGGTAGGGCAAGGGGGTAGGGTAGAGCAGGGCAGGGAAGGGTGGAGTAGGGATGATGTAGGGAGGGCCTATCTAATTAGTTTGTCAGTCGCCAGTCGAATAAGAAATCAATTAAGGTAGGCTCCACTCTCGTATCGTGTTTGCCGTGCCAATACCTAAACCATGTTGGCGGTGTGTTGTAAGCGACGCATTTTTTCCTCATCTCCAATGATAGCAAGCTGCTTGGAGATGTACTCTAAATACTCATTCGAAACCGCAGAGCCCAGACGCATTGGCTTGGTCCATGCATCGACCTCGGCCAAATGCGGCTGGAAATAGATGCCTTCTTCAGAGCAGGGAGTGCATTCGTGAATTGGAATACTGCGGCGATCACTGCGGCGATCACTGCGGCGGGAATTTCCGTGTGGGCGGTCAGCCACCCTTGCGATACTTACTCCTCTATATGATATACCTACCTACTGCA
>Ga0307517_10006666_pt1 | contig 17004 bp, 19 predicted proteins | sample 23_EM_MG_FD_194515 | JGI IMG/M metagenome (GOLD analysis project Ga0307517, IMG submission 194515) | Populus trichocarpa ectomycorrhiza microbial communities from riparian zone in the Pacific Northwest, United States - 23_EM | ecosystem: Host-associated > Plants > Roots > Unclassified | place...
ATTCCTCAATATTTCCAGTAGGTTTCTCGATGGCGTCGCCGCTCGAGCTCCACTACTGTGGTGTGCGCACTTACGACTGGGGTGACTGCCCGCTCCACAAATGCCGAGATGCCGAGCTCCAATCCCATCAAAAGTGTGAGCAACGAATCGGGGTTGTATCCTCTGAAGAACGGTCTGTGGAGATGAAACCTGCTGTAATCTTAAAATCCCCCGTTTGCGTCGCCAGGCGTAACCACCTGTTTGCTCTCTTCCTCCATCCCTCCCACCCGCCATCTCGCTCACTGCCTCACGATAAACAGAGCGAGCTGCACGGGCCAGGGCCGACTTACAACATTTGCTCGGTCGTCTTCTGCTTGGAGGCAAACAGTTCGTTCTTGTGCTTGATTTGCTTCCTCGAGTTTGATCGCTCCTAACGCCGTCTGTCTCCCCCGATACCTTGAGGGTCCCACCCCCCCGCCTCTCGATAATCCTTCGGCTTATTCTCCTCATCCTTTCTTCACCGTGTTCTCTCTATCATGCAGGACAGCGATGAAGGCTCTAGGCAAACCCAAGACAACGACAGGTCCTCCCAACCCTCAAGCTCATACATATACCCCGTCAAATCCCTCCTCGCTGGCATCCAACCTGCGCCTCCCACCCAATCCCGGCCATCAATTCCTCGTCAAAACTCAAGCCAAGCCGGTGACATTGCTGCCCTGCAAGACCTCCTTGCCAACCAACTCGCTGGTACCCGCAAGAAATCGACGGCGGAGTTAGACAAGGTCTCGCCTCATTCGCGGTCCCATTCCATGTACTATCCATACCCCTCAAGAACGGCGACAGCCGGCCCTTCCGATGTGTCCGAAGAGCATGCCCGCAAGACCTCTGATCCTTTCTCCCCGAGAATCCAACCCATCGATGGTCAATCATCCCTTCCGATCTCCTTTACTGAGGCTGCTTTGTCTCCTGCCTCCACCCAATCATCTATTTCCCGATCTTCTAGCCCCCTTGCTCTTCCTGAATTGGACCTCTCTGCTCCGAGTGATCCACCTTCTGATGCCAGCCCAGCCCCTCCTCAGTCCCCAAGGGACGGAGCTCTCGCCTCTTTCAAATCCAAGCCCCTGCCGGATCTCACCGAGCAACTCATGAACGAGAAAGGCCGTGCTTCGCCGGCTCGCTCCGTCAATTCCCATGTATCGCATATCTCGCAGTCGGGAATCGTCCACCTTCCTCCATTATCCTCAGCCTCCTGTTCTTCTCGTGCAGGTTCGCGTGGATCGGGCAGTCGCACCCACAGCTCGAGTAGGAAATACTTCCCCTCATCCAATAGTAACACTTCGTCTTGGAGGGTGCATAAATTCGTTGAAGCGCAGGGGGAGGAGGGTAAAGCAGGTGGCAGTTCAAGTCGCTCGAGCCCGGATGTCGAGTCGAACATGGGAGGCGAATCTGAAGCTGCTGACGACTTCATCACGACTAGGTACCGCCATGAAACCGACGATAATGGGAATCATGTAGTTGTCGGTCGAGAGGGTGATGTTCGCAGATGTGAGGATGAGGTACGCACATCGTAACGCCACCCTCGCATTTCTCGACCAAATCGTATTTTCAGCCTATCCGGACTCCCGGGGCAATACAAGGTTTCGGCGTAATGATCGTTGTCACCGATGACGCCTATGCTGGAACCCTCGCAGTTCGACAAGTTTCAGAGGTATTATCTCTTGGCTGGTTCCGGCGCGTTTGCACAAGCTCATCACCACATAGAACTCGACGGACATCTTAGGACTTAGCCCACGGTACCTTTTCGGTCTCGAGTGCTTCACGGATGTTCTATCCGATTCACAAGCAGATCTGCTATGGGACAGCGTTCAGTTCGTCAACGACAGCTGGACATCATCGGAAGAAGAGGATTACAGTCCGCATATAATCACAATAACTGGGCGGGGACAACCTGGCTCTGACGACGGAAGCGACGACGGCGAACGGCGGAAGAGATGGAAGGCGTGGTGTGCCGTTCATCGCCCAAAGATGCCAGAACATCCCAATAAACATCCCCTCATCATACTCGAGTTTGAGCTGGAGAACGATGACGTAAACCCCCCTTACCCACCCCAGCCAGAAAGCCCGCTACTTGGATCTCCTGCCAGTGGAAGTACCGGGTCTGGATCCACGACCACGGGGATTTCGCTCAACAGTCACACTCAATCACTGCGGACCGACGGCGACATGCCGGTGCGCTCTGTTGGCACCCTTCCCGAGATTCATGGCCTCGACGGTGATCACGAGTGGCAACCCAGTCCACAAGATGTGTTGGAGAGTACAACGAGTCGATCAAAACCGCTTAAAACACTACAGAGACTCCGAAAACTTGAAGCATTCCATAGCCCCGCGAACGGACTGAGTGCTGCTAGCAGCGATGGGAGCCCCAGCCAAGTGAGGAGGAAAGGAAGGGTCAGGCGGAGCGATTCTACAGGCAGTGTTGGTATGATGGATATGTTCGCGGTGATGTCGCAGGTCAACGAGCAATTTGGGAATGCCCCAGATCTTCAGACCTTCTTGGATGTCGTTGTCGGAATCATCAAAGAACTGACCCAGTTCCATCGAGTGCTCGTTTATCAGTTTGATGAGGTGTGGAACGGCTTTGTTGTCGCTGAACTGGTGGATTGGAGCAAGACACATGACCTCTTCAAGGGTCTGCATTTCCCGGAGTCGGATATTCCCCCACAGGCTGGTGCTCCGAATCGTATGCTTGTGAACCATACTGACTGGGACTGTATATCAGGCTCGTGAATTGTATACGCTGAGCAAGTCTATTTCTTGCATCACCACTGCCAATCCTAACCTTCTTCCACCAGACAAAGTGCGATTGTTGTACGATAGAGACCAAACAACCGCTCGCCTCGTTGTGAAGAGCAAGGATGACCTAGAACCACCGCTGGTCTGCCCTTCACTTTGCGTCTTGTGGTTTCCGTTCCTGATTGAGCCCGGTGGATAGGATATGACCCACTGTTTCTTGCGGGCGATGAGTCCCATTCATCTCAAATGTCAGGCGCCCCAATGGTCGATTTTCGGTGATTCTCATCGGCTTCATTAGATTTGGGCAATATGGGCGTTCGCGCGTCGATGTCTGTGGTAAGCACAGCTGGTGTGTCAGAGGAGGCTGCTCATGTACCTCCTGCCAGTCAATCTCCGCCTTTGACCAGTTATGGGGTTTGGTTGTTTGCCACTCTTACGGTCACCAGGGCATGCGGGTGCCGTTCCCCATCCGTCAGATGCTGTGTGTCATCAGTCAGTCGATATCAAAGAACATCGAGCGATTAAGCTACGCCCAAAGATTGCACACCCGCAAGCTTGTGTGTGATCGTTCCTTCCTCTTCCCCGGGCCCACCACTGACAATCTCTCGTGTAGATTAACACCATGCCCTCGGATCAGCGCCCCTCTGGATATATCATATCAAACGCACACGACCTCCTCGAACTGTTCGATGCCGATTATGGTGTTTTGGTCATCGGAGAAGGTGCCAAAATCCTCGGACCCAATGAACACGGCCAAGAAATCCTGGTCGTGGCAGAGTATCTGCGGCTGAAGCGTTTCACGTACGCGTACCCACCTTGAACTTGTTCCTCCCTTTATCTGATTGCCAGCCGACGATGTCTCTAGGATGTTACAGGTATCCCAAGCGGTAACGGCTGACTTCCCCGATCTTCAATTGTCAACTGGGTTGGAAGTGATCGCCGGTTTATTGTTGATTCCGTTGTCTGGTGGGGGCAGTGACTTCATCGTCTTCCTGAGGAAGGGCCAACAAAAGGAAGTCCGGTGGGCTGGCAAGCCATTCAAAGGCGAGGCCGAATCCACGGCTGCGTTGGAACCACGGAAATCCTTCAAAGTGTGGTCTGAAACTACGACCGGCAAGTGTAGGCGTTGGGCAGATGAACAACTGGAAACGGCTGGTGTGTTGGCTTTGGTATACGGAAAGGTATGAGGGCGAGTTCACGTTCCCACCGTTTCGGAACGCCAATGGTCTTTCAAGTTCATCGAAGTTTGGAGGCAAAAGGAGTTTGCTCTACAAACCACCAAACTCACCAACATACTGCTGTCGAATGCCAGTCACGAAGGTAGGCGAGAGCAAGTGTCCCAGCGTCGGCGGTTTCTCATCACCCTCTGCAGTGAGAACACCATTGAATCACATCATCAAGTTCGTGACACGCCTCGCCCACATATGTTGTATTGACTCCCACTTAGCTATCTGGAACTGGCCCTCAACGGACCATTGGACGGAGAGACGAGAGAGAACCTCAACCAATCTCATGCCGCATCCAAGGTAGGTGTACTACACCCGAGTCGCGACCGCATTGGCTCATCGATAGATCAGAGCTTACTCTTCACGATCAACGATTTACTGGACCTCACGAGGTTGGAGAGCGGCCAAGATACATCGTTCAACGAGCCATTTGACCTACATCGCACAATCAAGGAAGCAACCCATGTATACCGTAACGAGGCGCGTCGAAGAAACCTACAATTCCTATTCGAGGTTTCAGGGCCGCGTGTGGTGGTGGGAGACTCCCGGAAGATTCGCACCGTAGTTTCCAACCTGACCGCGAACGCCTGTACGTCGCAGAATTTTACCTTCCCCCACATCATCGGTTTTGATCCCTCACATGCACACCTTAGTAAAATACTCTACTCGGGGAAAAATCACTGTCGAGTGTAAAGCCTTCGAGGAGCCTGAGGGTTTGAGACGTGAAGGCTCCACTGCAGTTGAGATTGTCGTTGCAGATACCGGTTGCGGTATTTCACCTGCCAAGCTCGAGAGTATTTTCCGAGAGTTCGAGCAAGTAGAGTCAGCGGCTCCTCGAACTGCCACTCCGGGTCTGGGTCTCGGATTGGCTGTTGTGGCTCGGATCGTCGAGCAGCTAGGTGGCCAGCTTCGCGTCGAGTCCAAAGTGAATGAGGGAAGTCGTTTCTCATTCTTGATCCCCTTCGCCCTCGCTGGGGAGACAGACTCTAGATCATGCAGCACATCTTCACGTATTGGTCTTGGCTCTCGGAAGAGTGGCAGCGGAAGCGATATCGACGATTTTGTGGAGGCCCTGGCATCGGACCACATGTCATCCCCAAACCGCTCGCTCAACAACATACCGTCTCAAATCTCGCACGCGGATATAGCTGGTTCCTTCGAAATCCCGGACTCAAACACACCATTACACGCCGTCAAGGTAGACCCCGTAATCGCTGCTTTGGGCCATCCCCACAGAGAGGCATCCACCACTGCTGTCGCAGAACGACACCCACAAGTTGTTTCCACCCCTTCTCGAAGGAGCAGGAATACGAGTGATAAGCCGGTTCAGTTGAGGGTCCTCGTCGTCGAGGTTCGCTTGGACACGCTCTTCTGTACCCCTCGTCTGACGCGCGCGCAGGATAATGCGATTAATTCTAAAATCCTTGGGAAGAGGATGTTGATGGACGGTCACACAGTTGCCTATGCCGCTAACGGTCAAGAATGTGTCGATATCATTCGCACAGACCATGAGTTCGACTGTATCCTCATGGACATCCAGTACGTCGATCCGCCCTTACGAACGTAACAGAACTCACCAAGGGCCTATAGGATGCCCTTGCTCAACGGATACGAAGCCACAGAGCATGTCAGGCGACTGGAAAAGGATTTCGAGCCGCCTCATAGGCTCTCACATAAACTAAACGGTCGAATCCCCACATTTGCCGTTTCTGCCTCGCTGTTCGAAGAGAAACGACAAGAGATTATCAACTTCGGTATCGACGGGTGGATTCTGAAACCGATAGACTTTGGGCGTCTCCGATCAATCCTGAGAGGGATTGTGGACCCTGCGCAAAGGGAAAAGGACCTATACAAGGAAGGCCGAAGCTGGGAACTAGGTGGTTGGCTACGACAGGGCGTAGCATTACCGGGCGCTCCCGCTCCCGGGTCGTGAATGCATCGTACACAACGCGCAACATCCCTCGCCGCAGTAGAGTTGTACTCTATTTTTTTTTTCTTCTAAAACTTGGAACATCACCGCTCCTTTTAATGTCAATTACTCATGCTGTTAGAGAGTCGTTTGCAACGCTTCCCGCAGCTGTGCACTTACCGTGCACGGTGACCGTGTGTCACGTCTTCATGTATGTACCGACCTACCTGCATTGATCTGTCGAAACCATTTTCCCTTCCAGAGTTACACTTACCACGTACTTCACCTTTCGCCGTCTGGATTATATACCTGTGTAATTGACGGTCGAAAATTATTGCGCCGGAAGCTCCTCAAACACCCCCTCGCCGGAGCACCCAAACCACGATTGGCAGTATACAAAAGGCGTTCATGACCGTATGCACGGAAACCTATATCAATCCCAGTCCACGTTCCGCACCACTTCCCCTAGTCTCTCCACACAGGTGGAATCAACTCCGTGGAAACCGACGATCCGTAGGTTCTCAAGAGGAAGCCGTAATGTTTCCTCGATTGGCAACAACCCAAGACCGCCATTTTCGGGTTGGTCTTGAGTGAGAGTACACCCAAGATGACGAAGTCTTGGAGGGAGGTCGTCCAAGCCAAGGTGAAGTGGGTGAGTACACCGTCGCCTGGAGGGCCCACCAGATGCAGGGTGAGAAACGTGTATTCAATGTAAGGTGGTTATGAGAACTTCTAATTACACAGCGGTAATGCCAGCTGCCTTCAACTTGGCGACCAACTCATCGACGGATCCGACCTTGAACACGCAGTTGAACCGACAGTCAGCGCTTTCAACAAAAGGAGAGACTGACCTTCGTTCCCCCAACCCGCTTCGGTGGCTCAGTAATCTTGATGGTCTCCAAAATGGGAGTTACATCCACACCAAGGTCGGAAGGTTGGAATTTTTCGATCGGCTTCTTTTTCGCCTTCATAATGTTGGGTAGTGAGGCATACCGGGGTTCTGAGGTAACATCAATACCAATACAGCTGTGTAAGACAGCATACGACTGACCATTCAGACGTAAATCAGTTGTTACAACGAGTGGAAGCTTGCACCGGACCTCCTGGAGTCCACCGTCGATTTCACGCGTTACAAGTGCCACCTTGTTGGCTTCGTCGACCTCGACCTTACTGGCGAAGGTTGCCTGAGACCAACCGAGGAGGCCGGCCAACATCTGTCCCGTCTGACCTGCATCGTCATCGATTGCCTGTTTTCCCATGATAACCAGGTCGACGGGTTCCTTCTGCCTCTCAATGGAGGCCATGATGAGTTTAGCAATGCCGAGTGGTTCCGGCGAAGGCGCAGTCTCTGGGAGTTCAACGTGAATACCGGAGTCGGCACCCATAGCCAGAGCTGTACGGAGCGTTTCTGCTGCCTTGGGAGGACCAACAGTCAGGACCTTGATCGATTTGACAGCGTCCTTCAGCTTCTCTCGAAGCCGGATGGCTTCTTCGACCGCTAGACGCATCTCGGGTAAACTTGCAAAACTCCAAGGACCTTTGGTTACGGACCGATTTCGTCAAAAGGATTCTGTATATAAAAAATGAGACATGAAGTTTGTGTGGAACGTGGATGTTGCTTGCCATGGAATGTTTGACGGTGAGGTCAATGCCTTTCTGGTCCGGGTTGACACGGATCTTGACCGCATAGTCGACACACCTGGCACGCGTCAGGGGCAGAGTTGGTCCAGAGTGTATGCGCGTACCTCTTGACAGGTACCAGTATATTGAGGAGTCTGGCAGACGTTGGCCGCATATTCGCTCAGAGTTAAACGGAGGATGGTGCCGGAAGTATCCGAAGGCCGGTGATGCCATCCTCCCGATTTGGCAGGTGCGACGGAATAATCACAAACATCCCTCTCCATCCCTCAAGACCATCTTCCTCAAGGTGAGCATCGTTTCCCTGAAATCGTACGTTGGGGTGGGAGAACTCGCGTGGGAGATATTGGATGGGTAGTTGCTGATTGGAGGCTGGGCGGTTTTGACGATGGATTGTGATGGACATGTTTGGATGGACATGCATCTCTCTCGATTCTCCCACCTCATCCCTCGCCCTCAACGCCCTCTTGCTCATAAACATCCGACACCCCTCTAGACTACACCCACATGGCCACCTCAAAATCTACCAAGGGAAAGGCTGCCAGTACGATCGTCTTCCCTGGCTTCTCGGTCCCATGTTGACTTTACCCCCAGCCAAGACTCCTCCTTCAAAGGAAACCAAGGCCAAAAATGCCAAAAAGGCCGCTCTCGTCGGAGCCCACTCAACGACAAAGCGGAAGGTCCGAACCACCGTCTCCTTCCACCGACCAAAGACCCTCCGTTTGCCCCGGTCTCCCAAGTACCAAAGGAAGTCCGTCCCTCATGCCCCTCGTATGGACGAATACCGGGCGATCATCTCGTAGGCATCCCCTCGGAATCTAGCTTAGCGGGGCCCCTCATTGTTTTAACCTTCGCCTAGGCCGCTGAACACCGAGTCCGCTATGAAGAAGATCGAGGAGAACAACACACTCGTTTTCATTGCTGACCTCAAAGCGAACAAGAGGCAGATTAAGGACGCGGTGAAGAAGCTGTATGACGTTCAGGCGGCCAAAATAAACACCTTGATTCGGTACGTGGCACTCTCCCTGTTTCACTGATGCTCTCTGACACATCTGTAGACCTGACGGAACCAAGAAGGCCTACGTGCGATTGGCGCCAGATCACGATGCTCTTGACGTCGCAAACAAGATTGGTTTCATTTGAGTACCTCCTGTAGTATTTCGTATGTTCAGACGGTTTTGCCATTGCATTAAGGATCGCGTTGTCTGCTGTGATTATCGTTTTTGTCCGTCTTCCCGCACTAGGAAGTGCCAAAGTAGACCTTCAGCTTTGATCTGGCCTTGTTGGTGAGCCCGCACCAACCAAGAGAGAAACGCGTTCGAGAAAGCTACGCCGTTGCGTGCGAGGGGGCGAGGGTCACACTGGAGTTTTCTCCGCCGTATTCCTTCTTCTCGAGTGGACACAACGGGCGAGAGACAACAAAACGATCAACCCCCCAAAACCTTTCGGGTATAGGCAGTAATATAAGTACAAGTGCGTATGAGGCGATTCCGTCGCTTTTCGTTATTATAAATACTTATCTTCTAATGTATCACCGTCAGTCAGCCAGCTCCCTGGCGAAGTGGAAAAAGTCAATGCTGGAACCATTAATGCCGTACTTGTAAATCTGTTTTCGATGCGTTCCGGTTAAGATAGAGTCTGAAAGCAATGAAGCGGGAGAACTTACGAATCGGGAAGCGGTCCAGCTGGAGAAGATAGCCCTCTGGTAGGGCTCGGGCAGTCGCTTCAATAACTCATCCAACCCAACCTTGTCAACGAGGGTCTTGGGGATCGCCTTCCTCATGACGCCCTTCCTACAGGGGACATCGTCGAAAAGATCCGAGCCCTCCAACTCTGCTTGGATATTGTTCAGAGTGCTCGACAGTTCGTCGGAGATGACGGTACGAGGTTTCGACCCTGAGAGCTTCACGTGCTCCTTCCATAGGCAGTGGGACTCGGCAGCGGCGTTCTCGCTGATCTTTTCTTGGATATCTTTGACGTAGCTCTGGTAGAATTCGGACGGTTTGCCATCCTTGAAGATCATCAGGTCCACGTATTCTTCTGTAGTCAAGGCGAGACCGGCGAGCACTTCCAGCGAAGAGCTGGTGACGCCGCCCTTGTTGGCGCTCGAGTCTTTGAATAAGATGACCTTCCGTTGTTCGAGGTACAGCCGAGCTTGCTGGGTGAAGAACAAGTTGGCTCCCTCGACGATGTAGCTGAAGTGTGGCTTGCCCTCGGAATCAACCAGAGCAGCGACATTGGAGATGTTGACTGCTTCAGGGCTGCGCATACACGGAAATTGTCAGTAGATGCTTGGAATTCGATGGAAATCGCATACCGTCCACCGCAAGGAACGAATAAGTCAGCCTTGAACCTGAGGTGGGCAGAGTTCCTGAAGTCGGTTCCATCCAGAACGGTCTCTCCGGCTGGAAGGGCAAATTCAGGCGAGGAGAACATATCCGAAGGTACAGCTAAACCTACAAGGCAACCTGACATCCTGATCCTCAACCTTGACGAGGTATCCACCCTTGCCCAACCTCGACTTATCAAAGAAGGCAACGGGTTTCCTGGCCTCGGCGAGGCGAACGAGTTCCTCCCTGTTGATCCCGACAGGGTCAGCGAGAACGCCACTTCCATCGATGACAGCGATAGTCTTGTCATGGCTGAGAAGGATCTCATCTACGGGCACACTGAGTAACTGTTAGGAAATGGTTTCTGCAAGGAATACATACTGGATCCAAGATCTCCGTCTGGACCACCGGTTTGCACCTTGGTGATGTCCTTCTCCCGAAGCCCAAGTTGTTTGTAAATTCCGAGTACATACTGTCGGATCGACAGCGAGGTCATTCCATAGGTGTCGTGGGGAACACCACCGAGCTTGTCCGCGCTCTTTCCGGTGGTGAAAGATTTCCACCATTCAGCACCCCGGGCCTTGGCGTGCAGGGCAGCCCAGTCCATCATGTCGGCGGTGCCCTCTGCGTGATTGGTCAGTAAGAAAGCGTTAGAAAGGGCTATCGAGTGGAAGCATACCGTCGGGGCCAAAGAACAGTAATTCGGGTTTTCCATAAAGATCGATGAGGCACTCCTTGATCCCAGGGCTTTGGCCAGGGATAAGAAGGTCCAAGATAGAGTCAACGTATTTCTCAAAACAGAGCCTCGGAGATGCTCCAAGACTGGGCAGGATTGTTCCCTTGGCACCTCCCTCGGGGATGTCCTTGTTCTTCAAGGTTTGAGTCGAAGCAAGACCGTAGTTTTCATCGAACCTGGGGTTGAAGAATCAGTGTCTAGTGAGCCGAAAGAATTTTTAAGAAACGTACAGCATCCTCTGGTTAATGGAGTAATTCTCCCTGTTCCTTGACATGACAATTCGAATTCCACCTCGCGCAACGTCTCTGAACCTGATATGGAATCCTCGGAACTCGTTGCCGATAACGACGAACATTCCGTGCGGCTTTCGAGGATACTCGACCTCCGGCAAGAATTCTGGGGCAAGCCTGAAAGAGAGAGCAACCTTGGTCGGTTGGTAGAAGTTGGTCTTGAGCACGTTCCTACCGCAAGGTCAGTCGCCTAAACTTCCAGCCGCGAAACGTCACGAAACCCACTTGTTGAAAATCAGCAGAGCTTCGAGGACCTGTAACTCGTGCTTGTTGGAAACTGTCTTCCGAATCCTTTCGTGCAAATCCTTGTCAGATAGCGGTTGGAACGTTCGCAAACGCTGATAGGACAGCGTTGGCCTAAGCCAGAGTCAATCTCAGCTCGAACCGCGAATAAGGGGATGCATACATCAGCTGGGCACCGTCTGATTCTGGGTAATGGATCATGGCAAAGTTTACGTAGAGAAGTCGGACCTACACCGGTTTGGGTTAGTTGTCCGCTTCGGAAGTTCATCTAGTTCACGCACCAACTCGGGGTGAGCTTGGAGGATCTGCTCGATGTATTCACGGGTGAAAGTCTCCTCCCTGAACCTCCTCTTGATGTCGTTCAGGACCTCCGCGTGATCAGGATTCGATTCGTCCAATAAATTCTTGAGCGCCAGATAGGACGACCCCAAACGATTGCAGAAGTGTTGGGCGAAAACCCAACCGCTGTCTGTTGAGGTTTATGAGCGCCATCGATAACTCTCGGGTGAGAGTGTGACGTACAAGCATAGGTAGCCTCCTGCACGGCGTGGCCATTGCCAGGAGCGAAGAAGGGATTGTCAGGAAGACAGTAAAGAAGGGAAGCCTCTTTCATGATTTGGTGTATCGAGTTCTCGATCGGAGGGGCATCTTTCACGTTTGGCAGCGGGTTGAGATATAGAGAGATAATCGTGATACCATTGGAGAATTGTTCTGGTGGCAGCCGGTAAACACGCGTTGATCGTACCGAGGTGGAAGTGGAGCGACTTACCGACATACTTCCTCGCGGAATAAAGCGAATAGAAGTGATAGAGGTTGGACAGCGCGCTGGATCTCGATCAGTACGAGGAAAAACGCCACGAACAATGACCTCACACCTGAAAAATTTTGCGGTTCCCCCTCGCTTGTATCCGATGACGAGACGTTTCTCTCTACTTCCCTCAACTTCAAAGACCTCCATCACGGGGCCATAACGAGACTCGACGCTCCAGAGGACATCTTGATAAACTTCAAGGGTGTTGTCAGACGCTTTCTCAAGGAAAACGGGATCTGAAACAGCCCTGATGTCGGTCTTTCTGTGAAGGGTTTGGGGCGGTTAGGAAGGCGGAAAGAAGAGATGAGGCGTGACTAACCCATCCGTGCGAGTAGACGGGGGTGGGGGGTTGGGGAAGTTGCATTTGTTGACAAAGTAACAGCGCAGTTGCTGTGAAGCTGTCGCTGATATGGATCCCTGTGATCGGTAGGTTTCTAGTCGGTAGAGCTGATCGGGTTGAACGCTATCTAAGTAAAGCGCATCAATCCTATACGGTGCGAAATGTTAGATCTGGAGACGCGAGAGGAGCTGTGAAGACAAGCACCTAGCTTCGCAGGTCGCTCCGGGACCTTCGGTGGCCGTCTGGCCCGGGGAGCTGGTATGGATGAAGACGGCGCGATTCTCGTCGATTTTCTCCAGGTCGATGACGAGTTTTGTGGGATCGTGCTTGGTGTAGGCGAGAACCTTTGCACCAAAGAGGGCGATGATATGATCCGAGATTACTGGGACGGACTCGTTACTGAAATAAGTGTCGTCGATACCCAACTGGGAGTAAAACCAGTTGATTTCATTCGCGATGAGCTCTCTCGGGATGAAACCCTACGGGTGGGTTTCCATCGGGATTGAGTACTGTGGTGGTGGGTGTGGAGGTGATATGGATACCGCGTACCTTGGACGCGACCTCGACCTGAACCTTGGCCCTCTGTTCCTCTTTGCCTTTGAAGACGGGGGTGGTGTACCCAGGGAGATTCTGCAGCTTGTTGATGGACGGATCGCTGCCGCCACGAGAGATCCCGGTGGGGGGTGAAGGTACTCGTAGACTCGATTGCTCAGACATCGTGTGGGATGAGGGGGGGAGATATGCAGGATGGGGGATGATGGGGAGGGAGAGGAAGGAAGGGGGTGGTTGTTTATATATGTTACCGCTACCTGAATACGTATGCGTCAAATGGAGGGCGGACGGCCATCGGAGCGTTACGCATTGGGCATTATTTCCGCTTTCCTGCGCGGCGTTTTTCCCCTTCAAGTTGAATCCATTTCAAGTTCCAGCAAAAGTATGCGATTTCTGTTGTTCCCCGTATTTAGTTCCGGGCGATCGTGAGCAACGTTGGGGATTTCAATCCCTCTCGAGGCCTTTGTCATTCCCCTCCGACGAATGGCTGCGCTGCACGTTCTGGGCGGGGAAGTCGGTTGGCCGGAGCTTGACGTTATTTTCGTGTCAAAGTCGAAGCAGCTGACCGGAGGGAGGCGGCAGTGGCGGCAACGAGTCGATGCGACAGCCCGGAGGGGACGTAATCAACAGCCTCGTAAAGACTCGTAACTGAGCACAACTGAAAAGAAACGAAGAGCAGTGAAAGCGAGCTCTTGCGTCATCCGCATTCACCGCACAACTTCAGCAGGAGCAGACACCCTCATCCGAATCTGGCGGCAACCCCCAAGGTCCGTATTGAACGTGCCCCGCGTGGTCATGATCCGACGCGAGGCTGTAGGTGTTCCACGTTCCAGGCTTGGAGATCCGGGTCTTCAGAAGCGTCTATGACCTACATCATGACCGCACCGGGACGCCAGTCCCCACATATTGAGACGAGACCAGTTTTTCCCTTTTCATTCGTCTACCTCAAACCGCTTTGATGCAGGTGTAGCACCGGCTCGCTTTCAACTGTATACCTAACGGGCGCGCCACCGGATGTTCATGCAGAACAATTTGGGGTCAAGATCAAATGTAAGATCCAGAGCCCAGCATGCATCAGTAATGACTGGCCAGCGTGGGCCGAGAGACTGCATCTGCAACCGCTCGAGGTATCCGAAACAATGGACAACTGGCGGGCAGTGGCACAAATCCCTCCGGAGCATTCTCCCTGAATCAACTCGGTTGTTCACCGCGAACCTAGGTCGCCGCCTCGGACATGCCACCGACAAACCACAATAGTATGCGGCAAAATCCTGAACGTATGGACCAAACTTCCTGGTGCCAGTGATAGCATACAAGGGTCCTTCGGGACGACTCGAAAGAAGGGCGCAGGCTTCTTGCTCGACGTTCGTGTGACCGCCAAGTTGTATTTGTGTTGCAACATACATACACTTACCGTGAAGCCATTAAACCGGGCGAAATGGAAAGAACGTGCTTACCCATTTCGTGGTGGTCGCATGACAGTGTTCCATCAATATCACGCGATTGCCCGGTTGCCAGCCCGGAGTGGTGCCGTTCGTAACCGATAAGAAGAGAGGTTGGTACGTTTCATCGTGGACAAACCCTCCCCCCGCCGAAGTTGGGGAAGCAAAGACAGTAGAATGGTACATTTACGGTCCAGGCCCTCATACATAACAAATTCGCCCCACGGGGGAGTGCAAGTAAAAAAATGGACAATGCCCAATGCATATACTAACGCTCCGATGGTCCTCCGCCTCCATTCGGGGCGTTGTAGTATTTGCAAAGAATGGTCACCATCCATTTAACAAGTTTGACTGTGGCCAGTATACATATACAGCTTCTGTCAGCACTCAGTAGTATGGTAAGTAGTCCATGTCGTCCGAATCGTAAACGTCCAATAGGTTGCGAGGATAAAACTGATAGTGAGCATCGTACTCCTCATCAGGGCTGAAATCACCATTATCCCAGCAATGGTTATGATGAGTGCAGCCGTGCACCAAGTCTTCACCCTCATCCCCATCCCACACAACTTTGCTGACAAACCTTTCGCACTCCCTTACCTGTTTTGCTCCAAACCCGATGCAGGTTTGGATCCCCAGCTCTTGTAACCCGTACCCAGCTTTCTTTCGGTCGCGCGCCAGACTTACGAGTTTGTTCCCTGAAATCCCCTTGTGTTTCTTCCCAAATCCGAAACCAAAAACAACATCGGATAGGAGAAGGTTCTTCAATTTTGGGAGTGGGACGCTGTCCGCCGCTATGACCTTGCGTCCATCTTGCGAGGTTGAAGGGGTGGGTTGCTTCCTGCTTGCTCCGAGTCCCTGTCCGCCAGCTCCAAAAGATCGGGTCATTTAATCAGACCGCCTGTTCTCCACAGCTGTGCTTGCAAATTACCTTTCGCGTCCCTGGCTTTCCCTTGTTGCCTCTTCGAACTAGCTCGGGTCTCCATCACCTTCCCTTTGTCCCTCCTGCCAACCTGTTTGCCTTTGGGTAGTTCCAGTGCCTCGATAGCCCCAGGCCCTGAACTCGCACTGATACACAACTCCTCCACCCTCTGGACTCTTCTGAACAACAGTTGACATTGCTCCACGGAAAACCCCAGGGATTCAAGAGAGAGATCCCGGAGGTTGTCCAGCGGCAGGAACTGGAAAACCTCCATCGACAACGGTATCTTATCCTGGTACGTCTGGATGTGAAGGTTCATAGGCGAGAGCGGGAACTGTGAAAGCGTCGCCTCCGGTCCAAGCGCCTTCGGTGTGGTGGAGACGGTCAACACTGTTGTCTGCAAATCGTCAAGAGTCAACCGCAGACCGTGGATTCGGCGCTCCTCCCGGTCCTCGGATAGATAATAACTGCGTAGGAACGGTTTGATACTTGGGACAATCGCGTCATTTAAACACCCCGTAGCGTCCGCTGTGATGGATGTGTACTGTAGCTCGGGAGGCAGCTTCACGTGTTCCAATAGGCGCATAATCGGAAGTAGGCCTCCCCTCAACTGGAGGGAGCGGAGATCGGGTAACTCCAGGAAGCCCCTTCCACCTCCGGTGTCATCCGACTGGGGGAACGCTCCGTCCTCGAGGATTAACGTCTCCATTCGTGGATTGCGCCGAAGGAATGAAAGCAATTGCTCCATCTTGGGACGATTCGCGTTTGGGGGGTTTTGAATTGTCAGATCGACGATAGAGGAGAGAGATGGGAAAGAGGTGTTCCAATCGATACCGAAATTGACGACTTCCAGTGTGTGGAGTTTGGGAAAGGACAAGGAAAAGAAGCGGCTTATGCATTCGAATGTCTCGTAGCCAGACATTGCGCCCATGCACGAAATATCGAGTCGAAGATCTTCGAGGGTTGAAGCAGTGCTTCCGTGGTTGATCCCTTCCCCAAAGTATTCGAGGAACAACTCGAGCCACGAGGCATGACCCGTGAAATCGAGGGAACGCAAGCGCCTGAATACATCGGGGTCGGTAAAGATTGGTTCCAAAGAGTCGATGGGACGCTTTCGTAGGTGGATATCCAACGGTGCATTCTTGGAACGCGAATGGAGGATCGGCCATGCATGGCTGCAACCCCCCGGCCATGTGGACCATAGCTGGGGGGTTTCATATGCCACGGTTTTCCAGTACCAGCAGACGTAGATGAAGTTGAAAGTTCCTGTTGCATAGAGGGAATTGCGGGTCAACTCGCCACCGATGCAGTAGAGGAAGATTTCCGAAAGAATTTCCGGGGGGATACGAAAGACGACCAGTTTGGCATTGGACTTTCTGCGGAGTCGGATGATCATGTCCTCGAACGCCTTGATCTGGGTTGAGTAGAGGTCTAAGGTGTCCTGGTTCGGCTCCTTGAGGTTCCTGGGCCGAGTTGAAACTTTATCTGAACGGCGAATGGAAGGATCGTTTACCATGACTCTCCCGTGATCAGGGCCAGGTACTCGGGAATGTGCTGAGGACCATCCAAGTCTAACTTCAAGAGGTCGATGGGTGGCATCGTGTACGCTTCGTGGATAGGAGGTTTGTTGTGATTGTGGCGGGTGTGGACAACCACCGCAGCCGAGCACCACTGGGCATGTTGCCGTGCCGTGCCATTCAAATCATCTGACGACGTCACAAGAGGGCCAGTTCTCCATCCCCTGCGGCTTACATCTGCAGGATACTTATTCCAAGGTACACAATTCTACCAGAAAC
>Ga0307517_10006667_pt1 | contig 17002 bp, 13 predicted proteins | sample 23_EM_MG_FD_194515 | JGI IMG/M metagenome (GOLD analysis project Ga0307517, IMG submission 194515) | Populus trichocarpa ectomycorrhiza microbial communities from riparian zone in the Pacific Northwest, United States - 23_EM | ecosystem: Host-associated > Plants > Roots > Unclassified | place...
ACGAGATGTCGCCCCCCATCGAACAAGGAGATGATCGCAATGACCAACGATTCCTCTTGACCATGCCCCATACAAGTATTCCAGAGGCCGGCGAAAGAGCCGAGAGGCCGCGGCGTACTGGATACCCCGCATGCGCGGGGTATGACAGCTTCTGTCGGAGCTATCTCTCGCTGCAGAAATAATTTCGCGGAATGACGCGATAGGCCGTGTAGCGATCCATTCGCGTTGCTCGAGCGGAGGGGCGCGGCGCACCGTAGTTAACGGCGCCATAACGCCGGCGAATGCGGTATGGGGCGGAAATTAACCGTGCCGCAATGCCGCGTTGTTACGATCGCGCGCTGGCAACTGGCGCTAGCGCGTTGTCATGGCCGATCCATCGCGGAAAGACGCCGGATAACCGGTACAGGGGGATACATCATGCGCAGGCTGCTGCTGAGTTCAGTGGTTGTTGTTTTCTCGCTGCTCCCCAATCTTGCGAGCGCGGATCCCAAGATCATCAAGATCGAACCAGCCAACGGCGACCGGCCGCCGGCGGCGACATCGGCTTATGAAACCTATCGCGGCTTCGTTTTCGATCTGTCCGAAAATTCGGAACGAAAGGATGTCGCCGACATTTCGACGGCGTTACGGCGCCAGCTCGACGTGGTCGAGAAGGTCGGCTTCAGCCCGAAGGTGCTGCAGTTCCTTCGCACCATACCGATCGTCGCCAGCGAGATGGCGTGCCTGGATGAAGGGGCCGCGGTCGCCTGCTATGGCACGGCCGTACCCGACCGGACCCGCGGTGCGCGCGGCGTCACCACGTGGGATCATGACAAGCTGCAATGGAGCAATCCCGACATCGTCGACCTCGCCGTCGATTCCGGACGCGGTGCCATCATGATCCGTCCGGCGATGATGACGTATGCGGAAGACCCCGTGATGCTGCACGAGTTCCTTCATGTCTATCATGGCAAACTGATGCCGCAGGGCTACGAAAACAAGGGCATCAAGGACTTCTACGGCCAAGCCAAGGCCAAGGGCACTTATGAAAAAGAGGCCTACGTCATGAAGAACCAGAAGGAATATTTTGCGGTCACGGCGAGCATATTCCTGTCCGGAAAGGACGCGGTTCATGAGCCCCACACGCGCGCCAAGTTGAAAGAAATGCAGCCGGAATATTTCAAATATCTGGTTGGCGTGTTCGGCTTCGATCCTGATGACTCGGCCAAGACGCCGGTGGCGTCCGCGAACTGAATCGCCGCGACGTACGCTGCTCTTACCTTCCAGGGGAGGGCAAGAGCAGTACGAGGTCGCGCAATCAGCCTATCCTGCCAGCTTCTCCAGCAGATCCCGCACCACGCCTTCCAGCAGATCGAGCTTGTAGCCCGTCATCGGCAACGGCTTTGCGCCGGAGGTTGCAAGCTTCGCGGCCACTTCAATGTTGAGCCCGTTGGCCGCCTTGCCTTGCAACGCCGCTTCCGCCGCCTTCAGCCGCAACGGCACCGGCGCGATGCCGCCGGCGGCAAGACGGATGAACTGGAGCGCGCCGTCCTTCACCACCGCGCGGGCGCAGACTTCAACCAGCGGCCACTCCGCATGGCTGCGGCTGATCGCGCGTTTGTAAAACGCGCGCTCGCCCTGCAGCCGCGCGGGCAGTTCGATGCCGCGGATCATCTCGCCCGGCTGTAACGCGTTGTCGGCGGCGCCATTGGCGCCGTCGCCGAGCACGTCTGATATCGACAGTCCGCTCCTGGTGTAGGTGATGACAGTCGCATCATAGGCGAGCAGGGCGGCCGCCATCGTCGAAGGATGCGGCGCCACGCAGGGGCCGAGATCGAAGGCGACATGATAGAGATGATTGCCGTTGCGCGCGGGGCAATCCGTTCCGCCCTTCTTCAGGCAGGCGATATGCGGATTGCGGTAGTACCAGCAGCGCGAACGCTGCGCGAGGTTGCCGCCGAGCGTTGCGAGATGACGGATCTGCGGCGTCGCCAACCCCTGCGCCGAGGCCGCGACGCCGGGATAGGCGGCGGCGATGCCACTGTCGGCGGCGATTGTCGCGATACTGGTGTAGGCGCCGATGCGCAACGTGCCGTCCGCGGCCCATTGCATGCCCGTGATATCGGAGGTCGCCACGATATCCATCAGCGGCCCCTTCGAGACGCCGCTGCGGCGGCGTTCGGAGAGATCAGTGCCGGCGGCGCGGAATTCCGGTGAGGCGGTCATGGCTGTCGGGTTCATGCGGCGGCCCTCCCTTTCAGCGCTGATATCAGACGGTCGGGCCGGATCGGCAGCTCCGTCGGGCGGATGCCGACGGCGTTCTGTATCGCGTTGGCGACCGCAGGCGACGTCGGCACGGTTGCGACCTCGCCGATCCCGACGCTGCCGCCGAGCACGTGATCGAAACCGGCTTCGTCGAAATGCACGTCGATGATGGGCGTGTCTGATATGCCGGGAATCCGGTAATCCTCCAACCCCCCACTTAAGGTATCGCCGGTACGCGCATCGATCTCGCGCGCTTCGTAGAGCGCGTAGCCGATGCCTTGAATGACCGAACCCGCCGCCTGGCTTCGCGCCAGCGCGGGCGCCGCCACCTTGCCGACGGCAATGCCGGTGTGGACGTTGAGAACGCGGACATGGCCTAGCCAGGTATCGACTTCGACCTCGATCACCTGCACTGAACTGGGCACGCCGGCGCCGATCGCGAGGTTGGAAAAACGCCGCATCATCCAGCCGAAGATCCAGCCGAGAATGCCGACCTGCTTCAGTGGCGACTCCACGCCCGGCGCCATCTGCTTGCTGTCCTCCGGACGCACGCCGGAGGCGGTGAGATCGGGCGATGCCGCCAGTAATTCGCGCCACGGCGCGTTCGAGCCGGGGGTCGGTTTTCGTTTTGCGTTTTTCTCGATCGCGGCCTTGAGTTTTTGAATCGCGAGCAATGTTGGTGGTATCACCGAGGCAGTGGTGCGGCTGCCGCCGGAGCCCGGGCCTTCCGGCAGTTTGGAGTCCCCGATGCGCACCTCGACCTCATGCGGCTCGAGTCCGAATTCGCGCGCTACCGTGTTGGCGATCACGGTGCGGCTGCCGGTGCCGATATCCTGGGTCGCAGTGCTCGCGATCAGGCGTCCGCCCTTGACCGACACTTCGACCTTCGAGCCGGGCTGCCAGATATAAAGCCAATATCCGGTGGCGACGCCGACGCCGCGCCGATAGCGGCCGCTCTGCGATTCCGGTGACTTCCGGTTGCGCCACACATCGAGCCCGAGCGCCCAATCATACAGCCGCTGGCGGTTCGGATCGTTGTCCCAGCGTTTGCGCAACTCGATCGGATCGACCTTCATCCGCAACGCGGCTTCATCGATCGCCTGTTCCACCGCGAACGCCATCGGCGGTCCGCCGGGCCCGCGGAACGCCGCACCCGGCGGCAGATTGCTGATGATGTCGTAGTCGGCGAGCTCTTTGGCCTCGGCCGGGTAGATCAGCCGCGCCAGTCCGGCGATGGTCGAGTTAGTCGCTGCTCCGGTGTCGGCATAGGCCGTCACCGACAGCGCTTTCAAGCCGCCTTGCTCGGACGGCAGCAGCGCGATCCTGACCTCCGACGCCGGCCGATAGCCTGTCACCGACAGTTCTTCGTGGCGGTCGTAGGCGACGCGGACCGGGGCCTTGGCGGCGCGCGCCAGCTCAATCGCGGTGGTGGTCTCGACGCCGAGACTGGCCTTCGAGCCAAAACCGCCACCGACATGATCGGCGATGACGCGGACCTTGTCGGGGTCGAGCTTGTAGCGCTTGGCGATCAGCTCCATCAGATGGAAGACGCTCTGTGTCGAGACGTGCACGGTGAGGCGGTCGTCTTCGAAACGCGCGACGGCGGCGTGCGGCTCGAGACAGCTATGCGATTGCGTGCCGGTCCGGAACACGCCTTCGACCAGCAATGGATTGTTCGCCTGGCGCGCGTCCTCGACCCAGCTCCGGACTTTCTTGGGCTTGAGAGAAAATGCCGCCGATGGCCCGCGGATGTTTCCCTTCCACGGCGCCGGCGAGCCGCCGCCTTCGGAGACGTTGCCGGCTTTCTTGCGGTCCGCTTTCTCGAATACGACGGGCGCATTGGGCTTGCGCGCTTCGTCGAGCCCGATCGCGGCCGCCAGGCGTTCGGTTTTGAACCGGATCGCGGCTATCGCCGCCAGCGCGGTCTTGCGATCCCTGGCCGCGACGGCGGCGATGGGTTGGCCGACGAAGCGGACGACACGGTCCTCGGCGAGTAGCGAGATCGCCGCACCGACACCCGCGATCGCCAGCGCCGGCGCCAGATCGAGGTCGCTGATCCCTGCGTGGGCGTGTTGTGAGCGCAGGATGATGCCTTCGAGCTGGCCGTCATGCCTGACATCGACGGTGTATTTTGCAGCGCCCGTCACCTTGTCGCGCGCCTCGACGCGCGGCGCGACGATGTCGCCGCCGTCGAACTGGCCGCTGCAGGCCGCGGCCACCGCGCTGAAGATGCCGTCATAGGCGCCGCACCGACAAAGATGCCCCGACAGCGCCGCACCGATTTCTTCGCGCGACGGGGTTGCCGTTCCCTTCGCCGCGCGCCAGCGGTCGTGAAACGCGACGGCTTCGACGACAAAACCCGGCGTGCAGAACCCGCATTGCAGCGCGTCGTGCATCATGAAGGCCTTCTGCACCGGGTGCAGGCTTGAAGCGCCGATGCCTTCGACAGTGGTGACTGTCTTGTCCATCGCCGCGCGCGCGGGCATCAGGCAACTCGCCACCGGTGCGCCATCCACCAGCACGGTGCAGGCGCCGCAAACACCGGCGCCGCAGACGAGCTTGGTGCCGGTCAGGGCGAGATCGGTCCTGACCACATCGATCAGCATCGCATCGAGGTCATCGGGCAGGGGCGCGACACGGCCGTTGATCGTCATCGTGCTCATCTGCGATCTCCTGATTTGCGGGCGGTTTTGCTTGCGACAGGTTTTCTTGCGACGGATTTGGCGACAGTTTTTCCTGAACTTGGTTTCGGTAAGGGACTCACGGCGCCGGCAACCAGCGTGCGCACCATGATGCCGAAATCCCGGAGGAAGGCGTCGGCCGGCTGCATTGCGGGATAGGCGGATTTGGTGCCGTTGAACGCCATCTCGATACATCGCGCGAGGTCTGGCGCGATCATATCCTTCAGCACAAGGCGTTGCTTGCGGCAGACGCGCTGGATCGTCGACGTCAGCTGCGCGGCATAATGGGCGGCATATTTCTGGTAGATGTCGCGGGCCTGCAGCAAATGTTCGGAGAACAGCTCTTCGATATGGGGCGAGCCTTCGAGTGGGGCGATCAACTGCCCGATCCGCGCGGTGATCTCGGCGATCAAGATGTCGGCGAGATTGCCGCCGGCCTTCTCCGTGGCCTCGCCCGCCGCGATCTCGGCGACCAGCGCATTCTCATGCAGCCGCTCGATCACGGCACGGAAAAGTTCTTCTTTGGATTTGAAGTGATGGTAGAGCGCTTGCCGCGTCAGGCCGGCGGCCTCTGCCGCCTGTTCGATCGACGAACGCCGAAAACCCTGCCGGCGAAACACCAGCACGGCCGCGTCGAGAATGCGATCCCGGGGCTTCATTTGACGATTTTGACAAAATGAGATGAAATGTCAAATGACGGATCTGTGTCGAGGGGACGCGGCCTTGCTGCCCAATACGCTGTTGCCGGTCGCGCGGATCGAAGAAGTTCGGGAATTCAGGCCATTAGCCCGGTCACCGGCGTCCGAAAATTCCGCCGACCACGCCGCCCACGACACCACCGATCACGCCAACCGGACCGCCGCCACCCCCGCGACGACGGGCCCGGCGTTCGGATTTGTCGTTGCCTCCGATGCTGGCGTTCGCCGTTGAGGAGGACTCGGTCAGTAGCGCCTGATGCTGCAGCGTGTTGAGGAAGCCGCTCTTGGGATAGTCGCGCGCCGCCTGCCAGCGGGTGATGACGGCGCGGGTCGCGGCGTCGAACCTTCCATTGGCCTTGGTGTCGAAACCGAGCCTGGTCAGCCGGCGCTGCACGTCGCGGCGCTTGCGCTTGTCGAGGCCGATCTGATCTTCGGTTGCCTGCGTTGCTTCGTCGGTAAGGATCGCGGGGTCAGTGGATGCCGACAGGTCGCGGGTGTTGGTGCTTGGGCCGGCTTTGGCGGCATTTGCGCTGAGGAGAATTCCGAGGACCGACAATGCGAGGATCAAGAGACGCATGGGCTATTTTCCCTGATCTCAGTCTCTCAACGATTGCCTTGAGAAGCTGTGTCGGTTCAAAGACACCGCCGGCAAACCAAGCGTCCGGCGGCATTTAAATCAAAGGTCAAGTTCGGGTTCGTCGCTGGGCAACTGTTGACGGGACCACTTGTTCCATGAGCGCACGTCGATTGTTGCGCCGCATTGCACTCAACGCTGGCAGTCGTCGCGGTGATGGACGTGAGCGGACGTTTGGCTGAATTTGGCTAAACGAATTTGATCCCGATCACGTCGCCCTTCTTCCAGGCGACCTTGCAGGCCCGGCCGGGGGACGTGCGGTCGAATTTCAGATGAAAGTGCGGTTTGACGAATTGGGGGTCTTCGACCCGGAGCCGCGCGCCGCCTTCCGAGATATCGATGACGGTGCATTGCCGCGCGGCAAAGCTGCCATCGATGGTCATCCAGGCCGGCTGGTTGGTTCGTCGGCGAGAGGGGCGGGACTTCCGACCGAAAATTGTCATGGCGAATGCCTCCCACGGGTCAAACGCGGCGAGGGGACGTTGGTTGCGGATGCGAACAATTTGAACGAACGGGGTGTGCTGGCGCGAGATCGTGAAGCCAGTATTTGAAAAGCTCAATTCAGAAAAAACTGTCGTCCCGGCCTTGAGCCGGGACCCATAACCACCGAAGCCAAATGTTGCACCGAGCCGGAGCTCCAATCACTTTCATCACTGAAATTTGTGGTTATGGGTCCCGGCTCAAGGCCGGGACGACAATAGAGTGAATGCCGGTTGTCGGCGCTCGTCCTCAGTCCCGCTTCGCCCGATACGCCGTCAGAAACACCCGCGTCGCACAGTCGACGACGGTTGCGATCTGCTCTGGTGACGGCGAGGGCTTGGCCTGGAAGATGAAAGCCTGAAACAGCGTTGCCTGGCACATCTGCATGAATTGCCAGGCCGCGAGTTCGTAATCGTCGATCACGAGCTCGCCGAGCTGCCCTCGCGCCTGGAGATAGGCGGCGAACCGATTGACGGTGCGGGCCAGCACATTGTCATAAAATCTGCGGCCGACTTCCGGCATCCGCTCCGCAATCGACATCACGGTGCGGATCGCCGAGCCGCCGCCGGGACGACAAAGCACCTGGATGTAGGCCCGGCCAAATTCCGGCAGTGTAATGTCGACGTCCCGTTCGGGATCGAAATTGAATGCGGTTTTGCCCTGTTCGAGCGCTTCTTCTTCGACGATGGATTCGAACAGGCGGTGCTTGTCGGCGAAATAGACGTACAGCGTTCCCTTGGAGACGCCGGCGGAGCGGGCGATCTCACCCATGCTGGCACCGTCGAACCCGAGATCCAGGAACACCTTGCGGGCGCCGTCGAGAATCTGGCGGCGCTTGGAACTGTCCTCGTCGGCGACGAGGTGAAGCGGGTTCGGAGTGCCTGCAACCATTGGTTTATCTTCTCGGGAAAGATGTCAGCCGGGCATACGCCTTAGAAGGTTTCTCGCTCTAGCGATCCCACCTCACGCAAACGTATATTGACCGAACGGTTCGGTCAATGCTAAATGCAAAATGACGGTGCCTCTCGTGGCCGGTTTTGGCGCGTGCGCGTATCGCAGATTGTCATGAGGAGGCCTTGTATGGCCGCAGCGAGAGACCATGCCGCACGCGTTCGCCAGCAGCCGGAAACGGCGGAAGGCGAAGCCGCGCGCGACCCCGCCCAGTTGGCGGAGCAGCTTCGGACTCACGTTGCGGAAGAAACCCGGCGCCAGCCGGTCGCTACGCCGGGCGCGCCCGCGACCGACAAGCCGGCCGCGCCGCCGGCCGATGCCGCCAAACCCGCCGCGCCGAAATCCGGCAAGCGCAAATTCGTGATGATGGGCGTGTTCGCCTTGCTGGCGCTCGCGGCCGTCGGCTACGGCGTTTACTACACGCTCGTCGGTCGCTTCTATGTCTCGACCGACGACGCCTATGTGCGCGCCAACAGCACCACGCTGGGCGCGCGGGTTGCCGGCCATATCGCGGCGATCATTCCCGCGGACAATTCGATCGTTCGTGCCGGCGAGGTGATCTACCGGATCGATGACGGCGACTACCGGATCGCGGTCGATGCCGCGCGCACCAAGATCGCGACCCAGCAAGCCACCATCGACCGCATCGGCCGCCAGGTCGCGGCGATGGAAAGCGCGACCGAGCAGGCCAAGGCGCAGCTCGCTTCCTCGGAAGCGGCGCTGAAGCGCGCCGGCCTCGACTTCGACCGGCAGCAGGCGCTGAGCACCAAGGGCTTTGCCTCGCGCGCCACCTTCGAGGTCTCCGAAGCCGGACGCGACCAGGGTGTCGCGCAGGTCAAATCGGCGCAGGCGGCCTATGACGCCGCGCGCGACAATGTCGAAGTGACGCGGGCGCAGCAGACCGAAGCCCGCGCGCAATTGGCTGAGTTGCAGACCACGCTGGCCAAGGCCGAGCGCGATCTCGCCTTCACCTCGGTGCGCGCACCGGTCGATGGCACGTTCTCCAACCGTATCGTCAACACCGGCGACTTCATCCAGGCCGGACAGCGCCTCGGCAATGTGGTGCCGCTCAATGACGTCTTCATCGACGCCAACTACAAGGAAACCCAGCTCAAGCGCATCCGTCCCGGCCAGCCCGTGATGATTTCCGTGGACGCCTACGGCCATCGCAAGTTCGCGGGCGTCGTCGACAGCATTTCGCCCGCGGCGGGTTCGGTGTTCACGCTGCTGCCGCCGGACAACGCCACCGGCAACTTCACCAAGATCGTGCAGCGGCTGCCGGTGCGGATCCGCGTGCCGAAGGATGTCGCGAAACAGAACCTGCTGCGCGCGGGCATGTCGGTCTACACCACCGTCAACACCCGTGATGGCGCGGCCGATGCGGACAACGAGGCCGACCTCGACGCGTCGCCCTTGCTGCATCCGAAGTAGTTTTTTCAGCGCCGGACAGCGTCCGGCGCGCGTCCCGAGCAGATCATGGCTGATGCCGCCACCGCAATGAACGCCGCTAGCGTGCCGGACGAGCGCATCCCGCCGCGGCGGTTGTTTGCGTTCCTGATCATGGTGTTCGGGATGTTCATGTCGATCCTGGACATCCAGATCGTCTCGGCATCGCTGGCGGAGATCCAGGCCGGGCTTTCGGCCAGCTCCAGCGAAGTATCGTGGGTGCAGACCTCGTATCTGATCGCCGAGGTGATCGCGATCCCACTCTCCGGGTTCCTGTCGCGCGCGTTCGGCACGCGCCTGCTGTTTGCGATTTCCGCCTCCGGCTTCACCATTGCGAGCTTCTTCTGCGGATTTGCCTCGACGATCGAGCAGATGATCCTGTGGCGTGCGCTGCAGGGATTTCTCGGCGCCGGCATGATCCCGACCGTGTTCGCGTCGGCCTATACGGTGTTTCCGCGCTCGAAATTCTACATCGTCGGTCCGATCATCGGCCTCGTCGCGACGCTGGCGCCGACGATCGGTCCGACTGTCGGCGGCTACATCACCGATTTGATGTCGTGGCACTGGCTGTTCTTCGTCAACATCATTCCCGGCATCGGCATCACCATCGGCGTGCTGATCCTGGTCGATTTCGACCAGCCGAACTTCAAGCTGCTCGAACATTTCGACTGGTGGGGACTGCTGTTCATGGCGGGCTTCCTCGGCTCGCTGGAATATGTGCTCGAGGAAGGCCCGCAATATCAGTGGCTGCAGGATACATCGGTGGCGATCTGCGCCGCGGTCTGCCTCGTCTCGGGAATCGCGTTCTTCTGGCGCGTGCTCACGGCGCATGAGCCGATCGTCGACATCAGGACCTTCACCGACCGCAATTTCGGCATCGGTTGCCTGATCTCGTTCTGCGTCGGCATCGGACTGTACGGTCTCACTTACGTCTATCCGCGCTATCTCGCCGAAGTGCGCGGCTACAGCGCGCTGATGATCGGCGAGACCATGTTCGTCTCGGGGATCGCCATGTTTCTCACCGCGCCGATCGTCGGCCGGCTGATGACCAAGGTCGACATGCGCTATCTCATCGCCTTCGGCCTTTGCACCTTCGCGCTCGGCTCCTACCAGATGACCTGGATTACCCGCGAGTATGATTTCTACGAGCTGCTGGTGCCGCAGATCCTGCGCGGCATCGGCATGATGTTCGCGATGGTGCCGACCAACACCATCGCGCTCGGCACGCTGGCGCCGGAGCGGGTCAAGAATGCGTCGGGTCTCTTCAACCTGACGCGCAACCTCGGCGGCGCGGTAGGGCTCGCGGTCATCAACCAGGTGCTGAACGAACGCACCGATCTGCATATCTCCCGGCTGCATGAGCGCGTGAACTGGGGCAACGCCACCGCCGTGGAGACGCTCAACATGTTCACCCAACGCATGCAGGGCATGGGCGACGCCGCGCTGATGGCGATGAAGCAGCTGTCGCAGATCGTGCATCGCCAGGCCGTGGTGATGGGGTTCGGCGACGCCTTCTTCATGCTGACCGTGTTCTATGTCGGCCTCAGCCTTCTCGTCATGCTGCTGAACAAGCCGCCGGCGCTGGCGGCGGGTGGCAGCTCAGGGCACTGAGCGGATTCGCGCGCGCTCACGCGGTTGTCATATTGCAAATCACCCGCGATGCATTTATAAGCGTCCGTATTATCGCTCGAACCGGGGAGGATTTGCATGATTTCATCTTATTCGCAGACCGCCCGATCGCGCTCGATGCCTATGCTGGACGCCGTATCGGGCCTTTGAGGCTCAATTTCGCCAGCGCTGACCGGGCCGCCTGACGTCCCGATTATCAAAACCTCCCAACGCGTTACCGATTTTTTCAATGACGCTTGCGTCCGGCCCCGTGCCGTCCGCCCGCGTCCTTTCAGATGGAGCCGGCGTGCGCGCGAAACGCGTTGCCGGATGAGGCCATGACCGTTCAAGACAACAAGCGTCCCACGGCGATCCGCGTGGTGCTCCCGTTTGTGTTCCGCCACTGGCTCGAACAGCCCGCCCGCGCCGCCGTCGTTACCGGCGGCTTGCTCGGGGCGACCGCGGCCGATTTGTTCATGCCGCTGTTCTCGGGCCACCTTGTCGATGCGTTGACGCAGGGCGCATCGGATCCGGCCGCGCGGCGTTCCGCGATGATCGCGTTTGGCGGCATCGTGGCGCTGGGCGCGCTGTCGATGGTGCTGCGGCTGATCGGCCTGCAGGCGATCGTGCCGTTCACGCTGAAGATCATGTCCGACGTGTCGCGCGACGCCTTCATGCGGGTACAGCGTTTCTCGACCGACTGGCACGCCAACAGCTTTGCCGGCTCGACCGTGCGCAAGATCACGCGCGGCATGTGGGCGCTCGATCTGCTCAACGACACCATCCTGATGGCGCTGGCGCCGTCGCTGCTGGTGTTGCTGGGCTCGATGATCCTGCTCGGGCTGCACTGGCCCTCGCTCGGCGCGGTCATCGCGGTCGGTACGCTGATCTATGTCTCGATGACGATGGCGTTCTCGATGAACTATATCGCGCCGGCCGCGCGCGTCTCCAACGCCTGGGACACCAAGGTCGGCGGCACGCTGGCGGATGCGTTGACCTGCAACGCGGTGGTGAAATCCTTCGGCGCGGAAGCGCGAGAGGATTCGCTGCTGGCCGGTGTCATCGGCCGCTGGCGTGCGCGCGTGCGGCGGACCTGGCTGCGCTACAACTACACCTCGACGGCGCAGCTTGCGGTGCTGCTGTGCTTTCGCACGTCCGTGATCGGCGGCGCGATCCTGCTGTGGATGGCGGGCCGGGCTACGCCCGGCGATGTCACCTATGTGCTGACCAGCTACTACATCATCCATGCGTATCTGCGTGACGTCGGCATGCACATCAACAATTTGCAGCGTTCGGTCAACGACATGGAGGAACTGGTCGCGATCCATGCCGAGCCGATCGGTATTGCGGACGTGCCGGATGCGAGGCCGATCGATATCCAGGGCGGCCGTATCGTGTTCGACGGCGTGACGTTTCATTACGGCGGGCATCGCGATCCCTTGTATGACGGCCTGTCGGTGGACATCCGTGCCGGCGAACGCGTCGGGCTGGTCGGCCGTTCGGGTTCGGGCAAGACCACCTTCGTCAAACTGGTGCAGCGGCTCTACGATATCGGCGGCGGCAAAATTCTGATCGACGGTCAGGACATCGCCAGGGCGACGCAGCATTCGCTGCGCAGCCAGATCGCGATCGTGCAGCAGGAGCCGATCCTGTTTCATCGTTCGCTGGCCGAGAACATCGCCTATGGCAGGCCGGGTGCCAGCATGGCGGCGGTCGAGCAGGCGGCACGGCTGGCGAACGCGCATGAGTTCATCCTGCGGCTGCCGAAAGGTTACGGCACGCTGGTTGGTGAACGCGGCGTCAAGCTGTCGGGCGGCGAGCGGCAGCGCGTTGCATTGGCGCGCGCGTTCCTGGCGGATGCGCCGGTCTTGATTCTGGACGAGGCGACCTCGAGCCTCGACTCGGAATCGGAAGGCCTGATCCAGCAGGCGATGGAGCGGCTGATGAACGGCCGCACCTCGATCGTGATCGCCCACCGGCTGTCGACGGTGCGCAGCCTCGACCGGATCCTGGTGTTCGATCGCGGCGAGATCGTCGAGCAGGGCACCCACGCGATGCTGACGGCGCGAGCCGGCGGCATCTATCGCGGGCTGTTCGAGCGGCAGGCGACGGAGTTCGGCCGCATCGCGGCTGCGGAGTGAATGGCATTGCGGCACGCGGCCCTCGGATGTTCCGAGGCCGCGTGCAAGGGACGGATTTGAAGAGGCGGATTTGAAATGAAAGACCTTACACAAGGCTCCATCGTGAGCCATATCCTGAGCATGGCGCCGCCGATCGTCGCCGGCATGGTCACGATCATGATCTGCCAGCTCGTCGATCTGTATTTCGTCGCCGGGCTCGGAGAAGCTGCCATCGCGGGCGTGGCGGCGGCGGGCAATTTGGGATTTCTCATCAACGGTCCGATGCAGGTGCTGGGCGTCGGTACCGTCTCGCTCATTGCGCAGGCCGTGGGCCGCAAGGATCGCGCCGACGCCAATCTGGTGTTCAACCAGTCGCTCGGCCTGGCAGCCGTGTGCGGGTTGCTGACATGGGTTGCGGGATCCGCGGCTGCCGGCGGTTACATGCGGATGGTGGCTGCTGATGAAGCCACCGTCGAGGCCGGTACGACGTATCTGCTCTGGTTGATGCCCGCACTGGCACTGCAATTCTTCGGGCAGGTGATGGGGGCCGCGCTGCGCGGCACCGGAATTGTGCGGCCCAGCATGATCGTGCAGGTGCTCGCGGTGATCATCAATATCGCGCTGGCGCCGGTCCTGATCTCCGGCTGGGGCACCGGCATTGCGCTCGGCGTCGCGGGCGCAGGCCTTGCGAGTTCAATTGCGGTGCTGATCGGTGCACTGATGCTGTGGATGTATTTTCGAAGACTGGAGCGCTATGTTGGCCTCGATCTCGCGCAACTGCGTCCGCAGGCCCCGCAGTGGAAGCGCATCCTCAATGTCGGTCTGCCGGCCGGCGGCGAGTTCGCGATCATATTCGTCTGGATGGGCGTGATCTATTACGCCTTGCGCGACTTTGGTCCAGCGGCGCAGGCGGGATTTGGCATCGGGACGCGTGTGCTCGGCCTGATCCAGATGCCGGCACTGGCCATCGCACTCGCGGCCGGACCGATCGCCGGGCAGAATTTCGGCGCCGGCAATGGCGCGCGCGTGAAGGAAACCTTCACCAGGGCGGTAATGATCGCCACGGTGGTGATGATCGTTTTCACGATACTGGCGCAATGCTGGCCCGGACTGCTGCTCGGCGGCTTTGCCAGCGATCGTGAGACGGTGGCGGTCGCCACCCTGTTCCTGCAAATGGTCTCGCTGAATCTCGTGGCGCAGGGATTTACCTTTGTGTGCTCCAGCATGTTTCAGGGATTGGGCAACACCAAGCCCGTGCTGCTGAGTTCCGGCGCACGCTTGATCACCTACGCCTTGCCGGTGCTCTGGCTGTCCGCAAGGCCAGGGTTTCGCATCGAGTTCGTGTGGTACCTGTCCAACCTGACGACGACGCTGCAAGCCGCATTGAGTTTGTGGTTGCTGCATCTGGAGTTCAGGAAACGGCTGGCGCCACTCAAGTTGGTTGTGCCGGCGGCGTGACGCCTGTAACTGATGTCGGCTCCGGACGATCGGGCGCTTTGCTCCCGCGCGTCCGCGTCGAGATCGCGACGGTTGCGACCACGCCGGCGGCGAACAGCACGATTTGCGGCGTGATGGTCTCGTCGTTGAAGACGGCGGCGAGCGCAAAGACGACGAAGGGCTGCAGCAACTGCACCTGCGAAACCCGGGCGATGCCGCCCATCGCCATGCCGGCATTCCAGGCAAAGAAGCCGATCCATTGTGAAAATAATGCGACGTAGAGCAGCCCAAGCCACGGCTTCAAGGGGATGTGGGCGACGTCGGCGGGCATCGTCAGGGCGGCGGCCGGGATTGAGAGGGGAAGCGCGATCACCAGCACCCAGCTGATGACCTCCCAGCCCGGCATCTGCGAGGTGAGTCGGCCGGAGAACGCGTAGCCAACGCCGGCGACGATGACCGCCGCGAGCAGGAACAGATCGCCCGATGACAGCGCGCCACCACCTTGTCGCAGCGCAAACGCGATTACCAAGGCGGCGCCCGCGAACGAGGCGATCCAGAACAGCGGCCGCGGCCGTTCATGGGTGATCATGACGGCGATCAGGGCGGTCGCGATCGGCATGATCCCGAACACCACGCCGCCATGCGAGGCATCGACGGTCTGGACCCCCAGCGACATCAGGAGCGGGAACAGGATGGCGACGCAGAGCATGATGATCAGGAGTTGCGGCCACAGCGCGCGGGGCGGCAGCGAGCGGCGCAGCACGATCAGCAATACCAGCGAGCACAGCCCGGCAATCACGGTGCGCAGCGAGGTCAGTGCAATCGGATCAATTGCCGACACCGCGATCCGCGTTGCCGGCAGCGTGCCGCCGAAAATCAAGACGCCGACAAAACCCAGCAACAGACCGAGACGTGCGCGCGAAAAAGTTGGGGAGGTCATGATGCGACTGGTTAGCTGTTTTGCAGGCCAGCGTACACCAATCTACTCGGAGCACATGGCGGCTATGCGCCGCTACTTCGGAGCAATGCTGCTCCACACCAATCCGAGTCCGGACAGAAACAGCAGGCCCAGCACGACGTCGTAGAAATTGCGGTCGCTCAACGCGTGATAGGCGCGCGTGCCGATCCGCGCACCGATCAGCGTGCCCGGCAGCGCCACCAGGGCGAACCAGAATACGTCCGTCTGGACGCCGTTGGCGATCTGCAGCAGCAAGGCGGCGCCGAGCACAGTACCGTTGAAGATCTGGAACACGCCGCGGCGCTGATCCTTGCTCCAGCCGCGTATGCTCGCCCACAAGGTCGGAAGCGGGCCCGACAGGCCGGCGAGGCCTCCGAGGATGCCGCCGGCGAATCCGACCGCCGCGTCCGCCGAGCGGCCGCCGAACCGAAACGCCATCGGCTTGCGGATAAAAAACAGCGCGGTCGGAAATACCAGCAGCATCACGCCTACGCTCAATTTGAAAACTTGCGGGTCGGCGCGCGCGACCAGCAGCGTCCCTATGGGCATGCCGGCCAGCCCGCCGATCACGAACGGCCAGGCCAGTTTGAAGTCGAGAACCTTCCACATCGCCGGCAGCGTCGAGATCTGCGAACTGACCGAACAGATCAGCACCAATGGGACGGCCAGCGAGGGCGGCAGCACATAGAGCCAGATCCCCAGCGCCATCAGTGCCGTGCCAAAGCCGGCGAGGCCAGACACGAAACCGCCGGCGAGCGCGCCAAAAAAAAGGATCAGCGCGAAGATGGACGTTTCCAATTTTTTCTCCGTCATTCCCCGATGCGCAATTGCGCATCTGAGGGCGATGCGCAGCATCGAACTACGATGTGCGATTGCACATCGGAGAATCTCGAGATTCCCCGATGTGCAATAGCACATCTGAGGTCTGGTCCTTCGGACCATCCCGAAATGACGTTGTTGAATTTAGCGCGATATTTACACGCCGCCGCCAGCAGGTACTATCGCAATTCAAGCCTTTAACAAAACCTCATGGAAACGGCCAATGAACTCAACCTCGGCAAAAACCTTCCTGGTGTGTCACGGCGCGTGGTCGGCGGGCTGGGCGTGGAAGAAGATGCATCCGCTGATGCGCTCGGCCGGGCATCGCCTGGTGACGCCGACCTACACCGGGCTTGGCGAGCGCGTGCATCTGGCTAGCCCCTCAATCGATCTCGAAACCCATATCGAGGATATGCTCAACGTCATCAAATATGAGGATCTGCGCGACATCGTGCTGGTCGGCCACAGCTATGGCGGCATGGTCGCAACCGGCGTCGCCGACCGCGCGCGCGATCGGGTCGCGCAACTGATCTATATCGACGCCTTCGTGCCGGAGGACGGACAGTCGCTGCTGGATCTCAACGAGCCGGACCGGAGGTCCCTGCAGGAGTTGGTGAAGACGGGGGCATGGCGGGTGCCGCCCCGTCCGCCTTCGCCGGATACCCCGGAGGCCGATCTCGCATGGCTCAATGCGCGCCGCGTCGACATGCCGATCAAATGTTTCGAGACCAAGCTCAAGCTGCAGGGCGGCAAGCTGACACTGCCGCGAAGTTACGTCTACGCCACGCGCATCACGCCGGCCGACACGTTCGGGCAGTTCGCGAGACGAACCAAAAGCGAAGCGGGCTGGCGCTATTTCGAGATCGACGCCAGCCATTCGCCGAATGTCACCGCGCCGGAAACGCTGATGGCGCTGCTGGAGAAGA
>Ga0307517_10006669_pt1 | contig 17001 bp, 15 predicted proteins | sample 23_EM_MG_FD_194515 | JGI IMG/M metagenome (GOLD analysis project Ga0307517, IMG submission 194515) | Populus trichocarpa ectomycorrhiza microbial communities from riparian zone in the Pacific Northwest, United States - 23_EM | ecosystem: Host-associated > Plants > Roots > Unclassified | place...
CTATGATGAGACGGTCTTCTTCACCAAGCGAAGTTAAGGAATTTCTCTTTCTTAACAACATATCGCTAAGCCTAGAAAAATATAAAACCAATTATCTTTTTAGGCTCTCTATTTGCCATAAGACTCGATTTGTTTTTTTCTCATGAACTTTAATATAAAATGTTAACCTTTAATATAAAATGTTAAGGTCAAGGATACTCATCTATCTATATCTATAGGTGTATATAAATTTTCAAAAGAACCTGTCGTTTATTCCTTATTAATAATATGTAAAAGATATTTATTCTTCTTTAATGCATGTGTCAGATATATTTTTCCTCAGTAATGATATCTAGACAAAATAACACTTTAATCCTCTTCTTCACAAAAGAACAAAATTCATGGGCTTTGAAGACCCTATGAATCCTTCAAGGAAAAAAGGTTCACAATCTCAACTTTTTATTACATATTTATTTTTATAATCTCTCTTTAAATTATCATTGTCTTTTCTGTCAAAACGACACTTAAGTATTGGAGAATCTCCAAATCTACCAAAAAAGACCTTTTGTAGTCATCGGCCATCAGCCACCTTGTCTTACCAGATACCCAAGCATCAGGCACCAACCACCTTGGTTAGAGAGAATGGATCAGATTGCTAAAATCAAGAGATTATCCGATTATCCAACACTTAACTCTTGTTCTTAAGTTACTTGAATTTTTCAAGATGTCATCAATGGCGATGTTTATGGGAAACTGATAAAAAAGCCAACAATTGGTTTTTGACATCCTTTATCTATATTAATGACAGATAATCAAGACACACTTTGAATGAAATGTGCCATGGACCTCCCTGCTACTGTTGGCACAACTATTCTATTAGAGCATCAACAACTTATCAATCAAGTCTAACTCCTTATTGAGGTGCTAGTCAATTAAGGAAATCATCAGGCTCGATGAGCCCAATACAATAACCGAGAACTGGCCTCTAATATGGATTTTAGTGCCCTCTATGTTAAATTTGTATTATTTTTAAGCACCAGCATACTAGTCAAGAGAAGCTTTACAAAGATACAACATCACTCATCTAAAAGGATGATGTTCATCCTTATGATCTTGTTGATGGTATCAATAAAGTTCATTAGTAGTAGAAGAGACTACTTTAATGATCAAGAATGTTCCAAATCAGTTTGAGAGACATGATCTACCATGAATATTGGATGTGTACTGTTTGCAAGAGAATCAGAAGGTTATGTAGCATTTTTGTTTCTTAAGTCAGAACATAATCTCTCTTATTTCACCTGGGAACTTTGGTGAGAAAAGTAAATTCAGGCTATATATTTTTGTCTACTTCATAAATGTTATTGGAATCTTGAGAGCTTAAAAGCTTTCCACAAGTGAAAATAGAGAGTTGGTTCAAACCATAAAACATGTGAAGTCTTTTAGACAACTATTTAAGATAAAGTGAGTCAACTACCTAAAAGAATCTACTAAAGAAACTTTATTCTCTCCTCACCTGTAGAACTAAGACCATGATCTTAGTAGAAAATAGATGTCCAAGTCATCGAGTTGATTATAATCTTAAAAGGAAATAAAATGCACCATAGTTAATAATTAAGAATATAAGTTTCTTGTGTATTGATTAACTTATTCAAAGTAATGATGTTTTTATTTTTCTCCAAGTGATGCTTCAGGGAAATAACTTATAGCCTTCTGAGGATGGGATGAACTCATTCTTTCTATTACGATTACACAATTTACCTTGGAAGTAGGGGTGATCATTTTCGATTTGGTTCGGTTTTTACTTATAAAAACAATCAAACTAAAATTTAGTAAAATAAAAAAAATCAAAACCGATTCAAACCGACCAGTTTCGGTTCAGTTCGATTATTTTATATTAAAAACCAAAACCGAACTGACCAGTTTTGGTTCTGTTTGGTTCGGTTTTGGTGCAGTTTCGTTTCGGTTTGGTTTGATTATTTTATATTAAAAACCAAAAACTATATTGTTTCTTTGGATTTTTTTTGGATTTTTTTAATGGGCTTGGTTTCAGTTTGGTTCGGTTTTTTTCGGTTTGGTTTTTAATTTTTTCGATTTGGTTTTTCAGTTTCAGGCTTATGAAACTGAAACCGAATCAAATCGAATATTTTTTTAAATATTCTAATCGGTTTTTTTTTATAGTTTAGTTTTTTCGATTATTTCTTTTTCAGTTTAATCGGTTTTTCAGTTTTTTTGCTCACCTCTACTTGGAAGAGATCAACCTAGTATCCTTAGTGTGATTGCACAGTTTACCTTGAAAGAGATTAACATGATCTTTCTAGTGCGATTATACAATTTTCCAAGGATAAGATGAATATCAAAGTTATGAAAAAAAAATATTTTTTTCTTAAACTTGCTTTTATAGTTCTAGTAAGTTGTTATTTAAAAAAAAATATTCGGGTAAAAAATGTTAAAAAAAAGTAGTAATAAGATAAAGTGGTTTTAATTAAAGAGATAATTTTTTTTCCTTTTTCTAAGGGTGTTCATGGATATACTGGGTCGGGTTTTGACCCATAATTGTATTTAACTCAACTTTTGATATTTTATATAATATAAACCTGACCCTTTTTTTTTTACCCAAGCGGGTTGGATATATCAAGTTGATTAAAAATTTTATGGATATTAAAGATATTTATGGGTTGAGCATATTAATTTTATTATTCTTTGATGATCCTAAAAAAATATTACAAAAGAAAATCAATTATACAGGAAGAGATAAAAAATTGATAAATAATTAAGAACATAAAGTTTGAACGAAGTTTGAAGGAGCGAATTGAAGAGAAAGAGATTAAGCGAAGAAAGACGATTGTGAGTGTGAAGGCGAGAGAGAAAAAAAATTAAGAGAGAGAAAGAGAAATAATATTTATATAAAGGAATAAGGTTCCTTATATTGATTTATACGAGTTAGATTGAGTTGATTGAGTTTTAAAAATCTCAACCTCCACCTAACCTGTAATATCCATTTATTATATTTTTTTGACCCACTATTACCTGTAATATTCATATTATCCAACTTTAACAGGTTAGGTCGGGTCGGATAATATAAATATTATAGATGAGCTGATTTTCTGAGCACCCCTACTTATTTCAAATCATTCAAGTTTTTTATATATATTTATCTAATTATTTTTAGCTTTTATTCAAAAATAATATTGTCATGTAATTAAATAAAAAAAATCTGAATTGCTCCTCATGCACTAGATCATATATCTTAATTAATTTATATCTATCTTTTATATTATATATTTTAATTTATATCTATTTCTCACCTTCTCAATTTAATTTTTAGTTAGTATATTTTTTTTAATATTTATTAACGTGTATACTTTTTTTTATTAAATATAAAAATCAAGTTTTTATTTTTCAATAAAAAATTTCATGATGTTAAAAAAATGTTAGCAAAATCTATATATTGTTTTTAACACTTTTATCCTATCCTCAGCATATAAGTTGGCTAGTATGTAACTATTTGATGAACTATTTCAGGGAAAAATATAATCTAGTATATAAAAGTTGGTTTGAAATACTTGACTGTTTTTTTTTTTTTTTTTAAGAACAAAAATGTGTTGAATTTATGGCATAGTACAGTGGTGGGAAATTTTGCTTGTTTGCTGCATGTGCGAATTAAGCATGCAAGAGGTGGAAATCTCATATATATATATTATTTTGTTAATTAGAACACCCCCGCGCAGTGTGTTTGACAACAGCAAAGAAAAGAAAGGACACCGAAAGCAAAAACAATCTATAAGATCAAAAGGAGTGATAGATCAGGCGTGGCTAAAGGAAACTAAGATTGTTGTTAGGGTTTGAAGCCCATCAATCTTTTATTCAAAGTGGCTAACCAAAACTTGTGAAGGGAAGGAAACTAAGAACAAACAGATATTGTATATATTATATATGTAGCCCCTTGAGTTCTTCACTGCTTTCAAATTTCCCACTAGAATTCTTCCATTCTCCAAAGGAGCTACAGCAAATCTCCCTTATGAAGATCCCCTCCTATAATTTAAATAAATAATAAATGAAATGTTGAACAGGAAAAAACAGCTCTGACATTAGTTTTCTTGTTTGTTCTCTATGAACTCTCTCTCTATCTTACTTGCATGTGCTTCTTTCTACATCTCTTTTATTTCCTTAGACTGTGTAGTGTTGTTGGATGGTCTCAATGTCAAGTCCCTTCATCTTAACCACTGAGTCAACATGTCCCTTCAACGTGTGAAGCTCTCTGAGCCTGCAAAATGAACCCCGATTCATAAGCACTGTATCCTTCAAGGAAAGAAATTGGAGACAAGTGAAGAAACGGAATGTCATCAGCTAGCTTAAATCTTAGTGGTTGTCATGCTGTTATAACAAGTTCAAGGTAGCCTGCCCTTTTAGAAGGTTAAGTTCTAGTATTTGCATGTGTCTATGAAAGGGACCTCTGTCGTTGTATGTGTAAGCTAAATACTTTACCTTGCTACTTCGGCACGCTTCTTAGCCTGCTCTGCAAGCTCACTCAACTCTCTGTAGGTGGTCTTGTCATTGAACATGGTTTCTGGAGGTTGAAGACCGTGAAGAGTACGTTGAGCAGTAGCCCATTGAGCCTCCCTCTCACCCTTTCCATAGTCCTTCTTGTTTGTGAAAGCAGTCTGAATTGATTTATAAAAGGAGCAGAAAGGTGATGCAATCAGTCAAAAGAAAGAAATGAGATGAATTCAACAAAGAGTTGATGTTTTCACTGTTTAGAAACCTTGTTTTGTAGCATATTATCCCAGGCCTTCCCAGTCAATGCATAGCGGATAATGAACTTTATGATATCAAGAGGGATGTAGGTGATAATGCTAAAAAGCCAGATGATTCCTGCCCATCCCCAACCAATGCCTTCGATTCTTGCAAAGGACCAGCTTGCATACACAGCAATGAGAGTCGCCACCTTCATTGAAAAGTATTGCAAGTTAATGCAACATACCATCATCATTCAACTCATAAAAAAGATTTTACAGTAGATAAATAGAACTTGAGATAAGAAGGGAAAACGAAAGGGAATAGAACAAATACTGACCAACTGTGCTGCAATGAAAGCACTGACAAGCAAGAGACCAGGGCATTCAACAAAGGACCAGCTCCTTGACCTGGTTACAAAGATGAGTGCTTGACTGATGATGCTCACTTGAAGGTAAAGAGCTGCTGTAAGCTCATCTGGTTTACCTCTGATTGTCCTCACGCCAAACTTCTCCTGCAGACATTAAAATGTTAAAAAAAAAAAATTCAACTAAACATCATTGATACGAGACATTTAGAGTGATTGACTTACGGGGAAAAAATCAGTGTCATGAGCAAGCCAGAAGAACAGCACAGTCATGATTGCCATGTAAGTTCCAAGGACAACACCTGTGGCGAAAATTTCCTTGAGCTTCCATGAGTCGGGCACAGGAGATGGCTTGACTCTATCTTTGGAGATGGTCATGATGGTTCCGTCATTGAGAATAGCAATGATCAGAACCATGAATGGCGAGAAGTCGAACTTCCAAATAAGTGCAACAAGCAAGAATCCCAGCACAATACGAATTGTGATGGAAACAGCATAGATTGTGTAGTTCTTCATCCTCTGAAAGATGGCTCTGCTTGTCAATACAGCGCTAATAATAACACTCAATCCTGGTTCTGTCAAGACAATATCCGAAGCACTCCTGGCAGCATCAGTTGCGTCTGCCACAGCAATTCCAATGTCTGCCTTCTTCAATGCCGGGGCATCGTTAACACCATCTCCTGTCATACCACAGATATGCTTCCTCTCTTGTAGCTTCTTCACAATCTCATACTTGTGTTCTGCATTCAAAGTTTCACATAAGTTAAATATTTAAATTAGCAGCAGTTCTTCTAGAGACTACTCAGACATACACACATACATATATATATTAAGCTAAAATGAGAATTTCCATTACCAGGGAAGACTCCAGCAAATCCATCAGCTTTCTCGATGAGCTCATCAACTGGAATGCCAGAAATGCTCTCATCCTTGCTATTACCAAGGAGAGATGATGAAGGATACATGTTTGTGCCCATCCCAAGCCTGCGGCCAGTCTCTTTGCCAATAGCAAGTTGGTCACCAGTGATCATCTTAACATTGACACCAAGGTCAAGGGCTCGACGGATAGTCTCAGCACTATCATGCCTTGGAGGGTCGAAAAGAGGCAAGAGACCCACAAACTCCCACGGTGCTCCTTCACTTTCCTTGGTCTTCTCTGGAATTCTCTATAAACAGGGAGAAAATACACATGCCATCGAATAAATAATGTTTCAGATAGAAAGTCCATCTAGCTTTCTATATTCTGAGGAATCATATGAGATGAGTAGCAAGAAAATTAATGGATTAATCTACCTGGCGAGCAACTCCTAGGGAACGAAGGCCACGCTCGGCAAAGTTGTCAATGATTTCATGGGCCTTTTTCTTCGTCTCCCCTTTTAGGTTGCAGAGTTCGATAATCTGGCATATAAATAGGAAGTTAGAACTCGCAACATAAGGGCTAGTTTCAGATAAAACATCCAATCAATGCATACCTGCTCAGGAGCTCCCTTGCTGCTTCTGTGCCAGTCACCGTTGTTGTCATAGTAAGTGATTGCAGTGCGCTTTTCCACAGGGTTGAAGGGTAAGAAATGCACCTCGGTGATTTCTGCTCTTGCCTGCAAAGATCACAAGAAAGCAAAATAAAGTTCCCATTTCATTGAATCCATGAAACTTATATCTAAAGTGGAATGACAGGAACTGCAAGTGTTCACAAGAAAGGGGATTGAATTGTTTACCTCCTTGGGGTCGCCCAACATCCCAACAATTGAAGCATCAATGGCATCCTGATTCTCAATTCTGGAAGCCCTAGCAGCAAGTAATAGAAGGGTATCCTTGTCCATATCCTTTATAAACACCTATAATTACCAATATAGATAGTGAGTGCTGAACCTTAAGACTTCCAGAATCATGTGACCCAGATCTCCTTGAGAATTATATGATTTGGCTTAGCTCACTAACCTCAATAAGGCTCTTGTCCACGGTAAGCTTGTTGAGGGTTAGAGTTCCGGTCTTGTCACTACATAAGACATCCATTCCAGCCATTTCTTCAATAGCGGTCATTCTCTTGGTGATGGCACCTTGCTGTGATAGACGGTGAGACCCAATAGCCATTGTCACTGACAAGACTGTAGGCATAGCAATTGGGATACCTCCAATGAGAAGCACCAAGAGGTTATCAATACCCTCTCTGTACCTCCTGTTCTGGATTGGGTACATCACTATAATCTCAACCAGCATACCGATAGCGATTGAGCAGATACAGAAGTTACCAATAGCTGTCAACACCTGATAAAAAGAGTGCCAGCAAAACGCAAGAATTATATAAGAGATCTATATGACCAAGACCAATTTATATCTTGATTCTTGTGTGATAAATTAGAAGTAACGATCAACTTGTATTATCCTATGTAACAAAATGAAAGCAAACAATACCTTTTGGAAATGGCCAACGTTATTGGTGCTGTCAACAAGGTGAGCTGCCTTGCCGAAGAAGGTGTGAACACCAGTAGCAATAACAACAGCCTCAATCTCACCTTGCTTGCAGGTTGAGCCAGAGAAAACCCCTTCGCCGGGATGCTTTGTAACTGGAAGGGATTCACCAGTCAGAGCAGACTGATCAATCTTGAGCGGATCTCCTTTCATGAGACGAGCATCAGCTGGGACGATATCTCCCAACTTGATGCTGATCATATCTCCTGGTACCAGAATTGATGCATCTTCCTCCATCCATTTTCCATCCCTCAAAACCTGCAAATTTAATTTTACAAACGAGTTACATTCTATGCTACATGAGCTGCTGATAAAAGCGAAGGGCATGAACAAGGATAGACTAAAAGTACCTTTGTTTTGGGGGCAAGACCAGCCATCAAAGCGGCAGCTGCGTTGCCTGCATTGTTTTCCTCGATGAAGCTGATGGTGGAGTTGATGATAAGCAATACAACGATACCAACAAAATCCTGCCAGTCCGGAGGCTTGCCTCCTCCATTAGCCAAAGCAATGGCCATTATGGCAGCTGCTTCCATGACCCATGATAATGGGTTCCACATGAAACCCAAAAACTTGAGGAATTTGCTCTCTCTTTTCTCCTCAAGCTTGTTTGGGCCAAAGATCTTAAGCCTCTCCTCACCTTGTGCGGTGCTCAATCCTTCTTTTGTACATCTTAGCTGCTGAAATACCTCCTCAACAGGAATTCTCTCCTACACAAACATAAACACAGCATTTATGATAAACATTTTGGTTTTCCGTGATTTTAGAAACATTAACATGTCAAATCGAAATGAGAAGCAACAACAACATACAAAACATGTGTCATGTATGTGTGTGTGTGTGTGCAGAAGAGAAATGCTTACAAGATCAATATTCTCATTCTTTATCTGTTCCAAAGAAACGTCGCCCATGATGAAAGATGAAACCGAACAAGAAGATCAAAACAAGAAAATATCAACCTCCACTTCAATTTCTTGGGGTCAGAGAGTCTCCTTCAATAGGCCTGAAAATATACCCTTCATTGGCCTATCAAGGAGACGCAAATGACAGAGAAGGAGAGAAATCAGATGTGTTTGTTATCCTTAAGAAGACAGCAAGCATTTGGTTTTTTGTTTTGTTGAAGGTAGTTAAGCTTTATAACCAACTTGTTGCATTGAAGGAGTGAAAGCTCGAGTAATTCGGCTTTCTTTGTTTTGCCTTTGTGGTTTTTGCATGCCAAAGTTTCCACTTTTTTTGGTGGTAACAATAACACCACAAATTAGAATGCTTAAAAACAGTGTTGTCAATATTATCACTCTACTGTCATGTCAAGATTTGATAGAACGAGGTTCAGAGTTTCATGGGATGAATAGTAAGGAACTGTCATTCATGATTCAGGGCCATAAACCATCCTCGTGGATTTTAAACCCAATAAAAGGGGGAAATGCATGCATACATGAGCAAATTATTGATTAAAGGTCATCAAAAAATGGATTCTTTGGCTGCAAATAAAAAACAAATGACAGCCATTCAAATTATGGAAAACTACAGTTGTATTCAAACTTACAGGGGTTTGCATCGTCCTATCCCTTCAATAACATTTGTTATTCAATCTAATGGTTCGGCACCAGATTTCTGTTATCATTGTTATTTTGGTAACATCCATGAGGGTTTTTGGACACATGCATGCATCAATGCTCGGCCTCTGGAAGAAATTTTGTGAATATACTGTTTTGGCTGTTAAGCTTCCACCCAGCAGCCAACATAATTATGCAATTTCCCAATTGTACGCATATTTCCCAATGATCCATAATTACGCAATCAGAATGAAGCATTATGAACTGGGCAGAATCTAAATCGCCAGAATAATGTTTCCTTTCCACCGATACAGGCTTGCATCAATCGAACAGGGCTTATGGCTAAGATAAGAATGCCATAAAGACAGAACATGAGAATTCAGAACAGAAAATGATATTAAAAAAGGCTGTTCTTTGTAGACAACGAGCACAGGTGGAATTTAGGCAAAACTTGCATGAGAGAAGAACTCACTCTCTGTATTTTACTTCCCATACCCTGTAAGACGCAGATCAAGGATTAGAACAATTCACAAGTACACAAACTCTATCCCCTTTCAAGTTAAAGAGGTCATTGCTGAGGACGGGTCCCAAATCCAAGGAAGTGGACTTCCACCATTTCCAGGAACAATCAACCCTAAATACAGCCACATTAACTAAAGGCGAAATTTTTCAATAAGAAAAAACGCATGCGGCAGGCAACAGTCTTCACAGATAACTGCTCCTTAATAGAGACTACAATATCAAAACAATTAACAAGCATTCGGTCATTAAACTTCCAATCCCAAAAATCATCTCTCCAAGTTAAAGAAGATGAGGACTCTTTTATTCCTCTTTTACAGACAAAATCTTATTATTCCACAACAGAATACAAGTTTATTGCTCTCGCAGTGCCCTCACTATGCCATTAATCTTTCCTTCATTTTTTCTAACACCATGTAGACAGTGTACAACTACCATAATTACTCTGACGCTATTACAACCAATCAACGTGATATCATATGATTGTACAATCACATTTCACAAAAAGGACTTGGCACTAATTTCTGGTTTTATGCAGTAGCATTTCATACCATCCTTCGCCTATTTCTCAACTTGAGACTAGATTCCTAATTACAAGAGCAAGTTTCATCTTGCTTCTAACTAAGCCAAGCACAAAAATGTTATGCCTCACCCAAATGAATAACTGACAGCTGATTCAGAAAACATTCTGATCCAACACTCCAACTGAAATACATCAATCCAAAGCACAAACTCCTTCAACTTTCTACCAGTTGACTTAACTACTTTCTAATTCTTTATACTATACACCAAAAAAGGAACAATCTTAGGATCACTTAATCCATTCTATATGTACTTCACCCAAAACTTAAAGGATGAAATAAAACATACGACAGGAGTTGCAAATAAAACCATTTGAGACTAGCCACATTATAGCATAATTACAACGTTAAACTCTTGCTCCAAGCCCTGCAACCTCAAGATCACTTCAAAGCAGTAACAATGAGCATCACAACTATTTCAACAGTTCCTACTTCAACAACAAAAGAATTCTTTTGACAGGCACAATGACCTCATTTCCAAATACCCCTTATTCAGCTTTTAAGGTTATTCAAACTTCTGTATTTTCCTATTGACAAATAATCTAACAGCTTCCGTCATCATCTGGGACCCTCTGTTAAACCACTATCTAACCCATTGCTTCCTTCTTTAAAAGACTTCACCAGCATATTAACAGCTTATTCTAGCCTCCACTGGTAGAATTGACCATCAAATAAATACTAGAAAACATCACAAACCCGAAAACTGATTGATATCAAAACCTGCTTGAGACGAAAATATAATGGAGATCAGGGCAATTACCACATGAACAAACTCAACAAGCAAACAACACAAAATAAATAACTGGTCATCACATTAAGCTTGAACTGGTCTAAACCATTTCTTCAAATATAAAATCAAGCTCAAAAATAAACAGCAATCCCTTCAAAATCACAACAAAACAATTCCTCTGGATATTCAAGTCTGACAAAATTAAAAACTACATGGCACTTAAATTGTTCGAACTTCAGATCATTTATTCCAGCTCAAAACCCTAGTTTGGTACGTCGCCAGTGCCTGCGCTTCGCATTGTACCTTCACAACAACAACAGCAACAACGAAAACACAAAAATCTTTATCTCTTGAGCGATAAAAAAAAGGGATAACATAAGTAAATAAATAAAAGAAGAAAAAAAAAGTATTGAAGGATTTAGTACCTGATGGTGTTATCAGTTCTCATACGGATCCAGTGAGGGATAGGCCTGTTCTGCCTCATCTTCTTCGCCAGCTTCTTCTTGATCCTGAAGGTCTTGTGTGACGGCTACAAAACAAACATGTAATCAAACATCAGTACTTACGTAAGGCCCGTTATCATAAACACAAACACGGAAACATCGAGAAACAGAGAGGGGTGGAGAAGGAAAAAAACCATTTTCCCGAGTTGGGGGCTTGGAGGCAAGAGACTGAAGCAGCCGATATGAAACCCTCGCTGATAGAAACCCTAAATTGCAGTGCTTGGATGTTTTATAGTAGAGAGGAGTTAACGTCGTCGTTTATATGATTCACATATTGGGTCGGGTGGTGTTTGAGTTAGTGTTGGGCTAAGAGGAGGAAAGAGGGGCCCGTGGAAATGTTCTATGGGTATTAGTTATAAAAAAAAAAAGCAATTAGTTAAAACAAATTTAAATAAAAAAATAAACATAAGCTCTATGGTTAAAATAAACATAAGCTATTTATAATTTGCTGCTGCAAATTAAATTAAGGGGTATTTGAGAATGCTGATTCTTTACAGCCCAGAAAACTCCGCCTTGATTACATATTCAAGGTACATAGATCATTGCCAAATAGAACTCTACCCAACATATCCTGAATAAAAAGATTTTGGTGCTGCAAAAGATGGATCTACTATTACTTTATGATTTGTTTGTATTTGTTTTTTATTAGGTTATTTTAACCTCATGATCTATAAATTACATGTTAATCCAGGTTGAGTCAAGTATTTTTGTGTCCTTTTTTATTGAATTTTTTCAAATTTCATCATTCAATATTACATCTAACAAGATCGGTTGAGAATTGAACTTCATAATTTATTTTGATTTGCTTTTTATAGAGTTATCTCGGTTCATGACCAAGATCACTAGTTTGACAAGTTAACCCAGGATAAACTAGCTCTTTTTTTTTTTTCTATAAAGTTATCTCAGTCTCATGATCTGGATCATGGATTTGATGGATTGACTTGGGTTGTTTTTTATGTTTTTGTTAATTGATTTATTTTTTTAATATCATCCTTTAACATTGATCTGATTGAGAATTAGACTTTGTAATTTATTTTCATTTGCTTTCTATAGGGTTTTCTTGATTTTATGATCTAAGTTGTGGATTTAGTAGGTTAACCCAACTCATTTTTTTAAATCTTTTTTATAATTGATTTTTTTTTCAATTTCATCCTTCAACATTAAGTTTATTAAGAATTGATTTTATGATTTATTTTAATTTGCTTTTTATGGGGTTATTATATTCTCATAACCAAGGATGTAGATTTGACATGTTAATCTAGGTTGAACCAAGTCAATCCAATATGTTGTCATTTTAATATTAAAAAACTATGTCATCTTGAAATTTTGCTCAGTCAAACTAGATTTTTATCGATCTTCCATGTTATCTTTAAATTCGTCAAGTGAACTGGATTATATCTGGTTAATCCCTTCATAATTTAATTTTTTTTCCACTAGAAAAAAACATTGGCAATATCTAAATATTTTTTTATATTAAAAAATTAATCTGACCTGGAGCACAATGCGAGTTAATGATCTAATATTGTCTCTAAACAAGACCCAAAGAATTAAATTTTGTATTTTCATTTGGAGATCTTATGCTTAAATTGTTAACAACCCTTCCTTTTTTTTCCGAATACTTTCAAATTTACAAGTCTTCTAGTACAAAAAAATGAACAATATAAGTAGTAATACTTTAAAAATTAACAACCAATCTATTATGTAAATTGGTTGGCTAATCTCGATCATGAACTTAATTTAGTGTCACCCATGCCGCAAGCCATATCATTTTTCTCTACCTATAAAAATATATAAGAGTATTATTAACATGTTTTCTAGTAAAAAAAAATCAATCATAAACCTAAAATTTGATTCATACTTGACAAAACACTTTTAAAATAATAAGACCGTGGCATATTAGAATTGGATGATATATATTTTTTTTTAAATCAATCGATAAAAAAAATATCCTGATGGACCAGCTTTTGGGCTCAAAAAAAAAATCTTAAAAAAATAATTTTTTAGTTCATGACTAAAAATAAAACAATTTCATTGATTTTATCCAAGTAAAGTTCTTTTCAAAAAAAACTTTTAAATGGAGTCTATGCCTAATTGACCAGCTCTTAGGCCTAACATAAAGAGCAAGCTCGCATGCTTGCCCGTTAAACTTTTTTCTTATTTGGGTATACGATATGTTGTCCGTCCAACCTAGGTTTTTTTATAAACAAACAGATGACACATCGCTTCTAGTTCGGTCGCAGACCACTTTAGATAGCTAAAAAGCCACCATAAAGACCTAAATAAATCCATATATGAGTTCAAATTAGCAAATCATCTATTCAAAAAACAAAATTAACCTGAAAACTAAAAACCTTATCGAGCCCGGATCTACCATCTCAAGCAAGAAGAAGGGTAAGTAAGAACTTAGGAGAACTTTTCTCATCGAATAAATATCGTTGACATTATGATTGGCCTTTAACGTGGTTGAAATCAACACCGATCAATTTTTCTCTCTCTTCTCCATCAAAACCTGACGACAAGGTTGTTAAAATCGCGTTTTGACTTGTAAAATCATACGATTTTACGAGTCAAAACATGCTTTACGTGCTGAATCGTTTGAAAAAATAAAAAATGGATGAAAACGGGTTGAAATCAGGTGAAATCGGGTGAAGTCGCGCAAAATCGTGATTTCAGGACCGATTTCATGATTGTAACAAAACGCATGCACTGAAGCAAAATGTTCCCCCATCCTCCAGCTGTCAGGCGCCTATTGGTTGTGGAAATGCACAGTCACGACTCACGTGGTCTTCACTCCAGTCACAAAAGCGATCTTCACTCTTCAGTCTTCACTCCTCCTTTTCACCGAACAAATCTCTAATCCCCTTCTCTAATTAACCAACTGGGCACTGGCAACCACAAAAGAGGCGACGATCATGGTCACGGTCACGGTCCAATCTTCACTCCCTCTCTTTCCTCACTCAAGTCTTCACTCCAGAGTCCAGTCATCAGTGCTCACGGTCGCAGCTTCCTTTTCATCAACAGCGGCGACGATCTCCTCAACAGCTCACGGCTTGCTCTTCAATCTTCATCAACAGCGGCACGTCTGCAATGATCTCCTTTATTTCCCATCATCAACAGCTGACAGCTTCCTCTTCATCAACAACTGTAGGCGACATCACTCCTCTTTACCGACAACCATTTAGCCTTCATCATCAACATCTCCTCTTCACCGTAAGTTGATTTTGCCTTCAAAATATAAAATTACAGTAGTTGATTTTGCCCCGTAATTGTATATTCCCCTGTAACAGATTTTGATTTTGCCCTGTTACCCTATAATTATTAATTACAGATTTTGATTTTGCCCAGTCCTGTAATTTGTATATTTATAATGTTGAATTGAATTGAATTGAATGGAATTGATGGAATGAATTAAATGGAATTGATGGAATGATTTTAAATGTTTTTCTGTCAATTTATACTGTGGACTGTTGAATTGAATTAATTAGTTGCTGAAATGTCTTTTAGAATGTCATTTCAGTATTATAGAACTGAATTAATTTGACTGAATTGAATTGAATTAATCAGGTGAAAATTGAAATCGTTAAATCATGTTTTTTTGCTTTGTGGGGTGTGGGCTGTCCATTTATACTGTTGAATGATGGAATGATTTTAGGATGTCATTTCAGTATTATAGTTTTGTGAATTGTTATGTATAACAAAAAGTTAATTACAATAATAAAATATTTGGATTGATTACAGGGCTGATTTGAGTTGATTCTTGAATTGTTGAACACTTGAACTTATGGCATCTAGAAAAAATTCTTCTGGTAATAGACTTGATGTGGGATGGCAACATGGTATAGATATTGATAAGAATTCTAGAAAATTTCAGTGGAAGTACTGTCAAAAAATTATCAATGGAGGTATTTTTCATTTCAATCAGCATTTGGCTTGCACTCGTAAGGATGTTGAGCCATGTCAGCAAGTTCCAGAAAATGTTAAGCAAATGATTTTGGGCGTTTTGGTGAAAAATCTAGAAGAAAATGAAAAGAAAAGAAAGACTCATCAATATAGTGCAAATGATGATGATGAAATAAAAGAAATTAGCTCCAAGAACAAAGGAAATAGAGTAGTTAGTGGGAGTGGAAGTACACAAACAACCCTAAATCAATTGCTAAAAAAGGATATTAGAGAAGAAACATGTCGACAAATTGCAAGGTTTTTCTACACTAGTGCAATTCCATTTAATTGTGTAAAAAATCCTGAGTTTGTAAAGGCACTTGAATTGGTTGCAAAGCATGGGCCAGGTTTCAAGCCTCAATCCAACCATGATATTAGAGAGAAGTATTTGAAGCAGGAAGTGGATCAAACAATGACATTGCTTGAGAAGTACAAGCTAGAATGGAAAAAAAAAAGCAGGTTGTTCAATAATGTCTGATGGATTGACAGATAAAAAAAAGACGTTGTATTTGTAACTTTTTGGTTAATAGTCATAAAGGGACAATTTATTTGTCATCGGTGGATACTTCTAATATGTCCAAGACTGCTGATAAGGTATTTGAAATGTTAGATGTCATTGTGAAAAGGATTGAGGAGGAAAATGTTGTCCAAGTAGTCACCGATAATGCTGCAAATTATAAGGCAGTGGAACAATTATTGATGGAAAAAAAAAAGAGTTTGTTTTGGACACCATGTACTATCCATTGTATTGACTTGATATTAGAAGATTTTGAGAAGAAGTTAGAGGTTCATCAAGTAACTATTTCCAAGGGGAGGAGAATCACCTCATATATTTATTCAAGAACTATTCTTATTTCCATGTTAAGGCACTTTACGAAAGGAAAGGATTTGATTAGGCCTGCTGCCACTCGGTTTGCTACTGCATATTTGACTCTGGGATGTTTGAATGGTCATAAAATACAGCTGATGACTATGTTTACTTCCAAACAGTGGAGTTCATGTAGGTTTGCAAGAATAGAAGAAGGGAAATGAATTCAAAATTGTGTTTTGAACAACAGGTTTTGGCATGAAGTCACTATATGTATTAAGGCAGCGTATCCTCTAATTAAAGTTCTTCGATTAGTTGATTCAGATGAGAAACCAGCTATGAGTTTTATATATAAAGTAATGGATGAAGCAAAAGAGAAGATACAAGTGAATTTTGGTTCTGTGAAAAAAATGTATATATCTTGCTAATTTTTATTTCAAATATTGTCATTTATTAATATGAATGTCTTTAAAGATACTTCCAATTGAGATATTCCTAAATTGTAATGATATTTTTTTATATATATAGTTATATACCTATATGGAATATTGTTGATGCAAGATAGGAACTTCAACTCCACAGGCCCTTACATGCAGCAGCTTATTATCTGAATCCTCATTATCATTGTAATCCTAATTTTAAGGTTAATGCCAACATTAAAATTGAATTATATCAATGCTTAAAAAGGATGGTGCCTAATGCAAGTGAAAGGTGCAAAATTGACTTGCAAATTAAATCATTCAAGGATGCAAAAGGGTTGTTTGGCATTGAGGTTGCCAAGACAACAAGAGATAAAAAAAAAAAAAAAAAACTCCAGCT
>Ga0307517_10006670_pt1 | contig 17000 bp, 18 predicted proteins | sample 23_EM_MG_FD_194515 | JGI IMG/M metagenome (GOLD analysis project Ga0307517, IMG submission 194515) | Populus trichocarpa ectomycorrhiza microbial communities from riparian zone in the Pacific Northwest, United States - 23_EM | ecosystem: Host-associated > Plants > Roots > Unclassified | place...
TAACTATAATAACATCACCCAGTGTTGAGTCTGTTATGGCTGGGTCCGCTGTAGGTAGGAGGAGGGATGCCGTGCGGGAGCCAGCTTCTTCACGACTCCAGGTACCAGAGCCTGTCCTGTACAACCAGCAGCAGGTCTTAGAGTCAGCGGATGAGAGTCTAGACTCTAATGATGGGGAATATGAGGGTAATGATGGCCAGAGTGAGGAGAGTGAGGAGAGTGAGGAGAACGAGTTAGGATAGCATGGGGACGATATGGATCATCCATCGGCCTGGGGAGCCCAAAGACCAATTGGGCGTGAGTTTCTTAGCTCGCAGCGCTCGATACAGACAATCACCCCTGGGAATACCCAGAATTCCAGCTGGAGGATTAGTTACCCCGACGGAGAACGTCTGCTCAAGTACGAGTTAGCCAAAATGGTTGTACATCTACCATTCCCTCCGGTTCACCCACAGACTTCTATCCACTTGCGATGCCGGTGATAACCCCAAGTCACCCAGATCCAAGCGTCCGGGAATTGGATAGCGGAGGACAGCAAGCCAGCAGTAGGCGAAATTTGGCAACTGGGCTTGAGCGTACCATGCTGGCCAGATCCCGTGACCTGATGTGGGACTGGACGATCTTCGTCAATCCGTTTCCGGACCCAATTACCCTGACCGAAGAGGTCCGCACATGTTGGAGCGATGCCCGGACCAAATTAGGCTTTCCCGACTTTGCTGATGCTACCCCGCCCTCAAATGACCAGGTAAGTTACCCTTAATCGATAACCGACATCCTATCCTAGACCAAATGGAGTGGCCGCTGGTCACTGATTTGCAGATCCGGGCAAAGCACAGCGGATGCAGATCTCAGTATCTGCATACAGCAAAGAAGGCTATAACAGAACTCTATAAGCTCAATATTGAGGATTCTACAGCCTACGCACGAAGAGTGGAATACCTATTGGCGGAGGATAGGTTCATTTGCCCGCCGGGCAGCTATGAGGTATCTTTTTGACATTTGTCGGGATTGTTTCTAATCGGAGTAAGACTAAATCGATCCAATCCGGCGGACAGCCAATTTCTCTTGGATTCCTAGCACCCCACATTCCGGGTGTGATATTTGCTCAATATTACTCTGGCCTGAAAAGGAAAGGCATGACGGCTGAGGGTTTCCTGGATAAGATCGATTGCCCGTTTCTGGGTGTGACAGCCGTCATATTATGTCATTCACTGCGATGTTGGCGGACTGACATCTGTATCGATAATGTGGCTTTCACAAGGGCCACTTCCGGGGGTAAGAAAAACAATGTGTACTGGCAGGTTTCGAAAGTGTCCGGATCCCCCGACGGACCGGGCATCCGCACACTTTTGAAAATAGCAAGTACTCGAGTTGGGTGAAAGGTTAGCTAACGGATAGATAGCCCTGCTGGAACGTCAGACGCGATCCTGGGGCGAAACGGGAAGAGTTTGGCAACGTCGAATAATCCAGCGGATAAGGACGACATTGGAGGCCAGAATCGCGAAGGAGCGGGGAAAGCGGGTTGCGAGGACGGCGGGATATGACAATGATGAGGACGAATTGAGGCAGGAGTTTGGTAGTGATACGGAGCTGGATGAATTGGAGGCCGGTGGCGGCCTCGTGGATACAGGAGGAGGACATGGTCGGCAGGAGCCGCGGCGAGAACATGGGCCCAATCCGGGATCACTGGTTGGTGCAGCGCAGTTCCAAGACCCTAGGGAGGCGGAATCGCATGTTGAAGAAACTGATCGAGTGGATAGGGAGAATGGTTTTATCACCACTCGCTGATCGTGTATATATATGTAATTAAATTAAATTAAATTACGCGTGCTAAAAGGGTCAGGAATGGTCAAACAATCGTAGTGTGCGAGTCGGTCGGCAGGAAAGGCATGAGAATGAATTGCGCGGATGGTTATAAGCCGTGCAAGTATGAGTAAGGCATCTAGCGGGCAATTGTAGGTTCGGAAGGTATGGGAATGTGTCGAGCAGATGGTTATAAACTGCGCAGGCCTGGGTAAGTCGTCTAGCAGGCAGCTGTAGGTTGACAGGCACGGGAATGAGTCTGGGGGGCTGTTAGAAGCCGGGGAAGACGGTGGGAGCCCGCGAGCGGACTGTAAGAGGCCGGGGAAGACGGTGGGAGCCCACGAGCGGACTGTAAGAGGCCCCGGAGGCGGCGAGAGGCATGGAGTAGACGAGATAGCATGTGGAGAGCTGAGGAGAGAGCCGCACGAAAGGGCAAGAGAGGGGGGACGTCCGCCGGATATGGGAGGAGACAGGCTGGGATCAGAGGGTGGAGGAGGAAGGGCTGAACATGTTGAGAGGGATGAGGGCGGAGGAAGTAATGACGGGAAAACGTCCGCCGAATACGCGAGAGGACTGAGGGAATCCAGGAGTGTGGGAGATGCGGAGGTGATGTTGGTGGGGTTCCGGATGAGAAATGGATTCAGGGAGAGGTTAGTGACGGGGTTAAAGGAGAGAGGGTATCATGGAAAGAAAGCTGCCGGACGGGGGTATCGGGGGGGGAGGCCGGGAGGAGAGATGTGGCGGCCGCAAGACGTCCGCAAAAGGGCAGTATGGGAACGGGTGCATTGGGAGCGAAGGTATGAACAGGCTGGGTGCTGGGGGTAGAGTATCAGGGGGGTGGCTGCGCCAGGGGGGGTCAAATGCGTCAGGACGCAAAAAGGGCCCCGTCCAATGTGTCCGGACGCTAACTTGCGCGTCCGGACGCATTGGACGTGGCCGTTTCACTTCCCGACGGAATGAGCCCGGGCGGACGCACCATGAACAGGAGTTTACGTTATAAGCGCCTGGAACGTCCGGCGCACAGGGTGAGCGGGGAGAGACAGAACGCAAGGTATTTCTTTTGCTGATGGACGCCGCACCTTTCCTCAGTATGCAACCTGACGCGGATGCAGGACTACCTCTTCTGAATACAGAGGGTTTAGTACACATCTTTCTGAGATAAGCGAAGACCCCCTCTACTCTTTTCTGACCTGGGTTACAATAGATTTCATGCAGTCAAACTATTAAATTTAATGCTGCTAGTCTTCTACTAGTAGGGTTCTAATATAGTACAGAACCGATTATGATACTCATCGACAACCTCTTCTCTTCCTACTCTGTAACTTCATGAATAAAGATTGCAGAGGGATGAATCTTACATCATTGTGAAGCTGGCATCGAGCCCAACAATCTCCCGTGATCAGATCCAGGATCGGACAAGTGGCCGTGGAGGAATCAGCCATCGAGGTCTGGGATTGCTAGGATATCTAAAGTGAAAACCACTCTCACAAGGGTCAGCAATTTCCTGAGTATTGATGTGACAGAGACGTACCTTAGACCACCGTGTAGCTGGCATTGAGCCCAAAAACCTTCCGCAATCGGATCCAGAATCAGATCGGTAGTTGTGGAGGGATCTGCCGTTGAGTTCTGGGATTGCCAGCACACCATTCAGCACTGTAACTTCATGAATAAAGTTTGCGGGGGAAGCAACTTATATCATTGTAAAGCTGGTGTAGGGGCCAACAATCTCCCGCAATCAGATCCAGAATCGGTAAAGCGTTCATAGAGTTATCTGCTATCGGGTTTTCTATTACTGTAGTCAAAAGACTACTCTCAGAAGGGCTGGCGGATCCATAGGCTCTGATGCGACAGAGACATACCTTATACCACCGTGTAGCTGGCATCAAGCCCAACAACCTCCAGCAATCAGATCCAGAATCGGCCAATCGGTTGTGGAGGTATCTGCCATCGAGTTCATAGATCTTTGGAGAGACCACTCTCAGAAGGGTTGGCAGATTCATGAGTTCTGATGCGACAGAGAGGTACCTTATACCGTTAGGAGGCTGACGCCGAGCCCAACAGCCTCCTGCAAACAGAATCAAGATCAGTCCTGCGGTTGTGGAGTAATCTGCCATCAAGTAAAAGATATCCAGTGCTACTAGAACTATAAAGATCCTCTCCACCGAAGACAGCGAATTCCTCAGTCTTGATGCGACAGAGACGTACCTTATACCGTTAGAAAGCTGGCGTCGAGCCCAACAGTCCCCCTCATGCGGATTCAAAATCCATCCAGTGGGCGTGGAGTAATCTGCCATCGAGTAAAATATCACCAGCTTGATCCCTAATACACTCTCCACAGAAGATAGCGACTTCCTGAGTTCTGATGCGACAAAGACGTACCTTATACCATTGGATAGCTGGCATTGAGCCCAACATTCTCCCGCAAACAGAATCAGGATCCATGCAGCGGTTGTAGAGTAATCTGCCGTCGAGTAAAGAATCACCAGGGCTACTATGAGTGTGGTTTAGAGATCCCCTCTACTGAAGACAGTGATTTCCTGAGTTTTGATACCACATAGACATCCTTTATACTGTTGCGTAGCTGGCGTCGAGCCCAACAATATTCCGCAATCAGAATCCAGAATTGGGCAAGTGGTTGTGGAGGAATCTGCCATCGAGTTCTGAGATCGCCAGGATCATCAGCAAAAATTCAGGCTTGTATTCTGAGCGTCCTGTGCATCAGATGCACAGGACGCCAGAATGCCAATCGCGAATCAGGATGCAACCATAGTACTACACAAGTCACCAGACGCAACCGAACGCAGCACCTAAGACTCAGGACGTACCGGACACAGCACCTAAGACTCAGGACACACCGGCTGCAGCACCTAATACTCAGGATACCACCTGATGCTGGATCATATCTTCCTGAGATAAGCGAACGGTTCCCCCTTTACCAGTTTCTGACCTTGGTTACCTCGGTCACAATACTAGATTTCATGCTATCAAACAATTAAATTTACTACTATTCTACTATGGTTCTAATATACAGGCTAATCCACATAGAAACACCCATCATGATACTCATAAGCACTCTGAGCCTTCTAACAAAATACCCGTTCACAGGCAAGTTTAACCCCCCCCCCCCAGCCTCATGCTCCTGTGGACCCCCACTAGCCGACACCCTGTAACATCATGAATAAAGGTCACGGAGGGATGAACCTTATATCCTTGTGAAGCCGGCGGCGAGCCCAACAACCTCCCGCAAACAGAATCAAAATCCGTCCACCGGTTGTGGAGTAATCTGCCGTCGAGTAAAATATCACCAGGGTTACTATAAAGATCCTCTCCACAGGAGGCAGCGACTTCCTGGGTCTTGATGCGACAGAGACGTACCTTATACCGTTGGAAAGCTGGCATCGAGCCCAACAACCTCCCGCAAGGAGCGTCAAAATCCGTCCAGCGGTTGTGGAGTAATCTGCCGTCAAGTAAAATATCGCCAGGGCTACAATTAAGATCCTCTCTACAGAAGACAGCGATTTCCTGTGTGTTGATGCGACAGAGACGTACCTTATACCGTTGGGAAGCTAGCGTCAAGGCCAACAACCTCCCGTAAAGAGCATCAAGATCCGTCCAGCGGTTGTAGAGTAATCTGCTGTCGAGTAAAGTATCGCAAGGGCTACTACTCTTACTATAAAGATCCTCTCTACAGAAGACAGCAATTTCCTGAGTTTTGATGCGATAGAGACGTACCTTATACCGTTGGATAGCTGGCGTTGAGCCCAACAACCTCCCGTAAACAGAATCAAGATTGGCTGAGCGGTTGTGGAGGAATCAGCATTCTAATCCAAAGATCGCCAGCCTTGTAACTTCATGAATAATAGCCCTGTAGGGATGAATCCTATACCAGTATGGAGCTAGCAGCGAGCCCAGTAACTTCCAGTTATAACATTTAGGATTGGTTTAGTGGATGGGATGGAGAATTGCAGCTAGTGCCTGGGAATGGGAGTGTTGAGTGTGTTGATGAAAGAGTTTAGATGAGTCGCATCGCGTTGGGGGCTACTAAGTGCTGAGAAACCTCCATGAACAGCCTGCCAGTGAGTGCCAGACTAGAGAGTGTTCTAGCTATCACTCGCTTTCAGACTAGAGTAAGCTAGCATTTTGGCTCCCTCAAAGATAAAGTTCTGAAAATAGAACTCTGAGTGCTAGTGTGACTCTGGCCCGGGGTCTTTAGCGTAAATTTAAGATTAAGGGTACGATGGCTTTCTCACCAGGCGCCAGGCCAAAGTATATTTTCTTTGCCAAGAAATACTCCTTGCTTACAACTGGGCTACTAGAAGACAAAGAAGGCTGAACGGAGAATCAGGGGTAGTGGTGAATCCTGATGTGCGAGGGTGTTGAGGTTTAAGTCAGGATGCATGGGAGGCAGGGTTGCCTGGTTGCATGTGTCCAGACGGAACCCCGTGTAGGAAAGGGTTTCCAGACGCATCAGAGGCAACCAGATGTGGCGCATAGGTACAGGACACGCAGGACGCACAGAATGCAGAGTCCAGGCCAGGAGAGTCAGGACGCAACACTACTGTATCTGATGCAGGCCACCTTTTTGCTGATAATACCTATAAAGACAAGTCTCACAAGTGTCAGCGATTCCTGGGTATTGATGCCACAGAGACGTCCTTTATACCGATGCCTAGCTAGCGCTGACCCCGACAACCTCCTGGAATCAGAATCAGGATTGGTCAACTGGCTGTGGAGGAATCTGCCATCAAGCTCTGGGATGGCCAGGGGACCGATAAAGACAACTGTCACAAAGGTCAGCAATTTCATGGGTTTTGATGCCACAGGGATGTCCTTTATACCACTGTGTAGCTGGTGTCAAGCCCAACAACCTCCGGTAATCAGATCGAGGATTAGATTAGCACTTGTGGAGGGATTCGCTATCGAGTTCTGGGATCACCAGCAACCTTTTCAGCACAGTAACTTCATGAATAATAGCCCTCTGGGGATGAATCTTATACTAGTGTATAGCTGGCATCGAGCCCCGTAACCTTCAGGTATCAGATTGAGGATCCATCCTATGGGTGTAGTGGAGTGTTGCAGCTGGGGCCAGGGAATGTGGATGTAGAGTGTTGTAATGAGTGCATTGCATGGCGTTTGTGCCTAAATGCCGAGAGCCACCATGAACTATACTAGACTTGTGGGTGTCATGGCTAGCACTCAGTTTCAGACTGGAGTGAGCTGGCATTTTCACTCCCTCAAAGATGAGGTTCAGAAAATAGAATTGGAAGATATTAGCGCTGATATAAGATTAAGGGTACGATGGCTTTCTCACCAGGCACCTACACCACCATATTTTCTTTGCCAAGAAATACCTCTTGCTCACCCCTGGCGTGGGACACAAAGAAGGCTTAAGGATAATCAGGGATAGTAGTCAATCCTGATGTGTGATGATGTTAAGGTCTAGGTCAGGATGCCTGGGAGGCAGAGTTCCTTAATTGCAGGTGTTCAGAGAAGAACCCAGTGTAGACAGGGGTCTCTGGACACATCAGATATAACCTGATGTGACGCCTAAGTACAGGACGCACAGGATACACAGGACGCAATATCCAGGGAGGGAGAGTCAGTATTACCCTAGCGGGAATAGCTTGCATAATTATGCGCGAGGTATATGCCACCATAGGGGAGAGCATATATCCGAACCCAAGTTTCCTGGGTAGGGACGTCCTGGAGGCATCTGGGAGACTACTCAGGAACCACAAAGAGTTCACGTTTCAAGATATGGCTAACTGATTGGAACGATGACTAGAGAATCAGTTCTCTACTCTTACTAATGCATACGCATTATGCATTGATAGATGAATATCGGACTTGATCACTCCATATTCAGGATACTATTGGTATGTAGGCATTTAGACTGCATATTCCATTATAGTCTATCAGGACGAAGAGATCGAAGGCTGACTAGTGGTGGAGTGGGGACACCCCCAGAAGAAATAGCAGTCGGGAGATTCTCACAGTCAAGCTGGGCAAGATTCAGGGTCAAACAGTGTTTGCACTTTGTTCTGACGAACTGAACTCTTAGAAAGATACTTCTTTACTAGTGAAGTCAAAGTAGCGTGAACATTAGTATAAATAGTAGGGCTCTCCCCGATGGTTGAGAACATCATCAAACAACGGAGAAGAGACATTAAGAATATTATAAGTTATTACGATATTCTTCTATTACTTTATTGAACAATTCCTCTTGAGCCTTCCTGACCTATATTCCGTTGTCTCGAATATCCTCAACCTAGTTAGCCCGGAATCCTACTGTGTTAGCTACCCCGTAACAGTCAAGACACAACACCACTGTATCTGAGGTTGTATAGCTTGTTGGTGATGAACCCTACAGATGGGTAGCTACAATGAACTCAACTCAAGTCCACATGATATACCAAGAGGTCACCAGAGTGAAACTAGATGAGTATACTTGGTATATTACCAGAAGTAGGCATGAGTTGGTAAAAGTGTCTACAAAGCGACTTGGTGATATAAAGTTAGCCAGAATAACCCAGGTAGGCCAAAGTTACAATACTTGTCAGGGTAACCTTCGGAGAGCATGTTCGTGTAAAGTTATAGAAACATAGTAAATGTTGCAAGGGTGTCATGAGCAACATTATATATGGTCTCACCAACTGCCAAAGCGAATAAAGGTATGAAGAGATGAAGTAACACTACAATAGGAATACCAATACCCTACCTTGGGGACCCAGTTACCCTACCTTCACTAACAAAGTTGTCTGCGGACTTAGGGAAAAGTTATCCCACAATAGTAGGGCTTTGAGATATTTATAGAACCACTTGGCATGGCACGAAACAGGCTACTGACGGAGCTGGAGTGGTCCGAACCTCCTCTAACTTTGAACGGACGTTTCTAACACCACATTCTGGCCCCAGCGTTGGTATGGCACAAGAACGTGGTACGGCTGTGTAGTTGTGTGCTTCCTGGTAAAGTGAGATTCATAGAAACGCCTCCACAATTCAGTATAAGTTGTAACCGTCCATCCAATCAGAAGCTGTTCGTAGAATACATAAGCGGTGTGAGAGTGACCACCTCTTGCCAGTGGGGCACCAGCTGGATACTGTCTGGGCACTACCTACGGGCATACTTTGACCTCTGGGTAGTAGTATGATTAACTGTAATAGGCTTGGGGCTGACCAGGGAAGTTGAAAGGCTTCTAGGACAACTGTAAGGTTTCTTTATCAGTTCTCGGTATACTGGGAACCTCTAAGAAACCGTCTCAGGTTGTGCACTTGAAATCCTAGCCAAAGAGCGGCCTACGCAGATTGATTAAGCGGAGTCTCCGAAAGGTTGTTAGATAAAACCTTTTACTCTGTCACTAAGGTCTTGAAGTGTTTGGTGGCTTCTCACTATCGTGGAGAACTGAAGAGGTAACTATTCAACCAAGTATATTGACAACTCTGTCTGTCGAAGTCGGCCCTTTCTAAGTCTGAAAGATGCAGCCTTTAAATACATGGTCGGCTTTTCCTAAAGCCTTACTCCTATGAGCACAGCTCGTATCTTAAAACAACTATGGTATCAAATCAATACCATCAAACAATACATAAAATATTCAAAGTATCAAACAATCCCTTGAAACAAAACTTCAAACAACTGGAGTATCAAGCGATGCTTCCAAAATACAATCAGGGAGAAGCACAACCTCGTATCCCGAAACCAAACATCAAACAAACTAGGTATTAAACAATACCTCCTGCATAACAAGCCTACAGCCACAAGGCTTGTATCCTGAAACCAAGCTAATCCTAAAGGAAATCCATCAGTAACCATAGTACCTGTACCGGTCACACCCCCGAAACAAAACATCTGTTTCCATCAATCAAACTAAACCTAAATCCAACTCGTAATAACTCCACAATCCTCAGATCCAGTGTCGTCATACACGCTTTCGAAATAGGGCTTCAAAAAGTTACTATCAACAGGCTCTTCGTCCTCAAATTGGGTCCAGCTAGGCGTCGTCGAGGTATAGGACATGGTAATAAATCCTGTTTCAACCGGAAACTCGTCTCCAGGCATGTTGTCAGTCCACCAAGCCTGAACAAGATCCATTGCATCCTCGAGACATTCCAACGTCTCACAACTATTGTCGCTATTGGGGTATCCTTTCCATTTAACAAGAAACTGGGGATTGCCATAGCGTTCACGGTCGTCCAGCCCCTCCTCAACCTGCCATTCGGGCATCTCCTCAACCAGGATGGGTGCGGGTTTGGCATGGGTCCGTCCTGGGAATCTGCCGTTATCGTTGGTGAAGAACTTCTTAACCATCGAACAGTGAAAAACTGTCTCCTTCCTGCCGTAGATTTTCGAGTCCATCTAGACAGTATAGTTCTGTGTTTGTTCATTGTAATCAAGGACCTGGAAAGGCCCTTGCCATCATGGCTCAGGTTTCTAACTCCTTCCTGATTCCATCGCAAATCTGTCGCGATATACCATCGGAATTCTCCAATGCTGATGGGTTTGTGGGTCGTCCTCCCCTTAGCTGCAACTCTAGTGCTACGGATCCTAACTAGCTTGAGGGCTTGATATGTGTCATTCCTCAGCTCCTGGTGTCGATTAAGATAATCCTCAGATGCTGGGACAGCTGTGCCTTCAATCCTATAGGTCGCCAATAAGGGGTAGTCTCATCCATACACCGCTTTGTATGGTGATATGTTAATGGTATCAGAATGTCCAGCATTCGTATATGGAGCCATATCCTGCAATGAATTCACTCAATTATTCTGCCGCTTGTTGGTGATATTTCTCAAGGCGGTCTTGAGTTCCCTAACCTTGCATTCTACTTGCCCATTTGTTTCATGATGTCCAGGCACTGCCTTAATATGTTCAATTCCCATAGACTTCATACTTTGTTTCCAAAAAGGTGAAGTGAACTTGGGATCTACATCGCTAACGATCGAAGTAGGTGTGCCATGGGGTGTAAATACGTGGTGACGAAGATAGGATAGGGTGGTCTCTCAATTCGCATCTGAAGTAGTGTGGATGAACCAAGTGAATCCAACAGCCTGGTCCACAACTACCAAGACCATATCATAGGTCTTTGTTGGTCCTTTACTCTTGTTGAAAAGTCCTGCGAAATCGATAGCATAAGATGTAAAAATCTCCTGAGGAATCAGCATCATCTGTGCATTGCCATCGGGCAACGCATTCCGTTCCTTATTCCTCTGACAGTGCTCGCACTGCCTAACGTAATCTCTCCAATCCTTTCTCATGTCCTGCCAGTAATGGTACTTAGTAGTATATCTGAGATTGCTTTCCGCACTGTGGTGTCCTTTGTCATGGACTTCCGGTATGACGAGTTCTCGAAGGGTCTCACCATTTGCTGCATGGCCTGTTAGTATGTAAAGGGCTTGAAGCCGTTTGCGTGTAGTAGCGAACATCAGTCCGTCACCAATGCGATAGTGTTCCATCCTTCCTCCCTTAGCCCTCTTTCTAGAGTCAAGAGCTAACTTGTATAACTCATCCTTTCTATAGGCGTCAACTAGTTGTTCTCTCTACATGCTCTGCATCTCAGTGGTAACTTGAATGGTATCGCGTTCATCAAGTACCTGCTCGAGGCGCGAGGAATCTCCTTCTTCCTCGAAGACCTCATACAGAATGCGGTCATCCTGAGATAAGGTAGGTGGTATGATCGTAGGAACGGTTCTGTTGTAGTGGGATAAGCCTCCTCCATAGAGGGGTTTCTGTCGCTTTGCCATATAGGCATCGTGGACTTTCTGATCATCACCGTCGTATTCTTTGCATTCTGCAGGAGGATCATCATGTTCTAGTGCCGTGTCTAGTCGTCTTCTGACTCCGTCGAGGTCAATTCTGCGTCTGGGACTCTCATTGCCTTCCGCTAAGTATCTTGCTCTCATTGTGGCCACCTCAGGAGATTCAGGTGTAATGACTTGTCCTGCAAGCCTGTTCTGGTTATGGAATTCGCATACTGCTTTGTGGCATGCTCTCCAATGAATGGCTGAGTGGTTCAATTCTTCTTCGCTGAGATGTCCAGAGGAGACCATATCTCTCCAATGAATGGCTGAGTGGTTCAATTCTTCTTCGCTGAGATGTCCAGAGAAGACCATATCTCCCCAATCGTTCCCTTCTCTCATACTGCAATCAGACCCACATTCAGAGCTGTCTCCAAGAGTGCGTAGGGGTTCAAAGCCTGACATGGTGTCAGAACAGAATGAAGTACATCAGCAAAAAGAATGAGTTTGCATTTTGGCTCTTTCTGTACATCCTGACTCTTCCTGAAATCCAGTTTGCATCCTGTAATTCCTGTTTGCATCGTGATAAGCAAATATGAGAACAAAATTGCTCTAAGGACAAAACACAATAGTTTATCAGATAAATAGTGGTTTATTCTAGTGATAGTTAAAATCTTGGACTGTATATTCTACAGATGACTGACTAATAGAAGATTGAAATAATTCGCGCAGGGAATTGACAACCGCACTTTGAACCCCTGCATGTACCCAAAATAGTTGGCCGGTGGAAGTGCCACTAAGTGCAAATAATATGAAATCACCCACTAGCGAGCTGGTCAAAATATAGTGGCAGGATACACAGGAAGATAATTTGGTGTGTTCAGGATACACAGGATGCAAGAGGAAATGTCAGGAAGTGTCAGGATGCAAACTCATGTTTTTTGCTGATGTAGCAAATAAGGTATGCGGTGATTTCTCGTGGGTATTGGTAGCTTTGAGGTCTTCTGTTTCTTCAGTAGAGTCTTGGGCGTATTCTGCTGGTCCAGTATCATGTCGATAAAGGCGGGAAAGTGCGTCAGCTAAATAGTTTGTTGCCCCAGGCTTGTAAACTATTTTTGCCATATACTTTGCCAGGTGTGTACGCCACCTCATTTGCTTCCTAGTCGGTATTCGATCCTTCCTCAGGTACTTCAGGGGTTGATGATCTGTAACAACGTAAACTCATGTCCTGCAAGGAGGTAATCAAATGCTACCAAGGCATCCATGATCGCCAGTGCCTCCTTGTCTGTTGTCCCATAGTTCATTTGCGTATTCGTGAACTTTCTGCTATATAAGGATGCTGGTTGTACAGTTTCAGGTGTTTCGCCTTGTCCAACCCTGACTGCAATTCCTGTGTCTGACGCATCCGTTATTAACCATATGGGTACTCCAGATTCGTGGTTAATACGTCTGATGACCTTGTTATCATCTGCAAGCCTCTTCGTATTCTGAAACGCTATATCATGAGTTGGTGTCCAGACAAACTCCGCATTTCCGGTGAGGTCGGTTAGGGGTGCAGTGATCGTTGCAATGTGTGGTAGGAATTGGCTAATGTAGTTGACCAATCCTAAGAACTCTTGTAGTTCTTTCCTATCTTCAAGTGTCGTCCATTCTCCTATTCTCATGATCTTCACAGGTGAGGCATGAAGTCCGTCATCGTCCACCACAGGTCCTAGCACATTTATCTTAAGTGAGAAGAACTTCGACTTCTTTCTGCTGGCGAAGAAGTGCACTTCCTTCAGCTTCTTGCAGACCATCTTAATGTGCTCCATGTGCTCGTCTTCTTTATTTGAGAATATGAGTATGTCGTCAATGTAAACCCACACAAACTCTCCAAGATAATACCTCATTAGATGCGACATGATTTGCATAAATGTTCCAGATGCGTTCATATCACCCTGCAGCATCACTTTGCTGACGAATCCTCCAAAGGGTGTTTTGAAACAGTTTAGGTATTTATATTCTGGTTCCACTCTTGTCTGGAAGTATGCGTCACTCAAGTCGATCTTGCTGCGATATCTCGATCATCTTACAGCATTCAGGATCATCCTTTGATTTGGGATTTGTTTGTCATCTTTTCTTGTTTAGTCATTTCGTGCAGTTAGATCCACCAGGGGTCTAATCCTGCCATCGGTTTTTCCTTGGACAAACAGTGGTGCTATGCCAGGAACTTCCTTACGATATATGACTCCTTCTCGTTCCTTCTGAGCAAGCCATTCCTTAAGCTTGAGCTCATACTTTTCAGGAACTCCCAATGTTGGTTGTGTCCTAAGGTTCTCCGTATCCTTCAACTGGATTCGATGATTGTACTCTCGCAATGGTGGTAGTCTTTCCGGAATTGGGTCTGGGAAGACCTCAGGAAACATCACCATACTTCTTCTGTGGTTGCTATCGCTGCTGCCCTTACTAGTCCACTAGTTGGCGCACAGTTTACCTTAACCTTGTGCTTAGGAAAAAGTATCGCCTAGTTCCCACACTCAATCGTTGCCTGATTTCTCGAAAGGAATTCCATTCCAATCAAGGCATCATACTTTGCGAGGTTGCCAACAATCATTCTGTTGTTTCTGGTACGCATTTTTCCAATCTCTATATCCACGACGCATTGCTTGCTGCTGGTGGATTGTGATCCTTTCATGGCCATAAGAATCTGAAGTTCTCCTTCTAATGCTTTGGTTTCCACGCTGTGGGTAGTGACAAATGCTGCGCTAAGGATGTCTTCTCCAATAGTTCCTGTATCGAACAGTACTCTGGTATCGTGACCATTGATCCTTATCGTTCCTTCCAAAGCCTTCTTAGCCTTGGCCGTACTGGGTGCTGTTTTGCCTGATGAGGCGTAGGTCTCTATTTCCATTGAGTTGATGTAGACCTCGTCTGCATTTGTTTCAGCCTCAGCTCTGTTTGAGGTTGATTCTTTCTTGACCGGTTTCCTCTTGCCTTTATCCTTCTTGTCAGGACAGTTGCGGAAAAGGTGGCCTTTCTTTCCACAGGTCAAACAGGCACCGCTTGCCTTTCGTTCCTTGGAAACTGTTTTGCTAACCTTCTTCCGATAGTTAGGCTTCGAGCTGCTCTGACCCCGGTCCTTATGATGAGACTTCTCCTTTGATTCTTTTTTGTATACTCCGACTCCTCTTAGCATGGCATCTTGTCGTTCCAAATATCATATTGCCGAGTTTATGGTTTCGATATCGTCAAACCATGGTTCTATTATCTGGCGTAGCTTGATATGCATGCTAGCGAAGAATCTTTGCATGAATACATAATCTGACATAGTGTCCTTTGGTAACTTGGACCGATAGGTGAGCAAGTCTGTTGCTACATCTGAGATGTTCGTTACTACTCCATCCTCGACTTGTCTAACATCTAGGAACTTCTGGTAAAGCTCCTCCGTATCTCTTGATGATTCGAATCGTTTTCGTACGTATCCAATAAGTTGGTCTCTTGTGATGTTGTTTTCTCTGAGCTCTTCTAGTACTTGTCGGCATGTGTCTTTGGCTCTACCTTCTGTGTAGAAGTCATAGTATCGAGGGTTTCCTCCCGTAGTTGAGGTAATACCATGTAGCAGTAGGTATTCTCGAACATCTTCATATCATCTATCGAATGCGCCAGGGTCCATATCTTTTCCTGATCATGAGAACCGCCGGGGTTCTGGGATCTTCATAGTCAGCCTTGGTGCATTGGATCGATCAGGTACCTCGGTGGTTCCTGATGCAGACATCCTGTCGTCCTCGTCGTCACTTGACTCGCTGCTACTAGAGCTGCTAGGATCGTCCTTGGATGAGGTTGACTGTAAAGGTTTCTTTCCTTTTGCTGGTAATTTAGGAAACCCGCCTGGTGTGGCCGTTCGTTCCTTGGCTATTTCACTTTCAGATTCTTTGAGTGTCTGAGAAGCCTCGTCCCTCGCTAGGTGTCTGCTAGCCGCGTCGATACTAAAGGTTGTGGCCTTCTTTGCTTGCGCCTTAGCCTTCCTAGATATCGACCTTGAGGACGGTTTTGCAAGTTCGCTTCTATCAAGCAATCTGCCTGATCTCGTGTTGAGTTCGTCGCCTATGGTGGGCAACTGTTGCTATCTGGTTTCTCGTGATGATCGTAGTACTCCCAGAGCACTCTGCTGCTGACTATCTTGTATATAGCCTGCTGATAGCTGTCATCGGTATTCCTTAAGGTTGATCGCTCCTTAACCGATATAACTTTCAACTGACTTGTTGAAGTTAAAAAAATGTAACGTTTCCTTATCGGTTCTCGGCACACTGAGAACCTCTAAGAAACCGTCCCGGGTTGTGCACTTGAAATCCTAGCCAAAGAGCGTCCTAGGCGGATTGATCAAGCAGAGGCTCCGAAAGGTTGTTAGATAAAACCTTTTACTATATCGCTAAGGTCTTGAAGTGTTTAGTGGCTTCTTACTATTGTTGCGAACTGCAGAGGTAACTATCCAATCCAGTATATTGAAAACTCTGTCTGTCGAAGTCTGCCGTTTCTAAGTCTGAAAGATGCAGCCTTTAAATACATGGCCGGCTTTTCCTAAAACCTTACTCCTACGAGCACAGCTCATATCTTAAAATAACTATGGTATCAAATCGATACCATCAAACAATCCATAAAACTTTCAACGTATCAAACGCTCCCTTGAAACTAAACTTCAAACAACCAGAGTATCAAGCGATACTTCTAAAACACCATCAGGGAGAAGCACAACCTCATATCCCGAAACCAAACATCAAACAAACTAGGTATCAAATAATACCTCCTGCATAACAAGGCTACAGCCACAAGGCTTGTATCCTGAAACCAAACTAATCCTAAAGAAAATCCATCAGTAACCATAGTACCTGTACCGGTTACACTTGTACCAACTCATGTCTACCTCTAGTATACTAAGTATACTGGTCTATCCTCAGTCTGGTTACCTCTTGGTATACCATATGGGCTTGAGTTTAGTCCACTGTAGCTCCCTATCCATAGGGTCGTTACAAAGCGATCTTAACAATATACCAGGTTAACAAGCAAGTTATATTCTAACTCTTTGATATTTGACTATACTTTATCTTTCTACCTTTAACAAAATAATTACCTACCAGTCTTCCTGACTATTAATCCGTTGACTCAATATCCTCAGCCTAGTTAGTACAGAATCCTACCGTATTAGCTATCTCGTAACAAAAACAAGGTAGAATTGTTGCACTCCTACAAGTAATATTGTTAAAAAAAATTCTTTCATCAGCAAAAATAATACCTTGCGTCCTGTGCGCCCCGTGCGTCTGACGCCCGGGACGTCGGAATGCGAATCGCGAATCAGGACGTAACATCGGATCGACGTCGCGTCCTGACTTTGCGTCACCTAGCGCCATCCGTCCTGACGCCATCCGGACACGGACCCCTACGTCCTGTGCGTCCTGACTGCGTCTGGTGCTCCTCTATTACCTCCTGACTCC
>Ga0307517_10006671_pt1 | contig 16998 bp, 16 predicted proteins | sample 23_EM_MG_FD_194515 | JGI IMG/M metagenome (GOLD analysis project Ga0307517, IMG submission 194515) | Populus trichocarpa ectomycorrhiza microbial communities from riparian zone in the Pacific Northwest, United States - 23_EM | ecosystem: Host-associated > Plants > Roots > Unclassified | place...
GTGCAGGAGCTGATTTACCAACTGAGGTAGTAGAACATTTAGAGAAGACCAGGCCCGCGCCAACCCCACCAGCCCATCGGAGGATTCTGAAGGGATGTCGTGATAATATCCACGACGTCGTTGATTTTGGCAGAGCATGCGATATATCCCCGCAGACGATTTGTGGGGAATTGATACGATATAGCCGACTGAGCCTGCCTCCCGAGCGCCCACTGCTGGAAAATCCGGCGATACTTCGAGCTTTTCCGGTGGAACTACTGACGCAACTGGAGATCCCGGTTCTTGCGTTCCAGGAGTCAGGTGTTTACGACATACATAGGGCCCGATGCACGGGTGCTCGACTCTTCCGTAACCAGACCAGTTGGAACGATTGCGTTTGGATACAGGCTGGTGGGGAGAATATGTATGGTGCGCTCAGGGGTCGTCTCCCGGCAAGGCTCAGAGCTCTGTTCAAAATCCGGTTGGGCTATATGCAGCAGGATACGGTCTATCGCCTCGCCGGGGTTCAATTCATGAGCCTGGTAGACTCCGGACGACCGTCGGACGTACACGGTCTGGTAACCTTTCAGCTCAGAGACGTTACCCGAGAGCTTACAATTGTGGATATCGGGACGATCATCATAGGCCTGGCGCATCTGATACCGGAGACAGAGCGGCGCTGGCTTGTCAACAGTCGGATCGATTTACGCACGTTTAACGAGATGTATTAGGATCACAGAGGGGGCTTGTATAATAAAATAAACTCGGGGAGCGAGGTAGCCTAGATGAGGGCTACCTCGCTCCCCGACAGAGATGTAGCGTCACGATCACGACTAGACGATAAACGTGTATAATAGACAAGTATATAGTAGAGATATAGACATCGAGGAATAGAAACATCTAGAAACAAACAAATTATGCACGATAGTAGTAGTAGGAGGCACACCGGCAGGAATGACTAGGGTGATATCGGCTGCAAGTGGTTATGAGCACGCCCGGAAGAAGAAGGAAAAGGGGGTACCTTGCGGAGGCGTCCGGATGCTGCGGAGATGCGAGGCAAAAAAAGAGACGTCAGGACGTGAGATAAGGGGAGGGAGAAGAGCAGGAGATGTGGGGTGGCAGCGGGATGTGGGTAAGGTCCGACGTCAAGTCAGGACGCAATCGGCGTTGGGAATGGCGTCCGGACACCGGGGACGCAGAGGACTGAAAAACCACGTCGGATGCGTCCGGACGCGGCGCCCGCGCCTCAGACGCAGGATTAATTTTTGCTAATGACGGGTGGGGGGTATTTGTTTGTCCCATGACGAGGTGAAGCGGGCCGTTAGATTGTTTTATGGTTTTGTTTTCGTCATAGCTAGCGCTCTATACGGTTTCTTGTACCTTAACCACAAATACATGATAAAAATAAAAAAAAAGTAAAAAAACAGCCCCCTATTTCCTTGGTTCTTTACGCTACCTGGTATTTCTTTCACAACTCCTGTACTTCAGAATATAACGTCTTCTATTCTGATATCCCAGATCCACGCCAGGAACCCACGAAGCCTGACCCTGATCTACCGTTACACAATCAGCCTTGCCCTGAGATTGTCATCTCCGAACCCTCACGCTAAATGACTGTCATTGTTTAGGACCTTCCTGTCCCCATCGTTCTGTACCTTGGACTAACTTCCAGTGCCAAGACCCCGTTACATACTACTCTCCAGATTAGTGTTCATTACGGGACCCCCCGGCCCAGTTTCCTGCCCTGTTCCATTGCATGGCCTGGGGTGGAGTGTATTGTTTGTTCCCTGCCCCTGCCCCTGCACCTGCCTGTTCCCCAGACAGCCTCTATTAAAACAGATGGAGAGAAACAGGGCCCTGTCGAGGGAATAAGTGGGGACTCATCCTGAACAGGCCCGGGGGTAGGGTGATGATCACCCTCAAAATAACCCCCCCGGCCCGTTGTAAGTGGGGGCCTATTGAGTGATAACCCACTCTACCCCGCGCCGTAATAAACTTTACTTCAGATTTGAATTCCATTGAAGAGGTTTGGCACTATATTAAGAACTGGTTTAAGAGAAGCATTGGGTGGGACTATCAAGATTCCACAATACACAAAATTTCCTTAAGGAGTGGGGAAATCTCCCAAATGATTCCCTTAATGGCCTTATTATCTCAATACCATGATGAATCATTGAAGTCATAGCTGCCCAGAGTGCTAATCAATTTCATTGCAAGCATTTGGAAAAAGTGAGTAACAGACAGTGATTGCATGCGTATCCTACCTATATTTCAACCAGTTCAACCATCTATCTTTAGTCTTACAATTGGAACATATACACTCCATCCAAATACACAGTTCCCATTTATTAGCTTCTACAAGTTGTCTAGGTTTATGAACTTGAAGGTCTAACCAATCAGCAGTAAAACTTTATATTCAAGTTTGCTAGGAGTGTATTTCCCAGTTCTGCTAGTACGAACTTGAATACTTACTGTGTACGGCCCAGGAGAAAATATAGACTACAGAATATATGCAGAGTGGCTGTGCAGGTTCTAACATGAATAGAAGGTAGAATGGCCCCAGGTGCAGGATACCTCGTATACGGCTTGGTGGACTTGAAACACCGTAATTGAAGTAGGGCTGGAACTGAAGAGCAGTAGCTGGAAGGGTATTGTTTAGGCTGGTGGAGATGTTGACTGAAGGATAGTCAAACATGTTTCTGTAACTGTTGGTCATTTTTCCTCCCTGTTGATTTGATTATCTATTAAAATCATATATTACAAGAACCCTAAGAGGCTAGTGTTCATGCTGGTTTAGAATCCGCTCCTGGGACTAGCGTTCCTACTAGTAGTCAATTCCGAATACACGATGAAATTGCAAGTACTCGTACCATATTTACTCGGGTACATACTGGTATCACACTCAAGTAAGTCGGATTCGTGCAAGCTAAACAAAGAGCAAAGTGTGGCGATTCCCACCTCCCGTCATAGATCACCACAACAAAAATCAAGGCCAAACAATTACAAAGCCGTCAGTCCATAATCCAAGGTTCCCATATTACTTCTTCCATAATATGAACAGCAATCTCGCACCCATAATCTCTCACTTCCTCTGCCAGATAAAAATTGTTTGTATAATTATGGTTTCTTTCTCCTCTCAAATATTTCATTTAGCTCTCTATATTTTCGATGCTCAATACTGGCTGAGGGTTAATGGCTGAAGGTTAATGTGTGCTCTTTCATTTTTTCTTTTGTTTCTTCCAGGTGGCTTCTTTAACAGTCTTTATTTTTACTTCCCTTATCGAGGGATCCCGGTGGTAATGGCTGAGCTAAACCACATTACTATATAGCTGTCTTGCTTATTATTTGATGGGTGAGAGTTATGGCAATAAGAGATCTTAATTATTATCTATTACTACAAGTATCAGGAACCAAGTATCCGAACATGCAACATTCAACCTATATGGTAGTTTGTCTCTGCGCCATACGTCTCATGTTCGGATACTTGTAACCTGATTTTCACTCCTCTAACTACAATCCACAGTTCGAATACTTGTTGCCTGATACATGTACTTCGCCCAAGTACCGATTGTATATTGCAACAAAATTTTTATACTGGCTAACCTATTTTTGCCACCCCCACTCGCTAGCAAGGCTTTAGTCTCTCCTGGCACAAATCCGACCTACACGAGTAAATACGGGTATGTAAACTACGATTTTTCACTTCTCTCGTGCTTTCTTCCCATCCTAGCAACACAGTATTAGAAATGCTGCTCACCATACTCTCCCGATATCTCCTTTGTTGTTTAGCCAGCCCCCAGGGACCTACTCACCCGCAGCTCCGGAAATGCGCTCAGGATTCAGGCATATGGTTTCGGCATCGGGCATTTTGTTTGGACATTGAGGAAAGCACTTCCTATGCAGGAATGCAGCTGTCGGAATGGAAGCGGAGAGGCTGTAAGGAAAGCCGGAAGGAAAGCGAAGGGGTTGTAGAAGGGTTTTACACCCGAAGGGAAAGTGATGATTGTTCTTTCATTTTGTTAGTATGAAAGTTCGGAAAAGTTGGGAAAAGAGCAAACTGTGAAAGGGTATTTTGCGGCAGCCCTTGAAAAGATAGGAGGATTTTGTCACGACATATCTCCTGTCTTTGCCTTAGTTAGTTGTTATTGAAGTAGTTGTCGCTGAGCGTGATATTTTCCCCGCCCCTGAATCTGCGATCGTTTTCGTCTTGAGTTGCTTGGCGTTTTGTTTCGTTTCACCGCTCGTCACTCGCCCTGTATCGTTTCGTCTTTTATCGTTTTCACCACCGAAGTCCAAAACACAGCACAACGGAGGAACCGTTTGGGCCGTCAGCCAAAGAAGGAAAATTTGTGACAGCGGATAACGAGAGGAGGATCTCCTGTGCCGAGATAGTCTGACAGCTAGTAAGGTTGGGCTTTCTTTCGGCTGGATTTTTTTTTCTCTCCTTTGCGGTTCTCTGGGTTGGCTTTGAATAGAAGGTTCGCGAGTTAGTTTAGCGGACTTGAATTGATCATAACTTGTGTGGCTTTTGTTTCTGGAAGGGATTTCCTAATAGTGATAATTGTTCGCCCATACCTCTTGAGTTGTGAAGAGTAGATACACTATCCCGAGTTTCTTCATTTTCAGTACCAGTAACTACTGCTATCCATGTTTGGTTATAGTACTAAGACATAAATCTCTAATATTACCTAATTCCGAATACGTGGTGAAAGTAATTTTACAAGTAGTGGGAGTTACTTACACATTGCAAAAGTTTCCGGAAATGTGGACTTTAGCTTGGCGCTAACTTAAGTATGATATCTCCATAATAATTATTATAAAAAGTGCCAAGCCTAGTCTCCACATTTCCGGAAACTTTTGCAATGTGCAAGTATAGAAGTAGCGGGTGGGGATCCTTCCTCTGCTACGCCTATTGCCGTTAGTCACATCACGATACTACGATATCTAATCCTGAAGCTGAGAGCTTCGTAGTTGTAAGCAAGGAAAAGAGGGGGGGCAGTATGAAGGGAGATCTGGTAGTAAAAACCGAGCTTGATTTAAGACTAGGGGAATTGGCACGCGGCGAGCGGGATGGGGTGTAGTCTGCGTAGAAAATGGGGTAGTTTCAATCTTTCGCATGTCTTTTTGTTTTTCTTCCCGTATCCATCTACAGTTATCATTACCTTGCAGGATAGAGGACAACACTGACCACGAATTAAGCCCCCTCCTCCTCCTCCTCCTCCTCCTCCTCCTCCTCCTCCTCCATTGCTTGCAGAATATCCACCCCTCCAGCCTCCTGCGTGTCATCCTTCGTACTCACCTCCATCTCCGCCCCCGCAACCGCCCCTCCATCGCCCTCCCTACCCCCCCTCATCTCGATCCCCAGAGCTTTCTCCATATCGTCCGGCATAACGCACTCGGTGACCTCTGATGCTTCCTCCCTCCATGCCAACGCCCCAGGCCGAGTACTCTGAAACTTGAAAAAAACCACCAGTGCAGCTAACTCGTTGGGACAATAATCAGCCGCTTTTAGGATAATGGTACCATCGTGGCCATGAGCGTATTTCGACAGACTGTGGTACAGTCCTTCGACACACTGGGTAACTTGACTTGGAACGAGATCGCGTGCTTTGGCCTCAGAGTCAAGAATTTCCTTAAACTCAGCGCTTTGGGACAGGTAGTTAAGTCTACCTTGGGTACCGCCAGGATGCCCATGCTTCCGATAACCATGCCACTGACAATCATCCAGGGTACAGTAGAAGGCTCTGGATTCTGTAGTGGAATGTTCAGCAACACCTTATCAGAGATGTGTGGGGATTTTATACCTAGTGCTCCGCGCACATTGAATTTCTGCTGCAACTTGCGCTTTGCGGTACTTTCCTTCCAAGCAAGACCCTAACAACAAATCAGAATGAGAAGGTGAATAAAGAGTCCAGAGATTTCACCACAAGGGCGGCAATTTTGCTAGCGTCTCTTTTAGAGTCATCCACAGTTGTGTTGTGAAGCTCCATCAATTCCACCACGTGCCTCTTCTCTTGCTGCTCTATAAACTGGAGGAACCCCACCTGTTGCTTCTCCAGCAGGCCCAGCAACTCTTGCTTCCCCTTTTCTTCAACTTTATCCTCCGCACTATGGTCAGAGTCTGGAGCCTGCGTAGCATTACCTTCTAACTTGTGACTAGCCACAGTGAGCCTCCGGTGAGAGGTCAATTGCTGGACAATATGTCTTGAGGAAGGACGAAACGCTAGCGCACACGAGACGGAATACCTCAATGACGGGAGCATCTTTGGCAGGCCGAGTGATTGTGATGTCAGTTGGAGTAGGGAGGTTGTTGACCGAGTTCGAGAGAAGGCAAAGAATAAATCGTGCTTGTGATGAGGAAAAAGAAGTAGTCATTCACCAACCCAATTCAGAGCTAACAGCTACAAGGAACACGCTTAGTGCTACTTCTATATAGTACTCGCAGGGACACATTGAAACCGGCCACCCTAACCCCAGCTTAAGACTAAAAATAAAATAAAAAGTGCTAGACTTTGCTAGCAAAGGCACCCCATATCGTCGGGAATCGCAAGAGGCTGCTCGACATGCTTGCAGGATATTCGCCTTGTTTGTTCTTCGTATAGCCTCAAGGAAAGCATGTTTTGACTTTCGGGAACGCACGAGAGTTTTGGATCGATGCAGCCGCCGGGAAAGGGTGCAAGGAACGCCGGAGAGACTGGAAGGGGATTTGACGCTTGGAGGGAATGTGCCTAAAGGTTGTGAGCAGTGATATTTGTTCTTCCTTTTTTTAACATCGGAGAATGGGAAGGGAAAGGGGGACACACCTGGGAGAGACTGGCTCATGGGAAGATAGGAGGACTCTGTGATGGTATATGCTCTTGTCTTTGCCTTAGTTAGTTGTTGGTGTTGTTGCAGCGGTTGTTGAGAGCGTGTGTTTTTAGAGAAAATATTTTCCCCCTAAGTGTGAGATCGTCCTTTTTAGCTGTGAGATCCCCTGGGCCGACGGGGCAAATGTCACCAGTCGCATCAAACGCAATACCCCACTCCCGAATACCAGGTAGGGTAGGTATGATGGGTGTACTGACTACTGGTACAGTATTAGTTTGATGGGATATCACATGTGGTCGGCTTGGAGGGTTTGGTGGGTGATTATTTGTGAATTGAATTCGGTTTAGTGGTGGAGGGGTATTTGTTAGATGGTGAGCCAACCCCCACCAACCGCAGGCGGAATAAAGTTTTTGCGCAGCCGCTTGTTCAATAGAGAAAATACGAGAAGAGCTTTATGAAGGTAAGAACAAGAGAGAGGTTAGGGTTCAGATAAGTGTCGTGTTAAGAGGAAGACAAGCGAGCCCCGCAGCCAATGACAGCCAAGAAGAGCTTATGACGAAGCTCCGGTAGGCAACCATTGATTAGCTTTGTTGGGACTAGGTTGCCGGGGTTTTTGCCATGGCACAACTCTTCAAATCGATGTGCCCGCACAGCACTGTGTTGTGACCAAGGAATATCATACATGCAAAAATAAAATGACTTTTTAAGAGGAAAAACAAAGAAACTATCCACAAGCCTAATTGATATTGAATATCCCTCATTTCCCATTCTTCTGAGCCCCCGCCGCGCTGAAGAACATGAACATTTGCTTCCCTCAATAACAGAAACCAGCCTACAATAATTGAATCGTACCAAGTAGAGCGATTAGCTAATCTCACCACACTCTGGCCTTTCGCAGTGCCGTGCCGGGCATATTGGCATGGCACAAGGCACTTCAAGTGCCAACAACGCTACCCATGATATCTAACAGTAATGGGGGCGGGGTTTATGCGAGTGAGCATCGGGTTCCCGGGTTACGTTGTTCACGGTGTTGTGATACAGTACATATTATGATGCTTACTTTTTGCGATGGCTGTAGGGGGAGATTCATCGCTAGCTCATTTAGTGGGCGGTCCTTAGAACAAACGTTTGTCACCGATGTCACACCAAAGAAAGTTTTGGACTTCAACTGCGAAACGATACCCGGCGAGTGATGAGCAGTGAAACGAAACGAAACGCCAAGCAACTCACAACGAAAACGATCGCAGACTCAGGGGCGGGGAAAATCTTTTCACTAACAACCTCATGCTCACGCTCGACGACGACTACTTCAATAACAACTAACTAAGGCAAAGACAGGAGCATATATCATCACAAAGTCCTCCTGTTCTCCCATGGGCCAGTCTCTCCCAGGTGTGTCCCCCTTTCCTTTTCCATACTCCGATGCTAACAAAAGAACAAACACTCTCCTGCCTCAGGCCTTCCAGCTCTTTCATGTCGGCCCTACAGCGTTCCCGCTTTTCTCCCGCCGGCTGCACAGTTCCAAACCCCTCGTGCATTCCTGCATTCGAAATGCTTTCTACAAACACATGCCCAATTCCTAAGCGCATTTCCGAACCCACAAAGAAGCACGTCCCCGGAAGCTATCTAAATCACAAAGGAGACATCTGGAGGGCATGTCGAGCAGCATGATATCGTTTCCAACAGAAGGTATGAGTACTGGGCTTTCGCAGGAGAGGTCAGTAATCGGGTAGAAGAGGAGGCAAAGAGTATCTGAGAATAGGGAGAGGGGAGCAGAGGGTTTGCACGGGCGTCCAGATACGCACCGATATTCCGTAATACGGTGCAAAGTTCCCAAAGGTGGACCTTCCGGTTGAACGCTCTTAGTTGAGCCGGGATTGCCAAGACAACCTGAGTGGGGTGATATGATACGCCTGCGAGCAACAGCAGAGAGGTCAATAAAGCAGAAATCGATAGAATAAGCCTAATGTATTAAGCCTAATGTCTTTAAAGAAGAAAGGCGTTCTAACTAGACCCTTGATCTAAAGATAAACAACAGTGACTTCCACATACATCAGTAAAGTTACATCTTAGTCATCCACACTCTTCAGTATCATACCTTTCAGTCCATCACCACGCACATCCTATCACATCCTTCAATCTGACCAAAATTTCCCCTTTTTGAACTTGAACTAATGTTTTCATACAATACTTAATTATATAAAAAACCCTCAGGCCTCCTCTCCTCCTGAATAGCTTCCTCCCAGAGGTTTTTTTTGGAAAAACCCCTTGTTGTGGTCAACTACCGGTAGTCCAACATTGCGTTTGCCTGTTTTAAGGACCTGCTTTGACTCACTTTGCACTATACCTTCAGCGAATCCCTATTAAATTTTCTCTTTATTTATTGATTTATTTATACCCCTTACCTAAAAACAAACCACCCATATCCATAATGTGTTCAGTGCTGAATGAACCAGGGGGGTATAGTACGTGCATAACCAAATCCCAGAATAAAAGGAAGGAAGGAAGGAAGCGCGATGACCAAAGACGATATATTACTATATAAAAAAGGATTCTCGTTGTGGCTCCGCATAATATTATTCTATAATATCATATCATAGTAGGAAATATGGATACAATAAGCCTTCGAAGAACCCAAATACCCTAGTACCGTAAAGTATAGGCCAGATAGAAGACGCTATCCAAGGGCCGAACCCTCCAAAGACAAATTGGAAGTTCGCATTCAATTTCCGTTTCCACAGTTTGGTTTTATTCTCTTTTATTGTTAAAATTAGTATACACATGATGAACTCAGTCAAAGTCTCTAATGTAATAAGTGGCCTTCCGAGAAACAAGCTTTTGCCTCCCATCAACAGACTCCTTCCGGGACTCTTCCTCACAATTGCCATCCTCCGGACACCACCTTAATCCTTATCTAAACCCCTTAGCTCCATACATAGTATACCCGTTCTTCCCATCCACACATCCAAGTTACCAGCCCTCACCAACCGAAGAGGGGCAAGATGAGGCAGTGTTCCCAACCGTTCAGTCCGTCCATCTTCTGGAGAGGGCGGCACAGACTACGACTCATAGTCTGTCTCTTTTTGGGGGTACTAGGACGGACTATATGATACCTGAGAAGATGAGGACCGGACGGACTATAGGGGACTACAGTTCCAGTGCCTGGACCTCCTGTACTAGCCAAGCTGAAATCATAGACCTCCAAACGAATTCCTTTCACATTATGAGACATCGCCCCCATAGTCTCCCACCGTCCCCGGCCGCCCTCACCCGTTCCCAACCATCCTCAACAGTCCCTGCTGTCCTCATCCCTCCCTGGCCATCTCCCACAGTCTCCGGCCATCCCCCGCAGTCCACCCCCCTACGCTGAACTAAAATGTCTGACCCAGTAGGGCCCGCCGTCTTGTCCAAAGACGGCTGTCCTGCCCATAGGTCGTCCCCTCCCGTCCGGGGCTCTCGGCAGTCCCCCGGGCTGTTGGGAACACTGGGAGGAGGGGGGAAACCCCCTCAGAAACTCGAATCATCCCCACACTCTCCTACCACATCCACAAGACCATCCCAAACCAATTCTGCGCCTAGCAGCCACAGAAGAACCCTTGTCCTTCTTCCCTGCGACCTCAAGCGAGGACTTCATATCCTCCTTGGCCCTCCCACCGGTGCCATATGCGATCATTACCTCTTCATCAAGTCCTCAACCCATAATTTTATTGCTCGACGAGAAGTGATCTTGGATTCTCTCCCAGAATTTCTTCCATCCTGTCTTCGTTTTTTCTTGGTAGGGTTAAACTGGTGCTATATATGGAAAAAGGAAAGGGAGAGAAAGGAAGGGTAATACCATGAGGTGTGATACGGAAGCACTCATCAATATTGAAGGGGCAGTACATACCCCACCAGTCATGCTCTTCCGGGACGATATCATGCTGGTCAAAGAGGTTGGTTAGGGTTGATTCAACTGTCAGGAAACAGATATATTTGTTAGCGGTTAATGATAATATCGAGGTGGGAGGGTATACTGTATTCGTCCAATTTTTGATTCTTGTATTCCCTGTCTGCAAGTTGTCTGGCCGAAAAGGGGCTCTCCGATAGTCTAAGAGAAGAAAAGACTACTCGCCAAGCATCCGATCCCACTTGGAGGAGCAGAAAAGGAAAGAAGCACTGTGGAGATCCTCATGGCTGTGACAGTTGTTATGGCAAAAGTTGTTTAATGAGTATTTACCGTAGTTCCTGTGCGTCTGAGTGGGCTGGCTAGATCAAGAGAGATGGAAGAAACCAAATTCAAGAGAATACAGATGGGAGGTCGGAAGGGTGAGGGCTGTCATTTAAGTATTCTCACGGGTGGAATAGGAAGTCACACAAAAGGGATATTGTGTTCAGTTTGCAGATGAGGTTTCCTTAATGATTGGAGTCAGTAATAGGTACTCTATTTGGTGGGACTGCTGTTTCCGCGGAGTTAGGAGAGTTGTTGTCACATAATAGGTGTAGAGTGTGCTCATTTAGTAACTTCACCCACAATTTTTATGCCAGAACGGTGATTCACAATTGGTCTTTTTTTTTTGGGAGCTTGAGCTGCTTGGGTAGGATGATAGCAATCTGACATATGGATGAAGCATGGCATCATATATACTCACTCGATATATTATAAGAATAGCAGCAGGAAGAAAGCATAACGAGCAAAGCAAAGTATTATGGCTTTCTTTCTTTCGCTCTTTCATTCTTCATGATCCCTCTGTTGATTTCTAAGTATCATCATTGCTCGCACGGCCGAGGTGAAGGGAATAGACACCTTGTAATTGTACCGGTGAGAGGGGGGGGGGAGGGGGATTTCCCTCCGCTTGACAGGTGGAGTACCGAGTGCCGGTACTGTACCCCCTTGTTTTTGCCAACAGCTATTGACCCAAATTTTTTTGTACCCCTTAGAAAACTTTCTCGTTGAGCTAACCAAAGTATTATAGAGCAAGTGACTTAAAGTTTTTTTTCTTTATCTCTCAAATTTAGGTTGTGTATTCTTCCTTAATAACACCCAAGCATCCTACTGTGGTATGATAGGCTAATGATTTATGGCCTAGTGCGATGCCGGTGGCTTGCCGCTATCCAAGCATAGAGCGAGAGCCACATACCATTCCGTTTCTAAATATGATAGCTCTAACAAAACAGTCGCCAGGTAGAAACATCATAAGCAAATATTTATAGCAATAAAATAATTATTGTTCTGCAGAATAACTCCTTTATAATATAACATCAATGATACATCTTTGATTCTTATCCTTATTTCCAACAATTCGATGAGTACTCCAGCAGATAATAGCAGCGGGGGGGAGAGCAGAAGCAGGAACCCGGTACTGGGGACAGAGTGGGAGAAGGAGCTGGATCTACAAGCCAGACCCGGAAGCCACAATTGGGGAGTAGGAGCCAGGAACAGAAGTTGTGAATTGAGGAAGGCTGTAGGTAGAGTGTCGAAGGTTTAAATTTGAGAAGGATTAGAAGCACTAGTAAAATTTCTTCATGAGGCTCTAAGGTGAGATTTTTTTAAATGCGTTTGTCAGAAGCAAACAGTGCCAAATTGGCAACAACCGTTCCTACAGGTTCGACCGTTTCCCACTGGAACGGTCCTAAATGGGCCCGTCCAACAAACAGGGCGTTAGAGGTATACAAGATCCCAACGTATCAGAAAGGGAAACCTTATGTGGAATTTATCTATCTGGCCATCTATCCACCTATAGCTAGCAAGGAAAGTGAAGGCGGAAATAGAGAGATGAGGAAAGGTGGGAGGAAAAAAAGGAGATTTTTGTAAGAAAGGATCCATTCGACAGGGGAAACATAACCAAGATAAAAGGACGCAAATTAAGAAACAAAATACTACCCAATTGATGTATGCTAAACATAATGTAAAGGAGCTCGTAAGTATCCGTCCATAAGCGTTAACAAATATCGGTGGGGGTTCGGAGGGGTATGTGTGCATATATGTGAGATTTCCGCCGTGGCAGTAGCGGAGAGTTTCGGGATCATGATAGGGCTAAGGTAAATGATATGCAAGGGAGAAATAGGGATGATGATGGCCGCAACAGTGCATACTAGACTTCCTGAAGTTGGGCAGGGCTTGCGTTGGAAAAGGGAGAATCTCGGGCGATTTGGGGGTAATCGATTGAGTGCCCTGGGACCCTGCTTTGACTGAGGTCGTTCATAGTAGATGCCGCTGAGAATCTGTGCTTTCCACGGATTTCTGGGCTTGTAGTAGCTTCACTATTCCTCCATGGGCCTTCCTAGTATCATAGCATGAGAGAGCGGTGTGTCACCCCGCTTATCTGGGAGATTGGGGTTGATATCTTCCCGTCCTAGGAGTAGTTTGACCACCCCTTCATGTCCGTTGATAAATAGCAGCATCCCAGAGTGATGCATCCTCCCATTTAGCCGTGCGATTGGGGTCGACATCATCCCGATCTAGCAGTAGCTTGACACTCCATCATGTCCCTTGATAACAGCCCACCCGAGTGGTGTTTCCCCATACTGATACGGGCGATGGGAGTCAACGTCTTTTCGGCATTGGTGAACCGGACTGCTGTTGCATAGACACAAAACTTCTGAGGCTCTGGAAATTTTTGGCTGTATACAAACCTCACGAAATCGCAAGCAGTGTAGGGTAGGGTGCGTGGGGCTTTTTGATCGCAGTATAAGTACAGTCAAACCGTCTCTAGTTGATCCAGATAATTCCAACACTTTCCCTCACGCTTCAACCCTATTTGCTACTCTTATCATTCCACATCATTAATAATGGCTCATTTCTACCATTTCAATTTCCACAGCTCCATTGGACACCACGGACCCAAGCGGACTCCGAAACAACATTCTGAAATGAAACCCCCGAAAGCGACCACTCCGGCCACTCCAGAGACTGCCTCAGAGATCCTAGCGCAGCAGACTACAAAGCGCATCATCCGCCGTGTCGATCTGCGACTCGTACCTATCCTTTCGCTCCTCTATCTGTTCTGCTTCCTCTATGGACAGAACATCGGATACACCAAGACCTTTCATATGACATACGACCTCCATTTGACGACACAGCAATATCAAATCGTATTGACGGCCTTCTTCTTCTCGTACCCCACTTTCGATATTCCATGCAATGTCATGCTTGGGAAACTTCGGCCGTCCGTGTAGTTATCACTTGTTACGAAGGAAGACAGCACGCTTTCCTGTTCTGTCTGAAAGGTACGCCGTTGACAGAGATGGGGGACACGCGGTTATGTAAATAGGTACGGTAAGGAAGTTAGCCTGGGTAGAAGCATAGCCCAACTCCTTCACGATCGAAGGCAGACATAAGGAGATGCGGTAAAGCGAGCAGGAAATGCAGTAGAGACGAGGATGTGAGCGTAGATGTGCCAGTCCGTGAATACCGATTTGAGTATTTGCGAATTAGGAAGGTCGGTGTGGATCTGGGCTTTCTCTACTTCTGTGAGTTCGTCCTCTTCCTCCCCGAATTGGTCGACTTGTAGGCGGCGGAGGAATTATTTTTCTTCCTTTGCCAGGAACCTAGCGCGGTCGGGGGTGTTGAAGACTATAAAGTAGGCGCATATAGCGACTGCTACTGTTAGGAGGCCTTCGATTATAAGAGTCCAGGACCAGCCTTCTTGACCGCCCACGCCGTCCATTTTGACGCCGTCCATTTTGCTAAAGTTAAGGCAGACGGCAATCCACTATCGCCCATCGGCCTCGGATCACCCCGATCGGAGATAAAGCACGAGAAGGAATAGTGTTTTCCAGACAAGGTATAGGTCGGGAGGCTGTGTGTGCTGGATCCCATTAACTTGTATTCATGATTTTGTTAACCTACCCTGCTAAACCTATTGTGATTTATACGGTGATCCATATTGAGATCCCTGATAGCGGATCTGTATAGTATGTGTGGTATTTAGTGTTGTGAATAGCCTGAAAAAGCAAGGGTGATGTATAAGAGGAGAACTGGCTCTCGCATAAACTGGTGTGAATAGGTTGCTCGTACGTTAATCGCAATAAGACGTAGAACTAAACCCAAGAGAGACGTAGTGGTGAACCAATTGAAGCGTGATAAGGAAGGTGCGGTTGTACCTAAAGAATAGGAATCGTGAGAGGCGGCTTTTAAGATCAAGTGCGCGCGCCAAGCTAATTACAAAAGCAGAATTTTTCTGTGAGTCCCAATCGTGATACATGACTGCTCTGACTACCCTACCCACGTCTCAGAGTACACCGTGTTTACTCGAGTACAGTAAGTTGTTAGTTTTCCATTCTTGCTCAGAGGACAGGTAAGAGCAGCGTAACTACTTAAACCCAACTTTACCCCAGGTTGCCCCCCAAACATCCGAATTACACAGAACTGATAACTTCACACCACACCATTTATTGAATACACAATGCTCCGCAACATTTTTGGTTTGGCTCAGAAATCCAGTACATTTGAGATAGAGAGTTTACTAACCATATGTTATATCACCTTTCAGCTGCAGCCTACAAACATAGGGCCATTGGGTGCTTCATGGGAAATGCAGCAACCTATTGGATTGGAAGTGAACAAGGGAGACGAATGGAACGCAGCAATAAGGAGCACCGCCTTCGCGTCACTCAAGCGGAAGCGAATCTCCTGGAAATGCTTGCTAGTGATGCGCTCGCCCGCGGAGAGCCCACATTGGCCCCCACCACGAATACGATGCTGCAGTAGGGGAAATACATGGAGCCACTGGACGGATGCCGGAAAGGCTGGGGGGCATTGAGTCTCTCTCTTCACTGTCGGGATAGTAGTGGTATTATCTTCGCAGGTGCTACTTGTTGTGATGTTGGGAAGGGTTGTGAGGTCGCAGTTAAGGGGGAAAGAGAGGGGAGGAGGGCCAGAAGAGAAGGGTTGGCTGTGTGAGTTGTTGGCTGCTTTCCCTGTGATGATAGAGAAGAGGGAACAGGGAGGGAGGGAGAGTAATGTTTTTCAATTGTTATAATACGTGTGTCCACGTTATTTAGCCATGCTTAGTCAGTGTTCCCAAGCGGCCAGTCGGAGAACATGGGATTGGGGGTGAAAATAGGAAAACTGAGCCACTCGGTCGAAAAGGAGAGGTGGATGTGTTGGTAGGAAGGAAAAGAGGAGAAGAGAATATGTCAGAGTTGACGGAAGCGGAGAGTTGTCTGAGACAAGAGAAAGCGGATAGATGATAGACAAGACGGGATAATAGTTGTAGTTGTTTCATTTGTTCTAGACGGAAGAAGAGAAGGAAGGATAGACGGAGGGATAGACCGAAGGGTTCTGATTATGTTTTTTTATTCAGAGTACGGAGATACGCAGGCAAATGGGATAACGCATGAAGGAGTGATTGATAGGTGTGGCAAACGATAGAACGATCGAGAGAGTTTGAAGATGACGAGCAAATGAAGTTTCTGATTTTCCCTTGTACCCTTTTAGTTGAGCCCTAAGTTAGTCTGGTTCGACCGTTTGACCGTTACGCGCAATTATCCCCCGCAAAAGAATAGGGGTCCAATACCCGAGTACTTCGTACTCGCGCGTCTTTGCCAAGAATACCTCCGCTAGCCGATACCTGGGTACTTGTGCACTAAATGTGGACTCTGACGACAGCAACAACCAGTGGCAACTTCAGTGAGCAAAGAATACTTGTACCAATCGTGTTCTTGCATACGCAGTGCCAATATTCCCTTGGATCTCAATACACCCCTCTGAACCTAATCAAGAATCACGACTGGTTTTCTGTTTTTTTTTACACTTCAGAATGTGGATGTTTGGTATATGGGTTAGGAGATGATTGCTTTTTTCATCATATGCAACACCCTATTGTAGAAGTAGGTATTCTTCATGTCCTGCAATCCGGACTGAGCCCGGAAAGTACTCCACTTTCGGCTAACGGAGGTATTCTTGGCAAAGACGCACGAGTACATACGAAGGTACAGCACCTAAGTTTTGAATATTTTACTAGCAGGGGTGTTACGCTAGCAGGGGCCAAGGCAGCAAATCGGGTATAAGGGCAGCGAATTGGGTATAGTGGTTACCCAATTCACCTCCTCATCCCTGTTAGTCGAACATCCCCTGCTAGTAAAATATTCAAAACTTAGGCGCTGTATGGTTCGTGCGGATCAAGACCTGCACTAGGAATCTAGCTATTTTCAAACGATTATACCACCAGAACAAGTCACCCAGGTGCCTCAAAAAAACCTCTACAATATTCTCCTTATCTCTCTCAACAA
>Ga0307517_10006672_pt1 | contig 16998 bp, 20 predicted proteins | sample 23_EM_MG_FD_194515 | JGI IMG/M metagenome (GOLD analysis project Ga0307517, IMG submission 194515) | Populus trichocarpa ectomycorrhiza microbial communities from riparian zone in the Pacific Northwest, United States - 23_EM | ecosystem: Host-associated > Plants > Roots > Unclassified | place...
CACGAAAGCTTACGACTTCTGCTACATCTACGAGTAACCTTATACTATTTATTCATCTCTTCGGACCTTTCGGACTTTTCATACCCGGACATCTAGTTTCTATTCTCCTGCTTTTGTACGCGTGTGGTGCCGACCCACACATTACTCCGATTGTTGAATGCCATTTTTACCTTGCACGTCTGATAACTGCCTGATTCGAACAGCAGAGGAGGTGAAGCAGGAGAAGCAAAAGAAAAAACGTGCGAAGAAACGTTCAGCTAATGAGGCGTTCGTGGACGAGGGGAACACAAAGCCCCAGAAGCTTGAGGACGGAATGACCTTGGTTTCCGATCTTGCTGAAACCCCCGGATTCCTTGTTGGGCTCGCTGGGGGCGAGTCTACTGTTTCCACGCTCTCACCAACGTTGTTATATTATCATATAGTGTAAAACGAGGTGTTGTGGCCGATACAAAATTTGTGGTGTAGATTAACGAAGGGATCCAGGAGTCTCTGCGAAACGAGCCGAACCTGCCACCGCATCCGGCTGGAAAACTGCCGATCAGGGTGTGGGACCGACGCCAAATCTTGCCGGAATCTAGGGGATCATCCATACGGAGACCAGGGTGATCACTCCAGCTGGGATTCGGTCAAGACAAAACTTGTGGTGTACGATATACGAACAGATGAAAACGGGATTCGGCGGTTCCTCCCTTGTTGGATGAATTCGAAACTAACCATGGCGCCGTGGGCCTTCATTCGCGACTGTGGTGCCGTACGTACAACATCGCCTTGGATATTGTGTGGCCAAAGGCCTGCGGAAGCAAAAGAGGGTGAATCCGCCAGACGGTCCGCGCCGATCGCTGGTTCCGAACGATTATGTCTACCACCACCACCACCACCACCTCGAGTCGGGGGTCCTCTATCTCTCAACACTTACGTGCGATCAAGGAAATTCTACAAGATGCGACTTATTTCGTGAAGTACGCCCGGAACGGTGTCACAGGTCGCGTTAAACGACTGAAATTCGAGTTTGCAGGATCGTGATGACCCTAGGCAACGCTGAGGTTAGACAAACAGATGAGACCGACACGCGGATTGCTGCTGATGCGCGGTGTATTCTAGTTCGATGCTCTCGAGCGAGACGCTTTCGAAATCCTCCGCCTCATACGGTCCTGGAGAAACACCGCCGCACCAATAAACCGGATCCCTCCAGAAATCCTCGCTCTCATTCCGGATTTTTGGGATACGAGTGATAGAGATCAAGGCATGGTCACGTTAACCCACGTATCCCATGCTTGGAGGGAGGTGTTCATTTCACGGCCCTCTTTGTGGACCCATCTTGATCTCGACAGCATGAGCGAAGACGAAGCCCGCGTCTACCTCGGACGCTCAAAGTCTTCCCCCATCAGTTTGTCGCTATGCAGAGACAACCTCATGTCCCCCTCCGATCCCTTCTTTCAAATTGTCCCCCAAGCCGTCGGGCGGATCAAATCCCTATCCGTCGATGGAGTACCGGAAAACCTACAAGACATTACCGCTCACCTAACTCCCCCCGCTCCTTTTCTTACGCGTCTTTCAATATGCGGCGATTGTCAACGCATGTCACGCAACCCCGTGCTCACTTCCACACTCTTCAATGGAGATCTCTCTTCATTGCGTGAGTTGTCCTTGGATTGCGTCCGCACCGAGTTACCCTGGAGGAACATGGTCAACCTCACATCGTTTGTGCTGGCTCACATGCCGCCGGGTGAGGTCTCCGTCAGGCAACTCCTTGGCTTTTTTGAAAGCGCTCCTCAACTCCTCGAAGTCGACCTCCTTTTCTCGACCCCAACCTCTGGCCCTCAGGATGGGCGGTTGGTGTCGCTGACGTGTCTAAAGAGGATGCAAATCAGCGATTGCGGACCGCCTCCTGTCTTGCTTGACCACCTGTTGATCCCGGTCGGCGCGGAGTTAGTACTGGAGGCACACTTGCTCGGCTCCTTGGTCGGGGACCTCCTTCCAAGGTCCCTCAACAATCTCAGGAACCTCCCCAACTTCACCACAATCAAATTATATATCGATGTATTTCTTCCACGTATAATGCTCAGTGGACCGAATGGGCGAGTCACACTGACACCCACAACTTCCCGAGTCGACGTGACCCGCCTAGTGCTTGAATCTCTCGCCCAGCTTGACACCTCGAGGGTCGAGCGATTCAAGATCGGGAATGGCAACCCTCTATCCAAGGATCTTTACCGATCGCTCCTTCCCATGAAAGACCTACGCGCGCTCATGCTCTACGAATGCTGTAGCCCGCACATCTTCGTCCGCGCCTTGCACCCCGGCACAGGTTCATCGGAAGCCGTGGTCTGTCCTGAGCTGGAGGAGCTTGTCTTTGTGCTCCGTAGCGGCGGGGGGGTATTTGACTTGGAGGATATCATAAAAATGGCAGAAGCGAGGGCATCGAGAGGGAGGAAACTCAAGATTATTAGGATCATCCATAGGGGGTATGAGCCCGATCCCGAGGGCATGTTGGAACTCAGAAAACATGTCATGCACATGGAATACAACTATCGGGTTGGTGAAGTCGGTGATGGATGGTAGTGAGGAAGATTTAGTCACGGCGGATTTGGGTGACGTCTCTGGTGAGCGGGTTCGTGTTCATGTCCTGATGTGATGTTGGTTCTCAAATTATGATGTCAGATCATCAGAGTAGCGGGCCCCTCTGGGTCTTGACTGTACAATGACGAGCAGCTAGCCGTCCCATTGTTAATGCTCTCTTGGTTCCTGTGTTGTATGATTTCCGAGTGCACACGTAGTACACATGCCTACTTTGACTGTTCGGATTTTACCCCGGTGCTGTGGATAAGTTAGAGTTGCTTTCCCCGCGGGTATTCTATTATCTAAGATTTGATGAAGCATATATCCTCATGACAGACGACGCGGCTCTTCGTGTCTGCCTCGAGTTTGCGCTCGTAGGAAGAAAACGTTAAGGTGGGGCTGTCAAAATGTATACATATACTATTCTGTTCCCGCATCGCAGGTTAAAAGCCTTTCATGTACCAGAACACCGTCGCCTCGTTCAAGGAGGAACGGATGTACTCTATGCCAGGTCGTGCGTTGCGATCTTCCAACCAGCATAGTTCAACGATCCTCCACAGTTCGTCGCTGAATCCGAGAAGTGCAAGCCCCTCCGGTTTCTTTGGCCGATTCCCTTCAGTGATCGCGTTGATGACGAGAATGTCCGATTGAAATTCAACGTAGGGGTGGTGTCCACACAATACCTGGGGTATCGATGGTCAAACGTTCGAAACAATAAATCTATTCACGCAAACACCTACCTCGTAGATGACCATCCCGAGAGCGTAACAATCGGATTGCCTCGTCGGCCTATTATCCTCCGATTCCGGCATCCCGAACCTCTCGGGATCCAACAGTTCGGGACTCATCCACCGGTATGTCCCCCCTGCGGTGAACGACATCAACGTCTCATTTGAGATCAACGACACCTGGGATGTTCTAGCGGTCGCATGAGTCACAACGCCGGTGATAGTTACAAGGCCAAAGTCGGCAATGCAAGCCCGTCGGTTTTCGTTGACAAGGATGTTTGCCTTCGTGAATTGGTGAGAGGTGCGTATACATCTAATTCGAGAGAGCACGTACCCCCTTCAAATCCCCATGGACAATGCGGAGGTTGTGCATATACTCCAAGCCATTTGCGACGTCAACTAACTGGACACCGCATCAGTCAGGCTCTAGTTGGGTCGGGTGGGACATGTACAAGTTCAATGCGGTTCACATGTTTATCCTTCCCAACAAATTGATTGATGTTTCCATTCTCCATCCACGCGGAAACCATCGCGAACCGTTGATTACTGACCGTAACTCCGATCAGTGGCAAGATATTTGGATGTCGGAGGTGTTTCCAGGCGACACCCTCTCGGCAGAATCTCTGTAGCACATTTATCCATGCAAGCACGATAACACAGGTAGAAGACTCACGCTGAGGATGAGATCTAGGTCGCTCGTGATGTACACGCGCACAACCTTGATTGCTACCCGACGGCCTTTGTACATACCGCGTGATACGTCGGCGGATCCCCCACTGTCTACTTCTTCGGAGCCTTCTGAGCAATCGGGGATGTGCATGGACTTCGGAATCACCCGGTGTCGGCTGCATGTTTTGCAAAATTTATTGAATAACTTCAGTCGCTCCCGATCCGACAGATCGCGATCTTCCAGACGCTACGATCCATTTCAGACTAGAAAGTGAGTGGGGAATGTGGAATGGCCCACCTTATCCATTTCGTTTACAAGACTCTCAATTTCCGGTTCCGGATCTCGTAGAAACTGGAAGAGAGAGGTAATCCGTGGGAGGAGCCTTCCTTGTCGCTTTTTTCCCGTTTCTATGTCCAGGACCTATTAGCCACTGCAAGATTTCCAATGTTTTGAGAGTTTTCATCACCCGAATTGACGTTCCGGATCTCTTGAGGGCCCAATGTTGAAAATAGCTCACGCACAGCGGCGACTTGCCGTCGAGCGATCAACCTTGTCACCGGGGAGAGAGGGATCAAGGACCCAGGCGTCCTCGACCGCAGAAACCTTCGGAACGCGTCTACTTCCATGGTCTGGAAGTAATACTCTTTCTGAGCGTGGAACATGTCTGGGACTTGAGCCTCAATGGACTTCTCCTCGTGAGACCTGGGATCTCTCTGGCCGGTAAGAGGAAAGCTATCAATTCGGAGGTCGGGAGGGACATATATCTCGCGGTTGTCTATTCCACCAACGGTATTTCCAGGAGGGGACAGGTATCGGAGAAAGATGTGTTCAGCAGAGGCAATGAGGTCTCGTCTGGTTACTGGCGCGCTGCGTGGGATTACAATGGGTGCACGGCCAACGTGGCCGTGGGCGGACGTAGGTGTGTGACCGGACGAGAAGGGGGTGCGGGTCACAGGATCATAAATAGAGCCACGACGACGGGCGTAGTCCCAGTACTCGGGCCAGTCCTCCTTAATGGTGCGCCCGGATTCGTAAACGCCTTTGAAATATGCTCGGCAGAGGTTTTCATGCTGCTCGGCGTCGAGCCAAAAATCCATAACGGCCTCTTCTCCTTCACGTTGGAGGAATAAACTACAGCACATGTAGTCAGAATGGCGCAGATTGGTAGGAAGAGCGGATACGGGACTGACTAGAACCTGACAAGATCGACCGGAGGCCCGCTACGACGGGCTAGAACCTCCGCGAAGGAGGGCAACCTAATCTCCCCGATTTGTGCCCAATCGTCAGCGTAATCCTCGTCCATTGTCGGTAGCGTGGACCGTGTTGAGTGGGGACAGGAAGGACGACGACAAGCGGCCGCGGATGGTGGGGGGAGGGAGAGAGGTAGGGGGCGCGGCAGTGCACTCACGGACGGTAACACTCAAAACCGGATAAGCCTCCGGAGGTGCTTTCCATTCGTTCTGTCAACCTACGGACATCACACGATGCTCACCGCAACAACTCCTCCCTCAAATCAAGCAGAGTCTGGAGGTATGCCTTGCGTGTTCGAATGATGGGTCGCGTCCTTTCGAGTTTGGAGTTTGGAATCTCGGAGTGGTGGGTGGAATTTACGCGAACTGAGGATGATACATCGCGCCTGGATGGATTCTGACATCGGGAAAATGTGAGGTCGTCGTTGGGTGCTGGTGCGCATCAGATAAATGCGGGAACGTCAATCATGTTAAGCGCTTGCAACCGCTAACCGGTGCGATGGGTACCAATAAGGCGGTGGCCAATGATTGTGCGTTTCGACGTTCTGTTCAGTGAGGCTGATCAGTGCTGAAAATCGATCCCCATCTCTGACCAGTACCGACGAGACTGCACTGCTCCTTTCTGACGTTCTTTCTCTTCTCTGTATTGCTCGTGGTTCTTCTCCGGGTCCAACGGTCAGCATAGGTAAGTGGATTCGGTGTCCACTGTGGGGATCCCCCAATGCACGCCAGTCGGATGTGAAATACCTCCATGCCTGTCTCAACAGCATCATGCGGTTCCGGGATACGATGTAAGGAATGACACAGGTGGCATATATTATTTTCCCTTCCCATCCGTTCTCGCCAACCAGAGTGAGCTGAATTCCATTATACCTAGTACTGTATCGGGGTCAAATCTTACGATGGAGGGACAACCCATGCGTTTGGAAGGCTCTCTATAAAATCTGATTTACCAGGGTTAACCTCACAGGTCGATCCGACTCTGACGCACGCGGTAACGGGATGGAGGCCTGGAATGAGCTAAGAGTTGGGTTGACCGGTTTTAATATGCTCATGGCTCCCGGGTCTTTCTCCGTCGGTCCGACTGACGTTTCCAGGAGTCGGGGGCGGCGGCGAACCCTTCTTATGGGCCCAGCGGTAACCACAGGGTGGACTACAAAATATCCCAATCTCGCAGCAAAAGTATATTCGGGGGACTAACCTGCTCTAACATGACTGCAAGAGACGAATTCCCTCACTCCAGTAACCTTACCTCTACGGACGGGAGTCGTAATATCGAATGCAGGAGGTGGAGCTACGGCCCTGATCATCCAATCCGAGATAAGCCGGAGGAGAGCGGAAGCGGTATCGATGAGGGTGCAGTTCTTGGGGTTTCTAGCACTCTGCACTATAGTCTGTAAACCTCGTCAGCAACGGAGGACAAAGGGAATGGCAACAATGACAATACACTTTGTGCCCTTCTTTGAGTAGCCCCCAGAAACGCGCGAACGAGATTGACACGAATCCTTGAACTATAGATGGCCCTTAGTGTATGTCGCCGAAAGACTCAAGGGGGACAGGCTGATGGTCGGTACCCGATACCCGGTAATGAAGGCGAGGACGTGAGAAGTCGGTGGCCCGGCAGGGCCGAGACTATCAAGAGCCCACACCAGTTTAAGAAGAGAGCGGGAAAAGGTGAGGTGGCGACGTACCCTATGCAGATAGTCAACTAACCACAACAATTGCTCGCCTCACGCATTGGTTGCACTCGTTTCCGTAAAGTGCGTGGCTGACTTGATCTCGGAAACAGCATGAGGATCTGGCGGGGGGTAGAGTCGTTGCAAAAATCGGAGGACTGGGTGGAGACGCGAGGAATACCACTAGCTAGGGTAGTAAGTGGTGAGGGGCGTAATCCACAGGGCGGACAAAGGGAGGAGATCAGTATGAACTGTCCATCAAGTTCCGGACGCCTTTGAATACTGAAAGGACGCGGATATTGTGGTCACGCAGTCGTTCGGGTCATGAACAAAGTCGAAGACAGTGAAGGGAGACCCGGTCAGATTCTTCAAACCCGTTGAGTGACGCGCGTTGAAGTTGTTTGGCGGTGTTTGCGCTTGTGGGCGCCATGGCGAGCTAGATCAAACCATGGCCTCGCAATGTCGTCTTCCGAATTCCGTCGACTCGTTCGGGATGTGGCGGTCTACGCTCAACAACGTCACCAATCCTCGCTTCGGTGATGTTGCCCACCCGCCTACCGTACTCCTGCGAGCCGTCTTGCAAAATTTCAGTCCCGAGTAGTTCTCAGATAGGTAGCGTCTCAAACGAGGGCCACTCCGGTGTCTAGGCGCTCGAAAATCCATTCCATTGCACTCCAGATTTTAGCCCTCGATGTGCACAAGGCATGATTACGAGCAAGCGCGAGCCCACGAGGTACTTGGGGGGGGGCAGTGCCGGTCTGGCAAGACCGTCGTGGCTTGGACGTTGATTCTGGGAGTTTGGAAGATTAAGCATACTCGCAATCGGGAGATGCCTCGGCGGTTAGAGGGGTCGTGGATAAGACCGACGGTAACCTTACATGAAGTCTTCCGCGGATATCAATATCCGATGTAATACATAATCCAATTGTGTACAATGGATATGTAAGTATCACACGATACGTATGGGAAAGCAAGTGAAGATATGATTGTAGACATATATGCAGTGTTCGGCTCCTGCACCGTGGGTTAAAAATATCTCATGTACCAGAATGCTGTCGCCTCGTTTAAAGACGAACGGATATCCCCTGTGCAAGGTCGTGCATCGCGATCTTCCAACCAGCATAGTTCAATGGTCCTCCACAGTTCATCGCTGAATCCGAGAAGTACTGCCCTCTCCGGCTTCTGCGGTCGATCCCCCTCGGTGATTGCATTGATGACGAGAATATCTGATTGAAACTCCACGTAGGGGTGGTATCCACATAATACCTGGGGTGTCAGTGGTTAACCATTCGAAACAGTGAATCTATTCACGCAAACACCTACCTCGTAGGTGACCATCCCGAGGGCGTAGCAATCGGATTGCCTCGTCGGCCTATTATCCTCTGATTCCGGCATCCCGAACCTCTCTGGATCCAACAGTTCGGGACTCATCCACCGGTATGTCCCGCCTGCAGTGAATGACATCAGCGTATCCCTTGAGAACGACGACACCCGGCGGGATGTTCCAGCGGTGGCACGAGTCACAACGCCGGTAATAGTTATAAGGCCAAAGTCGGCGATGCAGGCTCGTCGGTTCTCGTTGACAAGGATGTTCGCCTTCGTGGATCAGTGAGAAGCACGTAAACATCTAATTTGAGAGAACATATACCCCCTTCAAGTCCCCATGGACAATGCGGAGGTTGTGCATATACTCCAAGCCATTTGCGACATCAACTAACTGAATAATGAATCAGCTAGGTCCTCGTTTGAGTCGAACACATCGCGTACAAGCTCGATGCAGTTCACATGTCGGTCCTTCCCAACAAACTCGTTGATGTTCCCATTCTCCATCCACGCGGAAACCATCGCGAACCGTCGGTTACTGACTGTCACCCCAATCAGTGGTAATATGTTCGGATGCCGGAGGTGCTTCCAGGCGACACCCTCTCGGCAGAATCTCTGCAAGATATTCATCCATACAAGCACGACAGCACAGACAGAAGACTCACGCTGAGGATGACGTCCAGGTCGCTCGTGGTGTACACGCGCACAACCTTGGTCGCTACCTGACGGCCTTCGTATGTACCGCGCGACACGTTGGCGGACCCCCGCTGTCTACTTCTTCGGAGCCTTCTGAGCAATCCGGAATGTGCATGGACTTCGGGATCACCCGGTGTCGGCTGCATGTTTTGCAGAATTTATTGAATAACTTCAGTCGCTCCCGATCCGACAGATCGTGATCTTCCAGACGCTACGACTCATGTCAGCTTCGAAAGAGGGTGAGAATGTGGAAGGGGCCACCTTATCCATTTCGTTAACAAGTCTCTCAATTTCGGGTTCCGGATCTCGTAGAAACTGGAAGAGGGAGGTAATCCGTGGGAGGAGTCTACCTTGTCGTTGTTTCCCCGTTTCTATGTCAGCGACCTGTCAGCTAAATTGAGGCTTCCGGTGTTTCGAGCGTTTTAATCACCCGACTTGACGTTCTGGACCTCCCGGGAGCCCAATGTTGAAAATAGCTCGCGCACAGCCGTCACTTGCTGTTGCGCGATTGCTCTTGCCAACGGGGAGAGAGGGATCAAGGACAGAGGTATCCTTGATCGCAGGAACCTTGGGAACACGTCTTTTTCCATGGCCCGGAAACAATACTCCTTCTGAGCGTGGAAAAAGTCTGGGATCTGGGCTGCAAGGGACTTCATTTTATGAGACCTGGGATACCACATGTTGGTGAGGGGGAAGGTGTGGATACGGAGTGCAGGAGGGAGGTAAATCTCGTAGCTTTCAATTTCACCAGCAGTGTTTCCAGCGGGAGACAGGTAGCGGTAAAAGATGTGTTCGGCGGAGGCGATGAGGTGCTGTCTGCTACTGACCGCACGTTGATCATACTTATCACCGGTCGCAGTGGCGGGGGTGAAGGAGGTTATACGGGGGCTAAGGCTCCTCAGAGCCTCTTCATCAGCAACGGTGAGGTTCTGACTGACTTCTTCGGTGGGATGCTCGCTAGAGCTTGTCGTGCCATGCTCCGGATCCGTTTGCGGATGAAGGCCGGTAACAGTACCATAAATAGAACCGTGGCGACGAGTGTAATCCCAGTACTCAGGCCACTCCTCTACAGTGCGCCCATGTTTACGAATATCCTCGAAATACCTGCGGCAGACCTTTTCATGCTCGTCAACGTCGAGCCAAAAGTCGAGGATGTCCTGACCTCCCTGACGTTGGATGAATACACTAGAGTACATGTGGTCAAAATGATGCAGATTGGTGGGGGAACGGACACGGGACTGACTAGAACCTGAAAAGATCGACTGGGGGCCGGGTGCGGCGGGCCAAGACCTCCGCGAAGGAGGGAAACTTGATCTTCCCGATTTGTGTCCAGTCGTCCTGTTTCTCGTCCATCGTTGGCGGCGCGAGCCATGTTGGGTGGGGACAGGGAGGACGACGGCGAACAGCCGCGGACGGTGAGGGGGGAGGGAGAGAGACAGGAGGAGGACGGCATCGCTCAAAACCCGGATAAGCCTCCGGAAGTACCTGTCATTTGTTCCGTCAAGTGACCTCAGGATTATCACACGATGTCAAAACAACCCCTCCACCAAATCAAGCAGAGTCTGGGGATCTGTTCTGTGTGTTCCGACGATGGGTCGCGTCCTTTTGAGGTTGAGGCTCGGGATCTTGAGATGATAGACGAAATTTACGGGAGATGAGACGAGATGAGTAGCATATATCGCGTCTGGATGGATTCTAAAGACAAGCACATCCTTTCTGAGGATATGAGAGTGACTAGAACCTGGCAAACACTCACCCTCGTCTCACTTCTCGATGTCCGTCTCTTCGACTTGACCGATCACGCACACGCGCCAACTCCGAGCCGCTTTCTGGTTCCCAACGATCATGTCCAACACCACCACCACCTCGAGTCGGGACTCTGTCTCTCAACACTTACGTGCAGTCAAGGAAATCCTACAAGATGGGACTTGTTTCGCGAGGTACGTTCGGAGCGGTGTCATACATCGCGTCAGACCACTGAAAGTCGAGTTTGCAGGACCACGATGACCCCGGACGATGCTGAGGTTGGACAAACAGATGAGATGGACACGTGGATTGCTGCTGATGTATGCTTTATTCTAGTTCGATGTTCTCGAGCGAGACGCTTTCGAAATCCTCTGTCTCATCCGGTCCTGGAGAAATACCGTCGCACCAATTAACCGGATCCCTCCAGAAATCCTCGCCCTCATTCCGGACTTTTGGGATGTGGATGGGAGAGATGAGGACGTGATTACGCTGACCCACGTATGTCGGGCTTGGAGGGAGGTTTTCATTTCACGGGCCACTTTGTGGAGCTATCTCGACGCTGAACGCATGAACGAAGGCAAAGCTCATGTCTACCTTGAACGCTCAAAAACATCTTCCATCAGCTTGTCACTGTACAGAGAAGACTCCACATTTCCCTCCGATCCCTTCCTCCAAATCATCCCGCAAGTTATTGGACGACTCGTAGATCTATTCATCATGGGAACACCCGAAAATGTACAAGACGCCGTCGGTTACCTATCACGGCCTGCTCCTCTTCTTCAGGCTCTGACCATACGCGCCGATTCTCCATCCATGTCATCACGGTGTACCGTGCTCACGTCCACACTTTTCGATGGGGATCTCTCTTCGTTACGCGAGTTACATCTGGGTTCTGTCCGCGCCGAACCACCATGGAGGGACATGGTCAACCTCACGACTTTCTCGCTGAGCCACATGCCGCCGGGCGACTCATCCGTCCGACACCTTCTTGACTTCTTTGAAGGCGCTCCCTACCTCCGCAAAGTTGAACTCTACCTTGCGACCCCAACATCTGGCGCTCAAAATGGGCGGCTTGTGCCACTGGCATGTCTAGAGGGTCTGGTCATTTACGATAGTCGACCACCTTCCGTCTTACTTGATCACCTGTTGATCCCGGTCGGCGCGGAGTTGGTACTGGAGGGAGACTTGCTCAACTCCCTGGTTGGGGACTTCCTCCCAAGGTCTCTCAGTAACCTCGGTAACCTCTCCAACTTCACCACAGTTAAACTATGCATCAATGAGTCACGTCCACGCATGGAATTCAGTGGACCAAATGGGCATGTCAGCTTGACCCCCACAGGTTCCGAAGTCCCCGAGACCGACTTAGTACTGGAATCTCTCACCCAGCTTGACACCTCGAAGACCGAACGGTTCAGAATCGAGCGAGGCCAACCTCCATCCGGGAGTCTTCTTTACCGGGCGCTCCTTCCCATGGAACGCCTGCGCGTCCTCGTGCTCTACGAATGCTATGCCCTGGAATTCTTCATTCACCCCCTGTACCACACGGCTTCGTCGGAAGTTGGTGTCTGTCCTGAATTGGAGGAGCTCGTTCTCGTGCTTCACGCCAGCTGGGATCCATGCGACGTGAAGAGTATTATAGAGATGGCGGGAGCGAGGGCATCGAGAGGGAGGAAACTCAAGACCGTTAAGATCGTCGATAGGGGGGATGGAGTCGACCCGGAGGACGTCCTGGAACTCAGGAAACACGTTGGACATGTGGAATACACTCATTGGGCTGGTGGAATCGTTGATGAATTGTTATGAAGAGGATTTGGTAAGGGTGGGTTTCGATGATGTCTCTCCGGTGAGTGGGTTCGCGTTCGTGTCTTGACGTGGTGCTAATTCTCAAATTTTGACGTCGGATTGTCAAGGCAGTGGGCCTTTCTGACTCTTGGTTATACGATGGCGAACGACTAGCCGTCTCACTGTTGATACTCTTTTGGTTCCTACATCGTATGCTCTCTAAATGGCTGCATATTACACTTGCGTGCTTTGACCACTCGGACTCTGCCCCAGTGCTGCAGAAGGTTGGAGCTACTGTCCCCGTGGGTCTTTTGTTATCTAACATCGATGAGGCATGACGCGTGACGAACGACGGGACTCTTCGTGCCTGCCTCGAGCCTGAGGTCGTGGTTTTGATCGGTGGAAGGTTCCGCTGCTTACCACGACCATCTCGGAGTATCGCCATCCCTTGGAACCTGCCTCGGTCGTCCAGGATATCGTATTCTGGTTCCAGTAAAAGCCCAAACTTAGTCTGTGGACCCCTTCATCTTTTCCTGACACAGTCGGCGCAACCTCCTTGAGCGTGTTGTCCGTTCTCTCATTCCTCCCTACCCCGTGCCCCACTTAACGCGTATCCGAATCGTGGCGACGGCTACCTTCATTCCAATGTACCTCGATTCGCACTCTTCACATACCCCACTTCCCGGCAGCGTTCCTCCAACCGACCCTCTGTAGAAGACCTCGAAGAACGCGAGCATCAGCATGCCCTAGCAGTCATCTCCAATTGAGAAAGAGGCAGCGTTATGTCGACAGCAATACGCCGAAGCCATTCATCAGCGATATATGGCTTCGTTGGCAACCATGACAGCCGGAAGCACTAGTGGAGGTTGACGGGAGCTTTATGCTGGGTGAACAGGGTTTGCTCGATTTCCTCGACCCCCTACCCACCACCTCGGGTCACTTAGGCCATCGGTACCGGTAGAAATATGCATAAAGCGAAACCGTGGAGTTGAAGGACAGGTCGGCCATCTAGCACGCTCCATCCAGCTAAATGCTGCGGGCTTCGCTCCAGTGCAATGCCTGCCGGTCGGTGACATGAATGAAGTAGAACGATGACAGACGAGCCGTTCAGTATTTTGATGTTGGAGAATTTCGTCGGCATAATCGTAATCCCGGCGCGGAGAAAAAATGTACCATTTGCTGCACGGAGAATGCCGATCCCGATCAAACAAAAACGTGCAAAGCTGATGGAGACATATGCTTAAGTCTCCCCAGGACTTGCGGGATGCGTTCCCGTACATGTATAAGCTTGATATACGCACTGACGCGCCTTCTTCATGTACTGACCAGACGTCCAGGTAAACAGCCAGGTAGATTGTAATGTGTCTTTTACAGACCAGCGCCCACACCAGACGCCCGGTGTGCCCGGGGTCCGTCTTGGCCCCACCTCTCACACCTGCCACGATGGCGACATCTCCAACAATCAGCGGTGTAGGTCGCTCAAGGGTGACTGTCTCCTCAGAATCGAGTATGGTTTCCCCACTGGTGCACATAGATGGTTCTGATCGCTGTGTTGTTGCACCGTCACGTAGAGACAAACCTCTCTAATGATCAAGGCAAAGACGAGGTCGATCGCCCGCTCGGTAGTACACCTCCAGGAACATCCACCACGCACGCATCGTCATACAACCTACCGTCTGAAACCACGCAAATGATCATCGCCCACCTTATCCGCGACCTCAACGTCCTCAAGGCGTGTTCACTGACTTGCCGTTCCTGGTATACCATCGCGGTCCCACACATTCACCACACCCTTACACTCCACAATAAGGCGAATGACGATAGTCGTCGTGGACTGAAGCCGCTATCCGTGCTGCACGGGTTCGGTCTGGCGCCACTCATAAAAGAAATCCGAGTTGGCGGAAGACCCGAGTGGGGCGCTTGGTTTGTGCCTCGGACATTCAGCCCCGATGACTTGCGCCACTTTTCTGCCTTCTCGAACGTTCGAACTCTGGTACTTCGCACAGTAAAAGTCGCCGAGTTTATCCCAGGCATCGAACAGCATTTCGGACACCTCTCATCAAGCCTGCGATCCATCGGCCTGTGGGGTCCGTGTTGTACTCCTCGACAACTATCGCATTTCCTCTCCCTTTTTTCAAACCTGGACGATATCAGTATCGGTTCCCTTAAACAACCACTCGGTATTACCACTCCCGACACAGAACTTGTTCCATTCTCCGCACCGAGACTGCAAGGGCGGCTGGAGCTTCGTAGGTTCGATTGGGTCGAGACTTGGACAGACCTGATCGTTTCTTGCGGTGGCCTGCGATTCCATTATATGGACCTGTACTGGGTTGGAGGTTGTACACCGATCCTGCTCGGGGCATGCGCTGAGACTCTGAGGACGCTGCGGTGGTCGATTCGTAAGTCGTTCATTACAGGTTTACCTACAACTCGGATTGATGGTGTGCAGTTGGATTTGACTCGTTCTCGCCACTCCCTGGGTTTGGTCTATCGCGACTTAAGGTCCTCAGGTCTCTGCAAGTCAGGAACTGGACGGGAACGGCTGGTGTAGAAAACCGTCATAGCATGGTCATGGAGGTATTCTCGACTATCGCGTCCCCTGTTTTCTCCGAGCTCGTTATCGTCCTTAGGATCCGCGAGATCTCTGGTTTACCCTCGGACGTCACATTATTCGAGGCGTTGCGCACAATGAAGGAAATCAGGTCCTTCAAATTGGTTTTTTTGCTCGACGTCCCGTCTCGATCCTATGAGGGGGGGCGACGGGGGTTGGCGGGGGCCCTCGACCTGGTAAATGCAGAAGGTTTGCTCGATTTTCTTGACTCCCCGCCCACCATTCGTTGAGTATGTATTCCTGTTATCTATTCTCGAGAAGTAGATGTAACAAGAGATATGGTTTTGTGCTTTTTGCGTTGATTGCGGCTGGCGTAAGTTGTGGCGATGGGAAGAGAGAATTCTGGGTAACTGTTGACGTTGCAGGGAATATGGTACTCGTAAATCGGGCACGGGACTTGCGTATTTTCTTTGGTCTTCAACTCGACAACTGGCGCCGCTGTAAGCGGATTCAGGTGGGTCCGTTCCGATCCGAAAGCCATCACAACGGGTGGTTGGATGAGGCTCGTTCATTTCTGCCTTGACGACGTGACTACGCGGTTCTGGAGCGCGGCGTAGGGGTTCGGGACACGCATATTCAAACCCGTCGATAACTCGTGCTCGACTTGAACCGCTTTAGCCTTATTCCTGGTAAGTGTGACCATCCCCTCCCGTCTCCGGCATAGTACCCTCAACTACGTGAAGAGAACGTCGCGATAGATCACCAAAATGAGGTCGATGAGGGATGAGAATTCGGTCCAACACGGATCAATGGATAAGCACGAACCAAATCCCCGCGATCCGATAAATACATCAAAAAGCTGGTTCTCCGTCTCCTCTCTCGCCAGCAGCATCAGCTGTCCCCTCTCCAACTTAGACTCTCCGAGGAGTTTCTTTAGTTGGATCAGCTCCGTGAATGAGTGGCGTTATGTTATTGAGCACTAGCTACTACTGTGTGCGACCCTCCGGTCAGTTATGCCTAAGTACCCCCATTTTGTTTCTTCCAGCTCTCAAGCCACTGTTTGATATCGAGAGTCGACCTTTCGATCCACTTGGCCCTTGCCCTGATCCCTTCCAGGGACTGGGCCAATACCATGTCGTACCTGCTGGTATCCTTATCCTGTTTCATAATGCGTGAATCACGCCGAAAAAAATAGAGTTGGTATGGGAATCTCTCCCTACCTTGAAGAATTGCTCAATCTCTTGGGCGTCCTTCTCTGAAGAGAAGGAACCGATCGATCCCTGAATCAGGGACGTGTACAACCAACTTCCACTGAATCTTGCCGCAACCTATGATCCCGCAACAGCGTCAGCGAGGCGTTTTCGTGACAATTCGGGAGTATTTATCATACCTTCTCATAGTTCTCAAACACGTAAGACCTAAGCAACCTCTTCGTCTTGACATTGTTCGAGAGACCAAAGAAGAAGTATCGGAAGTCCTGGTCTTTCGCTTTCGTCCACATGTAATCCAGGGTCTCATTGGCAATGCCCAGATCCTGGGTTTGACCTAAAGCGCGACTTTTAGAGTAAACGCGGGATCAGCAAATGAAGATCGTTACAACAAATGGAATTGCTTACATTGCAGCGATGCGCGAAGTGGGAGTCTTTCCGGCCTCGTTGATGTCCTTGACGAGCTCCCACTGCTCCCTGCCTCCATGCTTGACCGCGGTCCTGTAAGTGATGGTCTCCAAGTCGGGCGGGATCCTCGAATCGTCTCCGGTTTTAACGAAGTGGTTGAACCGAGATTGGAGTTCCTTGATGACCCTTTGGAAGAGGTTAGGAGAACCTTCAACAAGTGCGGCCGAAGGACTACGCACTCTTCGTCGCCACAAATGGCCGCAATACTAATCACGTCTGTCCTTAGTTTGGTGGTACTGGGGTGCTCCCCAGTTGGGTACTCGAAGCCCAAACGCTTCACGAGAGGTCGGTACACTTGCTATATGGATGAGTTAATGAAATGGGTAACCAAGAGACTG
>Ga0307517_10006673_pt1 | contig 16997 bp, 12 predicted proteins | sample 23_EM_MG_FD_194515 | JGI IMG/M metagenome (GOLD analysis project Ga0307517, IMG submission 194515) | Populus trichocarpa ectomycorrhiza microbial communities from riparian zone in the Pacific Northwest, United States - 23_EM | ecosystem: Host-associated > Plants > Roots > Unclassified | place...
GTTATTTTTTACGACTGATAAATTATTTCACTCTAATAATATTAAGGTCATGTTTATTTTTGTCTTTCAAAAGTGTTTTTGAAAAAAAAAATTATTTTTTTCTTTGCTTCAAATTAATATTTTTTGGTGTTTTTAGATCATTTTGATGCGTTGATATCAAAAATAATTTTTTTAAAAATAAAAAATATATTATTTTGATACATTTTTTTAATGAAAAATACTTTAAAAAGTAACAGCAACCACACATCTAAACAGGCTCTAATAGAAAATAAAAATTCATTACACATGTATTAATAAGAATTAAATATTTCTTATATAAATATTAATATTAAATAAATATATCTTATATATATATATATATACATATATATATTAATAAGATAAAAATATAATAATTCATAAAAAACTTTTATACAAATTAGAAATGTATATAAAATACAATCCTGGCTAAAAATCCTGGGTTAGTAAAAATTTGAGCTTAGGCGGCGCGGTAAAGAAAAAAAAGGCGTCAAGACATGTGCCTAGAGCTGGGCCTGAAAAAAAAAATCCAAACAGTATTTAACAAATCAAACACGTTGTCACAGTTTAGGCAAAAACGAAAGAAGAAAAAAAATTGATGATGATGATGCTTATCTCAAAGTGGTCCACAGCCATTTAAAGAGCTCCACCACCACCACACCCTCTCCATCACCCTTCTCTTCCCTTCCACACCCCGCCCCCAATCTCTCCATTTCACCCACAATCCTCACCCTCTCTCTCTCCATGGCTTCTATTTCACCACCATCTCCATACAAACTCACCTTCACAACCAGGAAAAGACTTCCATACCCCTCTCCAAAACCACAATTCCCTTCTCGCTACCCTCTCTCTAGGCTTCTTTCTGATTCCACTCTCTGTCGCTGCACCGACTCTTCAAATAATCCTTCGATTCAGAGGCGATGGGACGCTGCGTTGCAAGCTGTGTTTAAGAATGCGATTAAGAGTTTCGATTCGTATATGAATCCAACTAAGAAGGGAGTTGGCAATAAAGGGGTTATGGAGGGAGAAACTGGAGAGGAGGAGGAGGAGGATGATGGAACTGTGTGGGATTGGGATCGCTGGAGATTGCATTTTGATCAAGTTGATGAACAACAACGCCTTGTTTCCCTTTTGAAGGTAAAATTGGTGTGGGGAATCAAAAATTTTTTTTTTTTGGATTGTGGTTTATATTTTGGATTGGGAAATTGAAATTTTATGTTCTTTATGTTTTTAATCAATTAGCTGCATTTATTGCATGTGTGGAAAGATGGGGTTTGAGGGTGGGAAGTCTAATTTTTTATGATTTTTTATTGGAACTATGATTTCTTGTGTGTTGAGTGTGCATGCATGCTTTAGTGTTTATCTGGGTGAATTATGGTTGAGAAGTGTGAAAAAGATTGAAATTTTGAGATTAGGAAGTGGAGAAGTGCGAAAAGATTGGAAATTTGGGATTAGGAAGTGAAGCGTTGCTTTTTTCTCCAGCGTTATAGTTTATTGTTTAACTGGGAAAATTGGAACTTTGTGTTCATCAGCTGGGTTTTCAAAGTAAATTTTGAATGACTTGTTGTATTGCATGTGTTATTGTTTTTATGGGTGGAATTGTGGTTAGAAATTGTCAAAAAAGATGGGAAATTTGAGACTGGGGCAGTTTGTTGGCTTTTTTGTTTGGGGAATTTGTGCCTGCTGGAAAGTTGATGCTTCATGCTTCTTGCTTGGACTGTATCAGAAGGGACTGATACTGCAGGCAATAAAACTACACAGCTTGTAGTTTTATTGATTTGTGTGGTTGGCAACAAAACGGAATGGAGGAAAGAGTGCAACTTTATATAAATAAGGGTTTTCTATTAAATGCTGAAACCTTTCGCCTGCCCCGCTCTCTCTTGCAGTCACAGTTAGGCAACGCTGTAAACAGAGAGGATTATGAAGATGCCGCTAGGCTTAAAGTGGCAATTGCAGCTGCAGCTTCAAATGATACTGTTGGCAGAGTGATGTCACAGCTGAATGTGCGTAATTTGACTTGCAAGTATGGTTTACCTAAGGGATAAAATGCTTAAATTTCTTCAGTCTTCTTGTTTTTATTCCTTTTTCCTTTTTTTTGGCTGATTCAGAGAGCATTAGCACAAGAGCGTTACCTGGAGGCAGCTTTTTTACGAGATAATGCTGGTGCTGGATTGGTAAGTTCACACAAATTCTTTTTTACTTGATCAATGTACACACACAATTTCTAATATATGAAATATGTTCATTTTTGTAAGTGCAATAACTGCTGTACATTGCATTGGGCCTTGTCAGGCTACATAAACATTGCTGAATATTTCAGAAAACTTTGTGAGACTTGCTAGAGTGGCATCTTCATGTTTTTGGTTCTCTTTTTCTGTAGGTGTGAAGTGTTTGGTTCCTTAAGGGCTATTCTGTTTTGTTTATAGGATTCTTATTGTAACCTTTCATTTTCTGGAAATAAGTAGCAAAGTATTCTGAGTTTCAAGGGATTTTCTGCTTAGGCATTTAAATATGTAACTTTGATGCTACCTATCAAGTCTCTGTTTCAAAATTTTCCCTTTACCTTGTGCTGGGTTTCAGGTGGGATGGTGGTCTGGAATTTCTGAAGATGTTGATGATCCTTATGGTCTGATTATACGTATAACCGCAGAGCATGGAAGATATGTAGCAAGGAGTTACAGTCCACGGTAATTATTCACATGCTTGTTAGAGGGTTTCACTTTAATTTCACATTCATATTAAAAGTGAAGAGCCTAGCAGGCTATTTTTGGTGTTTTTTTTTTTGTTTTCACTGAAGTCTTGTTGATAAATAATTCCCCTGTTTCAGCTAATGTCTTCCATACTCTTAGGTTTTGGTGGTTTCAAGTCACAGTTCTCGGTTTTGTGTTACATGATTTGGTTAATTCCATCATATGTCCTGATTGTAGCTTGACGAGAAAAGTGAAATAAAATCATATAATCATCAAATAACAACCTAACAACTAAGTTATCAACAGTTTGTTGTATGCTGAGAACACTTCAGGTGCTCCATGTTACACTTCAGGAAACTTGCATCTTTTGTGCAGTGCTTGGCAAGTGCTCTTTATGTAGTGAATATATTTATTGCTGATACCTTGAAAAAATACTGTTAACATATTTGGTTCCATGTCTTGTCATCGCTGATAGAAGAGATTGATGAGAACAAATACAAATGGGCATGCACATGGCTAAATGGGAAAGCTATAATGTAGGTAGATCAATTTATATGATGTTATTTTTTTTCTTTAAAAAAATCTTTTAGTCTTATATTATTAGCCTGGATTTCTGTGTTTTTATCGACATGCATGTCCAGAAGTTATCAGTGGTGAGGAAAATTCACTTTGTAAGCTTGTGGCTGGTCACTGTTTTAAAGTTTATCATGGTCCTGATCTTTGCAAGCCTGGTTAGGCATGGACCGGATTGGTTGAGGAGCGTGTACTCTTTTTTCATTTACCCTTTCTTATACCCTGATGGAAAAGTCTTTCAGGGCATGTAGTTAATGACGTGAATGGATTACTTGTTAATTGGAAACGGAATATGGAAAATTGAGCTTGCATATCAACTTGAGAACAGTAATCAAGGACAACCAGCCTGTAAATAATAGAAGAGATGGTTTAGACAATAATGATGCCTTCTTAACAGACTGTATTACTGAAACCTTATGATATGTGGCAATTCTATTAAACAATATGCTATGTGGTGTATTGCAGGCACTCTTTAGAATTTAGGTGTCAAAGTATTATGTTCTAGTGCAATTGATTATAGATTTCCTTTTGTGCTAGATATTTGTCTCAAGATATTCCTGTGATGTTTTAGTTGAAATGTATGCACATTTTAAATGCCAGAGAATGTGGCTGATGCATGCTTGTTGTTTGGAACCTTTTTTCACGTAGCAAGCCTGTGACAAGCCCTGCTGCTCTACACGTGCAATTGCTTCCTGTCAATTGTTCCTTGTTTTGGAGGTTTATTGTTAACTTATCTTTTCTTTCAGACAGCTTGCTACAGCTGCAGTGGGGGTACCCCTTTTTGAGATCTTTCTTACAACGAATAAGAAAGGGGAATACAATGAACAGGTATCCTATTTCTATTCTTTTATTTTTTTTGAGTTGTGTACCTTATGCAATGAACTCGGGCTTTGACTTGATGCTTGGAGATTATTTTGATTTCTTGTACTTTGCAAAATTTTAGTCATCAAAATTGAAGACTTACACCTGAAAAAAAGAAAAGAAATTGTGCTTAGTTCCTGGTTTTAGAGTTTACCCTTTATTATGGTTTATAATTAATGTTCTACATTGCAAAGCTTTGGCTGGTTTATTTTTTGTTGACATAATGTTATAGTTGTTGAGAATGTGAACGTCTAACCTTTAGAGCTTCAAGTGCTTCACCAAGAAGCTATTTCTTATTATTATTATTTCCAAAAATCTCCTTGTCTGTCATCTTCATTCTGCAAGGCTCCCTGGCCTTAGAATATAGCTAGCTAATTATGTGGTTGAATCATTAGCATGCTTTCTTTTTCAAAAAATAATGACTGAGTGCTTGCATCTAAGCAAGGATAGATGCTGCTTGATGATTAATGTGCAGGCATATATTTGTAGGTGCATTTTATATGCTTGTTAAGTGTGTTGCAGTCACACATCTACATTCCATGTGCAGGAGCAGTTAGATAATAGTGTCTGATGGGGTTTGTTTAATTTTGTAGGCTGTGTATTTGAAGAGGAAAGGACTTTTCCAAGATCCTTCTACCTTGCCCTCTAAAGCTTCGGGTGCCACCAGTCGCTTGAATCCACCAGGGCCAACTGAAGATAAAAGTGACCTGTTTGTTGTGAGTACTGAAGAGGTAGATGATGCTGATGACACAGAAGATGGTTCTGATCTAGCTGAGGGACTGCCTGGCTTTCAGAACATTTTGAGAGATATGGTTCCTGGTGTGAAGGTCAAGGTTTTGAAAGTGACAACACCAGCAAAGGTGGACAAGGATTTTATATCTAAGGTGATAGAGCAAATAATTGATGAAGAAGATGATGAGAAGGATATTGAGTTAGAAAGTGAGGAAGCAGAAGATGATGGCAAAGGTGAAAGTGACCAGGAAAGAGATGAAATTGAAATGGATGCTGGTCGTGGGATCATTGATGATGAAAATCAAAGTGAAATTGCAGTTAAAGTTGTTGTTGGGGGTCTTGCACAGAAACTTTCAGGCAGCGTTCCTGCAAAAGGCTCCATTAGAGTACCAGCTAAGCTAGACAGAAAGGGACGCAAGTCATTTTCCTTTTCTATAGAGAAAGAAGTAAACCAACAAAATGCCAAGGAACTGGCTTCAGCGGACAGAAAAGCTAAGCTTCGAGGTCAACGCAGTGTGGACCATGTAATGTTTGATCTAGCCAAATTCATTGGTAGTGAGAAGATACCCTTGAAGGTTGGTTCAATGTCTAAGGTCATATCTTTGTACAACTTGAGTAACTTGAGTAGGAGATCAACTCACCATTTGCTTTTAATTGTTTGTTTTATTCTTGAAGTACAGGTGCTGAAAGATGTTGGTGAACTAATAAGTCTTACCCTCAGTCAGGCTCAAAACCGTCAACCACTGTCTGGATCAACAACTTTTCATCGAATTGAGATATCAACATCTCCTGATCCTTTAAATGGTGATTTGTTACACAGGCTGTTAAATTCTGAGCTACTATGGCTCTAGGAGATGCTACTAAGTTTCAGCTTATCGTCGTCTTGTTTGTCATGGTTTAGGAATCTTCTCAGCACTTTGTTATATTTGGTTCCCTAAGCCAAAGTTTGAGTCTGAGCATAATACTGAATTAATTTTGTCAGGACTATATATTGGTGCACATGGGCTGTACACCTCAGAAGTCATACACCTGCAACGTAAATTTGGTCAGTGGCAAGAAGATCATGGGACTAAGGAGTCCTCTAATCTAGAGTTCTATGAATATGTGGAAGCTGTTAAATTAACTGGAGATCCTTATGTACCTGCTGGACAGGTACCTTTATTTGTCTCATACTTGCGTTGTGATACCTGGATAGGATTCTTGCGACATATTATTTGGTTTGCCTTTGAGCATAACATGTATTTTTGTTTGTGGTAATGTAGATTTTGTTGTACAACTTATCTGTCAACAATTTCCTTGGGCAAACCTTCTTCAGCCACATGATGCTTACAAGTTGATTTGCATACTTTTGCTAATTGTGTTGCTTAGAAGCTTTGTAATCAAAGTCCTGGATTAATTGTTCCCAAATAAAAAGAGAAGTCATGGATTATTTGCAAGGAAAATTGTTAAAATATCAGTTATGGTCTTGTGGGTGTAGGTTTAGGAATAATATGGTGATTCATTTTGTTGGTACTACACTTCGTGGAACCTTTATATTTGTATCACGGTTGTCTGCCTTGATCCTAACAGCTGTACTTGTATGGATTTTACAGGTGGCATTTCGTGCTAAGGTTGGGAAAAGATATCAGCTCCCCCATAGAGGCATCATTCCTGAAGAATTTGGAGTGGTGTGTTGTTAGCTTGTGAAGTTTGGTGTAGTTAAATCCATTTTTCTCTCGTTGCAAAGGCCTATGTGCTTTTTTTATTTCCTATTTGTTGAAGCACTTCTCAAGATCTTATTTGCAAACCAGATTGCTCGATATAAAGGACAAGGGAAGCTTGCTGAGCCAGGATTCCGAAATCATCGATGGGTTGACGGTGAACTTGTTATTCTTGATGGAAAGGTGTTCAGATTTTAGATTATCCTGTTTAATTTCTTTTTTGCCAAAAAAATTTTTGGTATTTGATCGCCAGTCCCAGAAAAGGATCCACAATCCACGCCTAGTTTGGGATTGACCCTAGGTTGTTGTTGTTGCTGCTGCATCTGATATATGTTTTCCTCCGAACTATGTTCCATGCTTTTCTTTTTCTAAATAGAATGTTCATCGGGACATTTTTCCTTTCCTTTCTTTCTCATTCTTTCTCCATTTTTTTTTCTTGCAGTACATTAAAGGGGGGCCTGTTGTTGGATTTGTGTACTGGGCTCCTGAATATCACTTCTTGGTGTTCTTCAATCGTCTGAGGCTTCAACAGTAGATGCTCATCGTGTACATTATACTTGAGCTTGTCTATTCTTTCTTCGTATTTGGTTGGGTATGCTATTCCTTGTTAAAATAAATCATTTTAGTTTTGGTGAATCTTCCGTAAGATACATAATTAGTTTTTGTTTGCTCTTTTGCTGGATGACTGGTTGATCTTACTGCCTAGCATTCTACTTTTGCATGCTATTGTCAGCTCCAGATATGAGTGATTAGTTCTCATCTTGAAAGCGCTGATCCAATGGCATTGTTCTTTATTACTACTTTGCATGTGCACTTAGATAACTGCTTGAGTCTAGTCAGCAGTGGCCATTGATTTGGTATAGTCTATGGGAACTGATTACTCTGCAGGAATGTCATGCTGTCCTATGTTGCTTGTACGGGAAGTCATTGTTATTGCAGAAAGTTGGTTTGTTGCATGTGATCAAATTGTTGACGCTACTACCTTCCCTATTTAAGCTCTCATCTCCTTTCAACAAGTGTTTCCATGTTTAATTGTCATTGATGATAACAAAATGTAAGAAAAACATTTTGTTTCTTTGGTGATTTGCACTTTTAACTGGTGAAATGTCTTGTCGTAAAAGGTTGAACCTGTCATAGGATGTTCCATAATGCTTTTTTAATGCAGTAATCTGTAAGAAATCTTTTGTTGATCTTTTTTTATTTTATTTTTTTGCAGTCGTGAATGGCATTTTGCTACCTGTATGTTCTCCACCTTGAGCAGGCCTGGAGGCTTAGAAATCTTTCCCTGTCCAATGCACTATCAACTGACTATTGCACCTGTAAGCTTATTACTGACTGGAATTAACCCAGAAAGCTTGGAGATGTGGTAGATGCTCAGCCTTTTTTACTGCATGATTTTGAGGCAATTCTTTCCATCGGCTCATTATGCCTATGCTAATTTTTGCCATACTGCCTCTCAATTTCGAAGTAGTATTTAGTACTTGTATTAATTATGATGCTACTTCGGTAATGATATTGATATATGTAGTTGGTATGTGAAAACACAGATGCAGAGACCAGTGTATTCGAGGTTTAATGGTTTATTTTATAGAGCAGTTGCTGGACAAGCTTGTTGCATTTTGAACGGGCTCATGTACAATCAAGTGCTTTGTACCGATCTCTTTTTTCACTTAAATAATAAATTAATAAAAATGCGACCTCAACCAGTTATTTTGTAAATGTGCTGCTCCCCTTTCTTTTGCCATGTAAAGGCCTACATGATGCATCAGCTCCTGCAAAAGAAAAACAAAATCATGATTCATGAGCGGTGAGCGTGTTGTTTTGGGGTTATACTGTTTATATATATATTCAATAAATATGATTCAAATTCAAGATAAATTATGCAATACAAACACAATGCTAAATAAATATAATTTTAAAATTTAAAATATTTCTAAATAATCAAGATTAAATAGATTTTTAATTTAAAATAATTTAACTTAAATAAAATATCAAAATATTATGAAAGTAAAATATTTTAACACAAATATTTTAAATATAAAGTTAGATAATCTTTATCAAGGCCAATGGAATCTAAAACATCTTTTATTTTACTTAAATTCCTACAAAGTATAAACATAAAAAAAAACAACATGAATATAAACCATATATATTAGTAATAAATCTATTTTTAAAAAATTAATATCATTATTAATAAAAATAGTAATAATAATTTTTAATATTATTTTTAATATCATTGTTATTGAAAATAGTAATGAAAAAGAACTTTTTATACTTGGGTGGTTTAATTAATTAAATTGAACCTTTCAATGACTTTTCAAGAACGGAACGGAACATGTGAAATGAAATCGGAACGTTCCGGCTGAAATTTAGCCGAAAAATCCGAAACGAAACGAGATTTAAAATGAGATGAAAATTATTCTGTTTTGTTCTATTTTTTAAATTGGTATGGAATGTTTCGATCATTCCAAGCGAAACGGAACAGAATTGACAACCTTGAAATACACTTTTACATTCTCCAGAGGGGAAAAAAATCAGCTGGTTTCTGGCTGATGAAGTTGAACAAACAAAATCCAGCACATGCCTCTGCATATGCCCGCCACCAGTATCTACATCATACCAAAATAAAAGGCTGCAAACAATCTGTCAAGCGTAATTTTTCTGTTAATTGTGATTAAGCATGCAAGAATGATGGCTATAGGTTCCCATCATCGTGAACTTGTAAGCTAGAATCATGACTTGCAAAGATGGAAACAACACTGACAAAAGCAAAACCAAAACACTCTACACGAATTGACCTTGACAGAGATATAACAAACCCATCATTTTCGTACAATCAAGTTGTCGTTATGAATTCGTCTTGGCTATTTGTCATAACCATACTAGAGGAACAAGCATATATACATATACTACTCGAGTGCCAGGAAACATATTTTAAAGCTCCAACAAAAGGTTCAAACAAAAAACTTAAATTTACTGATGCAGCCTCTTATAGTGTAAGCGGACTCATGTTTGATCCTTTAAATCAATTTTTTTGCTCAACTTCAACTGTCAGCACAGTGCAGCAAATGCCCAATGGAGTTCTTATATAGTTGAAACTGCATCCAACCAAGCAAAAACAGAAACACATTCAGTTCAGCATTCTCAAATATTTATCGCAGCAAGCATCAATTGAAACAAAACAAATGATTAAACCAACTCAAAAGTACCCTAGTTATCATGCTGGAGGGTTGAATCCCTCCAGCATGATACTAGGGTACTTTTCCATGTTAAATTTAATGGTGGAAAATGGTAAAAAAAAATACATTGAATAGTGGTTACAATTCAAACAAGATGGCAATGATAGGCATAGGTTTCAATATCTTTGATTTCTATGATGGCTAAAGGACACACAGGACCTTTTCAACTGTGATATTATAAAAAAAATGTGAAATATATGAATGTGGATTTTATTAGCCATGCCTTTGAGCAGGGTTCAGGGACAATTGTTTGTTACTTGATTTCAAGACTATATCCACCCCATTCCTACTGAAGGACAACCTTTTCCAGAAGGGGCAAGGAAGGATTCTGCATTCAACACCTATAATGACATCAGGTGGAGCCAGGTTTGGAAGTGCTAGCCAAAAACATGCCCATTTGATCACATTTGAGATAAATTAGGAATGTGTGTTCGTAGAGACCGAAAACATTCTAATTCTCTGATTTATGGACTTCTGAGGCATGGCAGCAGCAGGTGCTGTCTTTGAGGGATAGATGTTGCATATCAATGACTCCTATTCTGTTCTCCAATAGCTAAAGTTAACAGGCAAGCTTTCAAGAGAATTCCAGGAGCATGAGTATTGAGACTGGGACCGCGAGTATTGAGACTAAGGCAGCCATGTCAATTCTAGTAGCAGAAGTCACTGAATTAAATAAAAAAGTTTTGGTGACAAACAATATCTCGTAACACCTACCACCTTGACAGGGAATCCAACTCAATTCTATTATTCAATAAACAAACCCACCTAGCATAGCCTGTCCCATTTAGACTCAAGGCGCAGGAGACAGAATTTCTTAGCAGAGGCAGGAGAGGAAGCAGGAGTGGAAACCCACCCCATGACCATCCCTACTTTTAACCCTTCACGATTTCTGTAAAGCCTTTTCCTTCTATAGTTATTATGTCAAACATCCAAATGTTGCAGCGGTTTATGCAATCAATATCTTCTCATGTTCCCTGGAAAATGATGTATATATGCTACTTTAATTGAAACGATACAAACTGAATGGATGACTTAGATGTAATTAAGGTACAGCTTATTTAAGAGAATAGCAAAACTACTGAGTTTTCAATTAAAACCTAGATCTAGTTGACACTGTCAATTGTCAACATTTCGACGCAGCACAAAAAACTTGGAAAGTAAATTAAGTAAACAAGGCAGCACAGCATTTATTAGCCATTTTTAATATTGGTATATAATCAAAGTGGAAACTCTTCTGTGGGTAGGGAGGAGTATTGGTATTAAACTATGAAAGAACTTAGTTCCTAGTCAATTTGAGCAAACTGCTTATATTAATTTGATAACAAGCACGCACACATGAAGAATTCATTAATGGAATCAAAGGCAGAGCACCTGTTCTGCAATCTCTTCACGTTTGTGAACTAGCTTTTGCACTTCAGCCACACCAGATTCTTTTACCATGTTAGTCTTTGAAGTTATAGCATCCACCTGTTAATTAAACAAAAGAAACTTACAAAATATTCAACTACTTCAGATCAATATGAGTTGGTTTAGCATTATATATAAAAGTACCTTTGTTAATACATCTTCAACCTTCCTTTGCCTCGCTCCTAGATCATGCCTCCTGGATTCCACCTCCGATTTGATATTATTGAATTCTTCAGTAGCTTCGTCACACTTAGCATCTCTTTCTTTCTCTAACAGCTTTTTACACTCATCCAACTGTTGTGCTGGGAAAGGCAGAATATGCTATCGGCTCAAAAGGCATTCATTCAAAATATAAAGGAAACCAAATTAACTCAATTTTCACAAGAACGTACCTTTCACTTGCAACTCAACAAGTTTGGCACTAAGTGACTTATCCATCAGTTCATCATAACCGAGCTTAGCTTTTAAGGCCTTATAGTCCTTTTCAATTGATTTGGCAGAATTTACCTATCAAAAGTTTCAATTGCACCTCGAGGGTTCTGGAATCAAATATTTACTGACAACATTCAAAAGCTTTATGGAATGGCAAAAGGATAATAAATATGTCATCTGAACTAATAGGTTACTGATATTACAGTAAGATACTGTTTCCCTCTTTGTGATCATAGAGTATTCTAAATGAAGCTGTTAGAACAGAATATTAAATTTCAGAGGCAAAAAAGTTTACATGTTCTCACCTGTTCATGAATTGCCTGCATCTGATTGAAGTGCTTTGACATTTTCTTAGAAGCCTGAGAGTAGAACATAAAGAAACCAGTAAGATTTTATGCATCGCTGATTATAAGACTGAGATTCCAGTAAAACTTTATGTGTAGCTTATTATCAAACAGGCAAAACACAGGAAACATCATCCAATTAAACCAGATTTGAAAAAAACAACTGTACTGCTAAAACTTGAAAAGAAAAAATCTCATTATTTGATAAGCATTCAAGAACTGACTCCCATTTGGTATTTGAGGAAGAAATAAATAATATATTTTTTATTTGAACAAAGCCTCCAGAGCTCAAATTTTTAATGCCATTCAAAACCATTTATCCATGAAATATTAAATTTTAGAGTCTACCTCAAGCAATTTCACAATAATTACAGTCTAAAATTCAGAAACTTCTAGGAAAACAAATATTAATTACAAATAATGCAAAGAAATTAGACTGCATTTTCATAATGCGTAAGCAAACTCCATCAAACCAGCCAAGCTCAGCAAACCCTGAAGGCAACATAGCAGTTTATGAAAAAGTACCTTCGTATAAACCTCAAGGACATCAGTCTTAGCCTGAAAGGATTGCATTGCTAATCTTTCAGCATTTCTTGCATCTTGTCGAACTGATTTCTTCTCCTCCAAAGCCCTCTTTTAATACATGCAAGGATTATTTGCATGTCAACAAGGAATCCAAAAGGAAAATAACAGTGTGCAAATAATGAAAAAAAACAACAATAGTGTAGGATGCATTAAGACAGAATAAACTTGAATATGGTTGAAGTTGAATTGTGTCTAAACTTGAATACGGTTGATGTTGAACATGAATTTCATTACAAAAGACATTAAGGGTGGTCAATAACCAAATGCAATGAGACAGCATAAAATAGGGTAACCAAAGTAAATTCAAGAACAAAAGGGGAACACTAAAACTCAAGGGTAGCCGATACAATGTACCCCACCACAAATATAGGCTACATACAATTTTCTATGAATTCATTAGAAAAAGCATTGAGACATGCACAATACAAAGAATACTTAGCTGTGTTCGGTACAGAGGGATTCAAGATTCCAGGGAGAATAATTTCCTAAAAGATGCATAAAATTGAAATTTTCAAGTTCCTTAGCTTATAAGTGTGCTGTTTGTGGTTTCATCAATTCCAAAAGCATGTTCTCCAAATTCCACGGAGGCAACGATTGCCATTTTGTGTAACCAATGCATCATATCATATCTTACAATTTAGTTTAAACCATTATGATGTAAAGTAAGGCCATCCATCTACATCTTACCATGGCTCCTATAGTTAAATAAACTTCACTAGAGCATGGCATTTTGAATTCAGGATATTTCAAGTGCTAACATAGAATGCAGTTCATTTATCAAAATAAATGGACCTCAATATGTAGAAGAAAAGATACCTGCAGTTTATCTGGTGATTGAACAATTTTTGACCTTAAATTCACATTTTCTTGAACACTTTGTACCAGGTCAAACTCGGCCCTTGAGATCTATAAAACAAAACAAGGGATGTGATATCAACAACAGCTGTTATTTAACATATTCGGTCAGCTTCATTTCCTTTTATGCTGTTATTCAATGTGTAATAGCATTTCACATAAAAATCAGCAATAATGGTGTTATATAATTGCTGTTATTTCAAATACAACGTGTTATTTCCAAGAAAAGGGGCTTTGATAGTTTGACTTTTACTCTCTCTTTTATTGGTTTTTTCCGAGATTCCACTCATCCCAGCAATTCTAACTTTTAGTCACTGACCACAACACTCGAATAATTTTGTCTTTTGGAGCTCTCTAAAGTCTCAACTCTCTCTCATCATTGAACACTCACGACCTCTTTCACACAATCACACTCACTTTAACTTGATCTTTTAACCAAATCAAACAAAAAATTGAATTATCCACTTGGAAAGTGATGATCCAACTTTTTTTTTTTAACTATAAGAGATCATTTTTAAACCATATTAATTTTATAATTTTTGTAATTAATTTCGAATGTAATTTAATTATTATTTTTGTTGGTGGTATATTGGCATTTATGTTAAATTCAATTTGAACTGTTGGTTACTCTTAAGTTAATTCATTATATTTTATTAATTTTTAAATTTAATTGTTATTGTTTTTTTTTTTTCAAGGCAATAACTGGATATAATCATTAACTTATTATTTACATTAAGATAGTTTGTAACACGCGATTTTAAGTTGTAATACATTCTAGTATTATCTTTTGTATGATATTAAATTACAAAAAGTATTACTATTATGCTTATTCAATAAAAACCATTAAGAATGCGAGTTATTATAATTTTTTCAACGACTGCTAACACATTCTCGACAACAGTGGCCATGATTGTTATTTTACATCCCCGATAAACTCTCATTCTGCAACTTAAACCTATGATAATGACGACTCTAGGAAACTAAGCACTCAGAATAGGTAGGTGCATATCTGTAAGGTAAACCTACATACACACACGGTAAAGTTCTTTATTGTTATCATTCAATTTGATATAACCGAGGCCAAAGAACAAAATAAATCAATGTCAAAGCATATCAGTCTCTAAATTATTTGCAGAATCTACAAAGAACCAACATTCAACATCCTTACTTACTTCCCCGTCCATTTCTGTACTCATCTCCTTCAATTTCCGGTAAGTAGCTCTCTGAGACATCTGGTGGTTATTGAGGTCACCAATCCTTTGGCGCAATTCTTTAACTTTACCATCAACATCTTGAACAAGCGGTAACTCTCTCTCCCTCGCATCATTGTACTCCGCAATCTCCGCATTCAACTGCATAACCCAAAATAACACAGAACAGTCAGAAAAAAAAAAGAGTAATTATCAGTTAAATTATCATAATAACAACCCAACCTGGGAAATCTTATCGTCGAATTCTCTTCGCTGCTCGTCAAGAAGCGAAAGTTCCTCCCCAATGGGTCTCAATTCATTCATTTTGGAGTCTTTATGAAGACAGAAATTAAGAATAGCACTGAGAAAAAATTGAGTGCGATCTGCTTGGGGTTTCAAAAGATCTTTGAGAGTAAAAACAGCAGGGCATTGTAGCAAAGCTATAACCTCTTTAATCTTAATATAATTATTAACAGTCCGGGCCGACCCGACATGGTAATGTGGGTTCTCTAGCTGTTCTAATGCTGCAAATTCAACTTGCCCGCCGTCTTCCCTACACCACACCACAATTAATTTATTAATTATAGATAAATTCTAAAAAATGAAAGAAACTGAGTTGATTGATGACTCACTCGTGGAGAAGATCGAGGTAGACTAAGAGACGGGTGTAGATGTCGGAGACGAAATCAGGGGTTGGGTTTTTGAGGTCATTTTCAATAACGGCGGCGATTTGTGACTCGGCCAGGATCGATATCATGTCCGCACGGGGGAGTATTGGGTACTCGAACTTCGACATTTTCTTAGGGATTTCTTTCTTCTTCTTCTGCTACTGAGTCCTGAGTTGTGGTTTTGGTGGGAGCGTTTTGAATTTGAGATTTTTTGTGGCTCTCTCTTTCAAAAGTGATCCTCCATTATTGAAATACTATCCGTTTTGAACCCTACATAAATTATCGTATCTTTTGTCTCACTAACAATTTTGATTTCTTAATTAGGACTTCCATACAAATTTCTAAGCTTAAACCATTCATTTCCCAATAAAAAATTCTTTTTTACAAAAAAATAATAAAATTTCAATGGAATTATAATCGAATATGAACAAAATGGATACAAAATTTTTTTCAGAGATAAAATTAAGATCATTTATTCATTACATGTTTGGCACTGGTAATTTCTACTTTTCAAGTGTCTTTAAAGTTGTATTTCATCGTAAAAATTATTAAATTTGATTTTATTTATATGTTTTTGAATGATTTTAATGTATTACTATAAATAAATAAATAATATTTTTATAAAAAAACACGCTTAAATGAGGCTATCTTCGAGGTTTGCTTTTATCTTTTATTTTTTTGTTTGATTTGATTTTTAAATGAGTTATTATATTTGTTGTTGTTGTTTAATTAATCGAGTATGTTGTTGTTATCTTTAATTTTGTTTATATTACCAATGCTTTGAAAAAACTTGGACGAGGCAAGCATCGGTGCAAGTTTCAAATGTCCCCATTGGCCGGCAGGTAAGAGTAAAAAACATTCCAAAAAATAATCTAGGTATTGATTACGTATTTTTTTATATTAATCATGAATTTAAAATTAATTATATATCAAATAATATTTTTATCTAATATTAAAATAAAAACAATTTGGATCAACCTAATTCATTCCGAGTCTACATGCAAAAATTAAAAGGGTAATTTTTAAAAAACAAACTAGAAATTAAATCTAGAATTAATTTGATTTTGAAGGATAAAATCGGTTAAAAAAACCTCTTTTTTTTAAAGAAAAAAATATGTGAACTTAAGTCAACCAATCAAACTTGCGATTCAAGTCAGATTCAATAATTTTTTTTATTTAATAGATTATTCTTCATTTAATAGATTTATATGACAATAAAATGCATGTGATTTTTTTAAATGAAATATTTTTTCAAAAAAAAAGATCATGACAGTCGCGCATGGGACTGAGAAGATAAAAACAAATCATTGATAACAAATGGTGAAACTGAATTTTTTTTTTAATTCTAAGTTAAATAAAAAAAATAAATCATCAATAACAAATGTTGAAATTGCATTTTGTTTTTTTAAAATGAAGAATTAAAAAAACATTAAATAAAAAAAACAATAGAATAGATATTGTGACTTATCTCATCAAACTTGCAATCCAGGTCATAGTATCAACTGAGTTAATTTTTTTTTCATAAACCTATATCTACAAAAAGCAAAAAAAAAAAAAAATCCCAACATTGTGGGCTTATAGACCGATGCATTGAGCCTGTGGAAGAAAGTGTAGGCATTTAAGTCTAGACTAGAGTATTCAGATTTATTTTTTTCTCTTATTTAAAGGGGTCAATAACTTGTTGTTCGTCTTTTTTATTTTTA
>Ga0307517_10006674_pt1 | contig 16996 bp, 22 predicted proteins | sample 23_EM_MG_FD_194515 | JGI IMG/M metagenome (GOLD analysis project Ga0307517, IMG submission 194515) | Populus trichocarpa ectomycorrhiza microbial communities from riparian zone in the Pacific Northwest, United States - 23_EM | ecosystem: Host-associated > Plants > Roots > Unclassified | place...
TGCAAGATAGAAACATAGGAAGGCCGATAGATGGATAACTTTCATGCGACGCGTAAGCCCACGGCATGGTGATTAATGGTTGGCAATGACAGCTTAATAGTGACGTAAGTATGCACATTACACACAACGTTCCTCCCGTTCTTGAGTCCCATCGTTTGACCTCATTGCATTCCTCGTTCTTTAGGGAGTATTTCACATTCTTACCTTGACAGAAATCCGGAAATCCGTAATTGAGTCTTCGCTCTGGAATTTGGAGATGGGATATGTTCTGATATGTTTCCTCCATTTATCCGAGGTCGTGATTCGTTTCTGAATTTACAGTGCCTTGCATGTATAATTGCCGCATCTTTTTTCTGTGAAAGCTCTGACAGTTGATGGTACCTTGCGGCAGACCTCGGCTTCCCACACCAAGAGCCTTCCGTTGGGCGTTTTAGAGGAGAAAAAGCACGCTTTGAGGTCCAAAATTCTCTGTTCAGCTCTCGAGCGCATACTTGAAAAAACATGGGCCACCTCGGACGAGAGATGGAACGGGGGAGAGAGCAAGTTGGGTAGCTGACAGGTCTCTGCCGTTGATGGCCTACACAAGGCCAAACAGTTGAAACACGAAGATCACAAAATGATGCGGCAATTATTCATGCAAGGCACTGTATGTCCATTGTCAATGTTAGGAAATCATTTGCGGGGGTTCCTGAGCCAACAATCACCATCCTTTCCATTCTTTACCCAACCCTTGACTACCCCTCGAACTAGTCTCGAAACCAGACGTTATGAATAAAACCGATTCGGGATCTGTTACCATAACGTCTGGTATGGTTTAACCGTAATGCAACCAATAACATTTTCGAACTCCCAACAGTGGCCCAAAATGGAAATCTCCTGCATCGATGTTCGTGCAATTATATATTACAAATCGATTGTCATTTGTTTATTTGGTCTGTTTCAAGAGACTAGTTCGTGCAATGTTCTTGTCGGTGCACTGAAGTTCAAAGACCACGACATCAACGGCAGGTGGTTGCTCCACCACTGTGCCACTCCCATCCATTGGTAAACGGTCTCCATCCTTGTCCTTTCATGAAGCTTGAACCTCTGAACCTCTTCCTCTCGCCTTTAACACTCATCCTCCCTCGCTTTGAGCTCTGCTGCATCTTGATCGGTGTACTTATTCTCGCCTTCGTGGTTAGCTCTTCTCTTTCGAGGGCTCGTTGTGGTATTGTACAAGTAGAAACTCATCAGATTCTGGCATCCTAACGCGTCAGGTATCCCTTAGTCGAGGTTCAAAATCTTTATCTACTCGATCACGGTTAATCCAGTCTCTATAGGTTCAATTACCCCCGTTCCGCTGTCCATTTTGAGAATCCGTCAAATCCCCTCATTTTTTACATACCTTGAAACAAGCAGTTGAGACTGGAGGCGAGTCTACCTCGAACGAGGTAGGAACTTTTCTTCGTCCTCGGTTTCAACTACTCGATTAACTTAACGATTGACAGAACGACGATCATCAACGTCCCACGAACTTCTTAGCATCCTTAACGTCTTCTTCATCCTCTATGCTTTCAAATTCAGCTCCGTCCATGGGCTTTTCACCAAGACTTCGTTCAAACTTCGTGCTAATCTGTATGTCAGCCCAGACGGGCGATGGGAGCTTCCAAACGTTCTGTGAAAACATCCACCAAGACAATGATATTTATGGCCTAACAGGAGATCCGTTTTGTATCATTGCGGTGGGCCAGGATGTCGTTTCGGATGGATGTCATGTCATTCACTCAGGGGGTGGTGCAAGTGGACTCAATTAGTTCAAGTTCAATCCGTTCACTACAACCCCAGTAAACAGAACGATACAGACGGTTGTGGCAGTGAACAGCAACAGCGACAATAATTACAACGAGGACGATGTGTTACCCATCGTGCTCGCAGTGCTGGGTATTGCTCTCATCGCAATATGCCTTAGCGCGTGGTTGTGGAAGACACTTTCCATCAGACTGTTCTCCTTGAAGCGCCAGGGTTATTGTATCTAGCTTCATCCCTGACCAGCAAAGGGTCTCCTCTCTACTTCTAGTGGTTTGCGGGTCCCTGTCGGTGAGTTGACCATTCACTAACGCTATCCTACTTAAGGACAGTGGGATGTTCTTCTTTTTTTATTTACCTGTTCCGCAACCAACAACCAAGAAGAGGTACGATATCTCACTTGAATTTTAACTTCTCGATCTTAAGATCACCTTAGATATTGTCAGATCCACAGCCATGCAACGTCCTATGAACTTCCTGACAGTTCTCGTCGTCTCCTTCCTCCTTCATGCTGTCGAATTCAAGTTGGTTCATGGGCGTTTCACGAAAACTTCGTGCTACAGGAGCAACTGCGTCCAACAAGACTCCCAAGGTCGCTGGTGCTACTCCCCAGACCCCCGGAGCTCTACTGACCTCACATGCAACGGAGGGTATGGGCGCGATGCATCCATGTCCGAAGTCATGGCTGTCCACCTCAAACAGGGCCTCTCCATCGCGTACTATTCAGGTGTGGACAACGCCCTCCTCGGCGGCGCCGACTTCCCATTCCCAGCATCGGGCGGTATCATAAGGATCTGTTTGTCTGGCAAGGCAGGCGACGGGACTTACCAAACGTTCTGTGAAAATATCCACGAGGACAACGATATTTACGGTGTTGGTGGCGACCCATTTTGTATCGTTGCGGTGGGTCAGGATAACGTGACGGATGGATGCTACGTCCCTGAGTCGGCGGCGGTACCAGTCAATTCAACGAGTTTGGTGGTGGTAGGCCCGACGAGTCAGGGCCTTCCTCCAATCACAGTGACCTCAACTTCCGATGATACCCCGATCACGACTACTGTCGCAGGGAACAGACCAACACAAACTGTGGTGGTAGATAAGAACGGCAACAGTAGCAACAGCACCAGCAGTACCTCCAGTCCCAGCCGGATTATATTGCCTGTAGCGGTCTCAGTGGCCGGTGTTCTTTTCATCGGGGCAGGCGTCGGCGCGTGGTTCTTGAGGAAACGGATGCGCCGGGAGCGAGAGTTGCTTCCATCTAAGGATCCTGTTCTCGAAGTAAGTGTATTCATCTCCACTAATGGTTTACCATTGTTCATTTTTTTTAAATAAAAAAAACTTCGCAGAGCCCACATGCATCAATCAGAGGGGATGGCAGAGACGACTCGGCCTAAGCGCCCAGACCCAGTTTCTTTCCAGCCATTTGCACATCTGCGTATGGATTTCGTACGAAACATAAGTACCCCTTCCGAGCCCTTTCTACCTAATCCCTTTTATTTATGCACTCAAGCCAAACTGGAGCAACCATTTTACTTACGTGGTTACCAACGACCTTCGGGAGACAATCCACATTCATTAACCTCTGCATTCGTTTTCCTACATACGTTCATTCTCTGTACGCTCGCTCTCTCTTATTGTCCGTGGAATTAATTACATTAGACCGGGATAGAACTTTCCAGCGGGGTGATGACGGTGATGACGAGAGGAAGCTGCGTCCCTTCCAAAGCCCGTCCTCGAATGACCGGAATCATACTCCCAGCGGGTGCGCCTTGGATCTCGATACCGGGCGGCGAGGAAAAATCAAAGTGCTCGATAAGACTGACGAGCGTCGCGTGGAGTTCGAGAATGCTATAAAACGCAAAGAAGAAAACAAAGGATGTCGTGTGGGTGAGCCAATGGAAAGAACGTTATCAGTTAGGCTTTTTAGGGCTTGCGCAAATCACCAACTACATAATAGGTGGTGTCACTAAGGCTTGGTCAGGACGAGACACTCCAGCTGCCATGCTCAATGAAGGATTTGATATCCTCGCGAGATCAGTGGCCCTCAATGTGCTCCACCACTCTGATGATCACCCTGATCCGCCCAAGTGTCATGAGAACACCCGTGTGGCGGTCATCAACAAATACCGACACATTCTTCCTCTGGCTGTATGGGCCCGCTGGAGGCGGCTGCAGTCGCTGAACGGTGCGAGAAGCTCGGCCGTCTCCTTGCAAGTTTCTTGTTTTTTTCGAACAGACTCGCAACGTAACACGGTCAAGTCCTTTGTCGCAAGTATTGCATATTGCATCGCCCTCGTCGTTCCTGGGTCAAAGCCGATTATCGAGGTGGTGGAGGTGGATCCGTTGATATTCCAATACTCCCTCGAGACCCAGCGGACAAAAGTCGTCTTCGAACCCTCCAGAAGCTGCTGAAACAAGAGAATTTATGCAGTACCCCGTGGCCACATCGATGAAGATTCCCAGGTAAAACTGGTATCGGCACTTGCCGGCATCATGCGACGACATCTCCCTCTCAGAATCCTCATTGCGAGCTCGCCAGAACAACATCTCAAGTACGCCTTCAGCACCCTCAATCCCCACTAGACGGTCTTGGATCTCCAATTAACCGACGAGTACCACCCTGATGAGGACATACTAGTACGTCGGTTCGATTCGAAAAAGGTTCCAAAGTGGCAAAAAGGACGAAAAATAAAAACAATCAATGTGGCATTATGTAACTAAAGGGCAACTCAGGCTATGGAACCTGACAGGTGTTGATCACTGCCTACCACCAGTGCACCCCCCGTCGATGGAGCGACACTTTCAGTTGGCAGGAAAATATTGCCCAGATCGAATACCGGTGACCATGGCTTCCATGTTTGCATCCCAGACCCTTATCACTGGAGGGACAATCACGCACGCGCACGGCGACTCGGATGTGCATTACCATGGCTTTCGAGGTGCATCCCTCTTTTAAAAAATTACCTCTGTTAAACTCACGCATTTGTGAAATTGGTAGAAAGCTCAGACACTCTTCACCGCGCAACAGCTACTGCTGCGTTTCACAACTCGAAAGAACGTTTCGAGGGGTGTTGTCCGAGCTTGAATGACGACTCTTTTGTATGTGAGAGCTGAGGTGTCGGGTTGGCTGAGGTGTCGAGATGGGATTTGGAGCTGAAAAATGCGGATGAGATCGAGTGAACCTCCGGGGAGCACTCTGCGAGAAAAATTTGCTGATCGTTGGCAAGAAGCTTCGAAGTGAAACTTGCGTGTAAGTGGTGCGCATCTATGTGGCAGAGGTAGATACACACCCTCTTCTGCACCACCTCAACCATTCGAGAGACTCTCCGCAGCAGCCCGTAGGTCTATCTAATCTTTCCAACGCTCTCCTCGCTTGTGCAAGCGAGAACCCCATTTCGACGTTTTGGCCAAGGTTGTGGGATGCTGGTGACAGCGATCGAGCGTTCGTGCAGTGTAAGTATAACAAGTCTGTACACTAACGCGAGCGCCTCAAAAAAACGGACAGAAATATATAACAGTGAAAATACACACCCCTTGTCCAGTACTTGCGCGGACGGGATCATACCTAGGACATCGCCGGTGCCTTATTCGCAGGGTATCAATTTCAATGTGCTGTTTCTCGCCTCTCGGTTGTCCATATCGTTACTACTAGGGTCTCGTCGAGGAGTGACGATCGTCCTGCCCATCATAATCGAAATCCCCATCTGGGGAGCGCCGAGGTCTCCCGTTTCTTGGGATGTTGGGTTTATTTTCGTGTAGCGGAAAAGGTGCCGCCGTATGAGCAATTATTGACCCACAGACGGGCGGAGGGAGTCATGGAAAGAAGGGAGGCACTGGGAGACTTGAACGAGCTTTTTCTTATCGCAAGGCCTTGCCATCTTCGTCCAGGGAATTGGGCTGGCACGACGCTGTTCGGAATAGTTGTTAGAAAGCTGAATAATGAGTACACGAATTATGTAAAGACAGGTATATACAAGTGTGAAAAAGCGAAACCAACTGCGATGCTGGTCACTCTGGCACCCAGTGCCCACGTATGGGACAAAGTGGTGATATGGATAGGCAATGCCTGAAGAGCAGTGGGGCAGCTATTGCGCATGTTCGGCTGCCACTGACATTGAGCGAGGGTTATCCTGCACGTTCGATAATGGTGTTATAATTATGTGTGAATAAAACACGACTCGTCGAATAAACAAGATCCACGTGGGAATTGGTATACAAACTGAAAAGGGGCTGGCTCTCAATGACCTTCAGAGTTCAACGTTCAACTTCCAACGTTCAACCTCAAAGAGAGCCATGCATCCAAATAATCCGGCTGACTAGATATTCACACCAAGCAGAGGTTCAATGCAATTATTCGCGTTAACTCGGATACACGATAAGATAAGATAAGATAAGATAGCCTTAAATAAAGACAAGGACAAAGGGAAGAGTCAAGCTGTGTCTGTCGTTCCTTGACTCATACCCACCACTAGGACCTCACTGTCGACGGAGCAACATTTATATTTTTCAAGAAAGCTCAGATATCAAAGACACCATGAGTTCCGTGTTTGCATCCCATAGCCTTATCACTGGGGGGACATTCACCCAGGTGCACTGCGGTGCGCATTACCATGGCTTTCGAGGTGCGGTCTGCTCAAACCTAATTCCTTGCGGAACCTGAAGGATTTGAAATTGTTAGAAAGCTCACAAATTCTCCAACAAGCGACAGCTGCCGCTGCGTTCCACAACTCAAAGGATCGTTTTGATCCCCCTAAATGTCACCCAAACACACGCTTGGCCGTTCTCACCAAGATCATGAAGTGGATCAAGTGGGAAGAAGATATCCACGAATTCATTATGTGGGTTTATGGGCCCGCCGGAGCTGGAAAGTCAGCGATCGCACAAACTATCGCCGAGATGTGCGAAGAGGAGATGATTTTGCTCGCAAGTTTCTTTTTCTCCAGGAACCATCCATCGCGCAGCAATGTCAACCCCCTCATCGCTACCATCGCCTACCAAATTACCTTGAACCTTCCCCAAGTTCGAGATGCCATTCTCGGAGCCATCGAACACGACCCACTTATCTTCTCCAAGTCGCTCGCGGTCCAATTCAAATCCTTAATCGTGGCCCCTCTTCAGCTTCTGGTAGAGACAGGGTTTTTCACTAAACCCACTTCTCGCCGTCTCATTATTATCGATGGCCTCGACGAATGTTTTGATCCCAAGGTCCAGCGAAACATTCTGGAAGTTCTAGGCAGTACCCACCGACAACATCGGCTCCCATTAATTTTTTTATTTGCTAGCCGCCCCGAACAACATATCTCCCTCGCATTTAGTACCGGGGTATTGCATAATGTGACCACACGTATCGCTTTGGACGAATCCTACCTTCCTGATGACGACATTCGATTATTTTTGACTGACAAATTCCAAGACATCAAATCCACACATCGACTCCGCGTTTATATACCCCCTCAGTGGCCCCTTCCTGATGTCTTGAACCAACTCGTTAAGAAATCATCAGGTCAATTTATCTATGCATCTACTGTAATCCAGTACATCTCCTCCATTCGGCATAAACCCGCTGATCGTCTGGATATTGTCCTCGGAATCCGCCCTTCTCAAGCCGGGGACTTACCATTTGCGCAGCTTGATGCATTGTACACACACATTTTCACAAATGTGGAGAACATTGAACATGTTCTGGAAATTCTTAGTTTTGTTTTCTTCTCCCATGGTTACTGGTACAGTGACTTTCCCTTCCTGGTGAAGGTTGAGAAAATTTTATCCTTCAAGTTGCAAACTGGAGATATCGAGCTGTACCTAGGGGATTTGAGCTCGCTCGTGAGCATTGGGCCTGAGGAGCGAATCACCATCCTACATGCCTCCTTAAAAGACTTCTTCACGGATCCTACACGTTCAAAAGAACTCTGGATCAACCCTTGTGCTCGACATACTGTGTTCGCTCGCCGGTGTCTTCAGTCTCTTCAACTCAAGGGTAAGAAGTACCATTCTTCCAAAAATATACTAATTCATATTCCCAAAAGACACTGTTGAAACATTCTTGTTCAGTTTTCACCGCACCACCTACCATCTCGAAAATGCAGAAATGTCAACTGAACTACATAATGACCTGATTAATTTTTCATTCGAAAAACTTTACAATGTTTTCAAAAATTATCAAACACACAATCCTGACAGTGGCTACACCATGCTCCACTTTGTTCCTTCTTTTTTAGAGTGTCTAAGAAAGCTGGTATGCTATCATTTCCACTCCTGTGTTCTCTGTATACTAGTACTTATGCATTTTACAATACAGCCATTGCCTGAAGCAGATCATATCTGTCATACTCTTCAAGTTCCATTTAGCAGGATGCTTTGCAATGTCCTGGAAGGATATCATTGATTTCCGGGATTGACTCGACTTCTAGGAGGCATTTTTCAATATATGAGCACAAAAAAACCATATACCCTTCATGTTGGGATAGTGGGTTCATTATCATATTGTATCTGGCCACCAGGGGCATATACTTGATGACACAAGGTCGTTTGGAGCCCACGGAGTATTTCCTTACATCCAGGCTGCATATTTTCTACTTAGCACTCCACTCAGAGTTCTTCAATTACCTCACAGAGTTGCTGGAGAGTCCTGAGCGATTGGGGACCCACATTTTTAATCAGCAGCGGTATGCGACGTCTGCCGAGGAGTGCTTGCAACTGTACTTGTGTAGCCATCGCAATTTTTCCAAGGGTGCCACCGTGCCACAGAGTTTGCCTATCATGATAAGGCAATGCGGAGGAATTATCAACACGAGCCTTCAACAAAGCCTAGGATATATTTTATCCAGGTTTTTCCTTCCTTAAAAACTCTCCCGAGCACCAGTATTACCTATTCTTGTCATACTGATGGGCATTGGATCTTCTCCCATTTTTTCTGGAGAGATCCGCAATTTCTCTTTGGAACTGGCCGATGTGTTGCGTGGTCGTACTTTCACAATGATGGTAAAGTACCTTTTATGGGTTGAGTCTGCAGTGGGAGACTCATGAAATTGCGGACGAGGCTACCGCAGCGCTTAGGTTTCGAGCGAACGTTTATTCCAATTTACCCCCCTTTTCAAGAAATGTACGATGATGCTCTTTATTTAAATCCCTCAACTGTAGCGCTTTCAATTTTTTTTTCTCTGGTGGGAGGTGACATGATGAACAAAGCACCCCTGTGATGCTCAACAACTCCTGCACAGAGGAGTTAAAGTGGAAGGGAGAAGAGACGATAACGGCGGCCTCCCTTTGGTCCGAAGAACTTGGGATTATTCGCCATATTCTTTCTTAGGCCCACGACACGGGTTGAGAGTTACCAGAGCAAGGAAATCTTTAGCGCTTCAGCCGTATCTGATTAATGGAGTACAATGGTGGTCATTTTACATAGTAATCACTACAGAGAAAGGCGCATCCGCAACCATTTCCCCTACTTCCCCAGCCTGAGCTATCCACACTTCATTCAAACCGCGCTCCCAAGTCGTACGTTCTTCGTCGAATTTAATGTTTTCAGCTGAAGAATTTATCAGAATAGAGGCGGGAAGAACGAAAGCGAAACAAGGCTCATCGATGAACCGCCTCCATGTACACCTTGACTTATGCCGGAGTAACTAAGCGTGGCCATCATGTCTACCCACTTTTGCCTCGCGCAAGACGTCTTCGCACAAAGCCGTGTCCAAAGAGGCGAGCAGCGCGCGTACATTACTTTCCTTCCCGTTACGCCATGGAAATTTGTCCGTCCACGGTATCCGGGGTGAACTACAATTCGTGTTCCTTGTGATTGGAGTACGATCAGGGCGAGAGAGGGTGTTGACCTTGAGTGGGTGGGGTTTGCTTTTTTACGGCCGGTGTCGTACATTCGTGCTCGTGTTATCAGCGTTATCGTCGTCGTCGTCGGACCCACTTACATTATCCTCCTACATCCTATAAGAGCCTCGCCCCTCACCCTCTCGCCAACCCGCTTCACGTTCATCCTAGTGTGGACTTCACGATCCAACGTCTACCCCAGGTATGAACACATCATCAGCCATAATGACGCTCAACGCTTGCCCACAATCTTCCGTCAAAGTTCGATGCTCACGCATCCTCAACCTCATGATTCGTATACGGGGTTAACGGTGACAAATTCCCCGCAGGAAAGACGGCGCGTCTGTACGCATCAGAGGCGGAATTATAATGCCCAAGATTGAAAGTCTAGGTGGCAGCCACTTTGTGTGCAAGAGCGGCGGATAGGTTGGCACCACGTCGACCTCTGGCAAGACGGGCGGGGAGAAGTTTGTTGATTATGGATACGGGGCTGTGGTGGGTACGCGCCTTACAGAGTACTGTGATCTTTTCCATTTGCAACATCGCCTTCAACTTCAATATCTAGGTACATAATGATCAGTGGAAAACAACGTTATTATAACTCCCGTGTTCTTACTTCCAAGCATAGCGCTGAGTATCAACGGGTTATCGGTCGCCATATTGACAGGAAAGAGAACTATGGGCGTAAGGAAGAAGGATTGGTGTGAACTCGAATCAGTGCCTATCGACGATCGATCTCCCGCTCGCCCGCCCATGCGATTCAACTCGGATCCGCGTTCTTCATTGCTGTGGGAGAGGAGGTCAGGGGTGTTGACAGTGAGTAGCTTCCATACACGTACCCACTCTCCTATCATCATTGCATACGCTGACGTGGCTTTGGTTCCAGCTGTGTCGCGAACGTAGTGTTGGGCACGTTAAGGTGCATGTGATCTAACGACGGTTAGTGTTACGGACTTGATATTTTGATGACTGGACGCTTACCATTACCAATTTCCAGCTCCTTCGTCATGGCCACCCTTGAGCCATGGATGGCGTATGGGTAATTACCCCGCCGGGTCCCTGTTTTGGTTCCAGGGGGCATAGGTGGACGCTTGGCTATCGCCGTCGTTGGCTTCGTCTTGAAGGTTGAGTGGCAGTGGTGTCAAAGTGAGTGAGCCTTGGATTTGCTGATGCTGCTGCTGGTGTTTTGATGATATACACGGCACAGCAGGTCGTGCAGGGGGGGGACATTTGAAGCAGTGACATAGCTGTGAACGATGAAGAAAGGTAGGCAATGTCTCCAGTAGACGACGAAGAGCTCCTTTTTCACTCCAGCGATCCTCAGCAAACTGGAAGCAGCGTGTGTGCCAACAATGACCACAAATTTCGCAGATCATCCAAGGGCGTGGCGGTCGTTTTCCAAGCCGAGAAGGTGGTTGGGAGGGGACATGGGATGTCTGATGGACGTTGGCAGTGAGTTGCCTCATTGCCCTCCACACGACGATCGCCATTTTCAAGGAGGCCATCACGAGAGACTAAGGGTGTTGATGACGGAGATAAGCAGAACGTGGCATCGGGCATGGTAGCGGAGGGAGATAGTCGTCGATCGAGTATACAGCATGGATGAACAAGGAGGTGCGCGAATCCAGGTTGGAGATGTAACCGTACATAGATAGAACGGAATGGTGTTGATCGGTGTATAACAGTGAATAAACAAGTTGCCATCACAATCGCGGACATTCTCCTGCAACTGCCAACGTCCATCATGTTCGTTCCTGGCGCGTCATCTTGGAGCTTACCACCATGAACAGGAATCATGCCTTGTCTCATCCAGAAATTGAACTTAGGCCCTCTCTCGTGCGCGCTTCAAAACTTCAAATTCAAACCTCAACCATTCTCGACCTCCTCGAGGTTTACCCAGACCATGTGAACTGGGAGGAGAAGCTAGACCACTCTTCTCTCTTAAACCATTTTCGAGTAAGTGCCTTGGAAGTCATTTCTTGTCGTTGACTCAGTTTTTGCAGGGAGAAGATCTGTTAAGCGTTAGGGAGATGCCGCAGCCATTACGAATCTTGTGCGTGGAATTCAAATCCTATAGAAAGGCTATAACTGGCACCTCTAGTTTCGTCGACGAGTTCAACTTTGTCGATCCCCACCGTTTAAAGGCCGAGCCTTATCTTGAACTCGATACCACGGCTTATTGGATGCGCCAGCGGTTTGGCGTCTCTCCCTTGTTTTTCAGCTGCTTCCATTCCCCAAAATACGGCGTAAAGATCGGAAATGCATCCTTAATACACACTGGGAAGGGGAAACGTGTAGCACTTGGTGAGGATTATTGCGACATGCCTTCAATCATCTAAACTGTTCGGATTCTAGATGGTATCTATCGGTTTTCTTCAGGATTTGGGGGCCCCGTTGCCCATGTTTGGTTCTCGCATAGCCTAATAGAAGGCCAATCCTCAACTTACATTATCCACGGCTGCCCTGATGTGGCGAAAAACCTCATTTTGTCATACGTAGAGCAGAGAAACCCAATCCTCATGCGACCTCTATCCATTGACGCGATCTTAGCAGAACATAGCTTACACGAATGGGGACAGGAAGTTTATGCCCCTCGGAATCACTTGATAACATACGTGCGTCTTCATATTTCTCACAAAATCAGCCGTGGTATGCAAATACCTCTCATCAGGAAAATACCTCAATCTCACAATTTACACCCTCTCAAACTGCGGAAGCGGTCGAGAAACTGCATACCCTCTCCCAGCTTCTCCACATCATTCGTGAAGATCTCACTGATCTCCAAGAGCGGCTCCAGTATCTCACAGGGGTCCACCAACGCCTGATGGATCTATCCATAGAACAATATGATCCGTTGGATGTAGAGTCGATCCATGACTCCTTCGCCTACATTGCGTCCAAAACCAACACTTTAAGGCGCTGGGTTGTGAATTACACGGAGAGAACAGGAATTCGTATCAATCTTTTCTTCAATCTCGCCACTCAGTCGGACAGTCGGACGAACCTAGAAATCGCACGACTCTCTTCCAAAATCGCCGTTTCTACTCGACGAGACAGCTCTTCAATGATAACGTGCGCCTCCTTGCATGTATATTGGGGTCTTTTAACACGTAAGTTTTAGGATGGCAGCCGTAACCATGTTCTTCCTTCCGGGAACCTTTGTTTCTGTGAGTACGCTACCTATGTTAAAGAATGGATGAATGAATGAACCGAAACCGCAGGCACTCTTCAGCATGGTATTCTTTGACACCAAGGCTAACGACGATGGTAGCGAATCGATCATTGTCGGTCGACAATGGTGGCTCTTCCCCGCAATCACCATCCCGCTTACCGTTCTCGTCTTTGCCCTCTGGGTTGTGTGGCAGCGATATAGTAGCCGGGTGGACTCGGAGAATTTGGGTATCAGTGACCTCATGAGAATATCTGAGCCAGACACGATCTCGGAGAAATCTTCCGACGTACAGTAAGTTATCAAGGTCCAATGTAGCAATACCAACTCGGCGGCGTGTTGGTTTTCTGTCGCTTGATCCAAAAACCTACCAAGTAAAATTTCGGTTTATTGAACTGCTTGTTCAATTTTTTTCGTGGGTGCGGAGGATGGGTGAAATGTAAATGAGAATGCCTTCAGGCACCTGTTCAACTCGCTGACAGGTTTGATGGAACCTCGTTCGGTCGGCTTTCTGGACTTGCGCGTCTCGCCAATTCCGCCATTTAATGTGATTCGAGAGATAAGTTTAAATATGCAAACTACAACATCGTCCAAAAACATGTCATGGAAAAGGTTTGGAAGAAGCGATTTGAATGGTGTACATACAGAACCAAATAAATTGTCGCCGTCGGTTGGCACTTTGATTGACAAGGCACACTCCCAACTCCCGAGTCCCTGACTGGTTTGCGGTGAGAATTACTATGTTCTTGACGCATCTGCCGCAACGTCTTGGGGTGATACTGCCATGATCAAGAACCAGGCCTTATCCCATCCAGAAATCGAACTCAGGCCCTCTTTTTTCCGTTCTTCAAACGGCGCCGGCCAAACCAGAACATTTCTCGACCTCCTGGAAGTCTACCCGGACCATGTGAACTGGAAGGAGAACCTGGACCACCCATCTCTCTTAAACCACTTCCGAGTAAGTGGCTCGTTATGTTATTTCTTTTAATTAACTCTGTTTTTGGAGGCAGAAGACGTGTTAAATAAGGAGGGACCCCAGCCATTACGAATCTTGTAAGCGAAGTCCAGCACCGCTCATGATAGACAGGCCATAACTACTACCCTCAGTTTCGTTGACGAGTTTGACTTTGTGGATCCCCGCCGCTTGAAAGCCGAGCCTACTCTTGAGCTCAACACCACAGCGTATTGGATGCGCCAGCGGTTCGGCGTTTCTCCCTTATTTTTCAGTTGCTTCCATTCTCCGACATCTCTTGTGAAGAGCGGAAGCGCGTCCTTGATACGCACCGAGGGAGGAAAACGCGTAGCACTTGGTGAGCGGTATTTGCCACACACCTCCTGGTATCTTCATTGTTTGATTTCCTTCCCAGATGGTTTCTATCGCATTTCATCGGGGTTCAGTGGGCCCGTTGCCCATGTTTGGTTCTCACATAGCCTCATAGAAGGCCAATCGTCAACCTACATTATCCACGGCTGCCCTGAAACCGCGAAAGATTTAATTCTCTCATACGTGGACCGAATAAATTCAACCATACGACCTCTCTCAATTGACGCGATTTTGTTCGAATTTAATTTATACGAATGGGGACAAGGACTTTCCGCCCCCCGAAATCAGTTGGTCGCATATGTGCGTTTTGATATCTCTCATACTATATGAACCTTGCGTGATAGTTTTTATCAGGAAAATACCTCATTCGCACAATTTACGCCTTCTCAAACTGCCGAGGCCGTGGAGAAGCTACATGCTCTTTCCCAGATTCTCCACATCATTCGCGGAGATGTCACAGACCTTCAACAGCTCCTCCAATATCTCGTCGGGGTCCACAAGCGCCTCGTGGCTCTATCGGGAGACAGATACGATCCGGTGGTCGACATAGAGTCCGTTGAGGATTCCCTCGCATACCTCAAGTCTAAAGCCGACACTTTGAAAGTATGGGTCGAGAATTATTCTGAGCGAACGGGAATTCGCATCAATCTCTTTTTTAACCTCGCCACGCAGTCGGACAGTCGCACTAATTTGGAAATCGCGCGACTCACGTCCAAAATTGCCGTTTCCACTCAACGAGACAGCTCTTCGATGATAACGTATGTTGCCCTTTGTGTTCTTGTCTTTGTTCATTTTGAAATAGATCGCTCTATAGGATGGCGGCCGTGACTATGTTCTTCCTTCCAGGAACCTTCGTCTCAGTGAGTATGCGACCCAACCGTATGCGAGACAACGTTAACGATTGAGCCGCGACCGCAGGCACTATTTAGTATGGTATTCTTCGACACCAAGGCTACCGACAACGGCAGCGAATCGATCATCGTTGGTCGACAATGGTGGCTCTTCCCCGCAATCACCATCCCGCTCACCATCCTGGTCTTTGCCCTCTGGGTTGCATGGCAGCGATATCGCAACCGGGTGGATTCGGCAAGCTTGGGTATCTCTGACCTCATCAAAATCGCTGGGAATCCTGAGCCGACCTCGGAGAAATCTTCGACCCAAAGTTATCAACGCACAATATAATTCTCATCCAATATGCAACATGTCGCTTTCTGTTACTTGGGCATTCAAATTCCTCCACAACTTCCGTTCATTGAGTATAAACTCCTACTTTGAAGTATATTATTGATATTTACCTCTTCACATGAAAATATTCCTCGCCCGACCTTGTACTACACGTCAAGATTAAATTTTACATATGCTAAAATTGTGGGAGGGGGTCTGATTGTCCGCGATGGAAGCATCATTCCTCCGCTAGTGACTGTAGGGACAACGATTTGATGGAACCTAGCGCTCCCTTGGTGAAAAAGAAATTGCAACCTAGCGTCAAGTCTTCAAATATGGCTTCTGTATCTGACAACACGGGAAGTATACATTTCTCCAAGTTCATGCCTCTCAAGCGCGGTTTACCGTACATACCGCGTCTGGTTCAGGAACCGATTCGGCCCGGTCACCCCCGTAGATCCTGCGTAAAAAATCCAGTTACGTAAAATTCGCCGCCTTTTCAACTATGAACGATTCTCAAAACCTCTCTCATCCCGAAATCGAATTTCGCCCTTCGTTCCTGACATACCTACCTGCACTTTCACCGCCCAGAGAAACTCTGCTCGACCTCCTGGAAGTTTACCCAGACCAAATCAACCTGAAGCCAAAACTCGATCATTCGTCACTGATCGACTACTTTAGTGTAAGTATCTGCGCGTTCTTGCCCACTTTCTCTCGGTGGACTCAGAGCTGACTCAATGTGCAGGAAAAAGATGCGGTGAAGCAGGAGAACCCCCAACCTCTCCGAGTATTGTGTGTTGCTTCTCTTGTGCACTCACTGTAATTGAGCATCAAACGAACCTGCAGCTTCGTCGATGAACTCAATTTTGTTGATCCATTCCACTTGCATCGTGAACCAAATCTTGAATTAAACACGACCGGGTATTGGATGCGCCAGCGGTTCGGCGTGTCACCGTTATTCTTCAGCCTTATTCTCTCCCCAAACTATGTCGTCAAGGCAGGGAATGCGTCGCTCATGCGCATGGAGAATGGAAAGTGTGTAGCGGTGGGTGAGTACGCAAATACGACTCTCTCAACCCAATCTATTTTCTCAAATATCAACTCGCAGACGGTCTCTATCGATTTTCGTCCGATTTGTGCGCCGGAAATATCACGCATGTGTGGTTCTCCCATAGCCTCACTGGCAGTCGGTCATCGACTTACATTATCCATGGATGTCCTCAACAAGCGAAAGACCTCATTCTCACATATACCCACGAAAAAACCATCCCATTGCTGCTGCGACCTTTGGCCATCGACACTTTTCTTTGCGAATATGCAGTGTATACCTGGTGTCAAGATATAATAATTCCGAGAGACCGGCTCGTTTTCTATGTATGTGTGGCAGAAATGGTTGCTACCTACCGCCCAAGCAATCCTAACAGTTTACATCAGGAAAAAGGATCGACATTGAATTTCTCGCCCGAGCAAACAGCAGAAGCGGTGGAGGAACTTCACGTCTTGTCCCAGAATCTTCAGATTATTCAAGAAGACCTTACTGACGTTCAGGACAGGATTCAGTATCTTTTTGGAGTTCATCAACGCCTCACGCAGTTTTCAGGCCAGACCGACGACTCGACGGTTCTAGATTCTTTGGAATATCTATTATCGAAAAGCAGCAAAATGAAACGATGGGCCAAAAACTACGCAGAACGAACGGGGATACGAATCAATCTTATCTATAATCTGGCCAC
>Ga0307517_10006675_pt1 | contig 16995 bp, 15 predicted proteins | sample 23_EM_MG_FD_194515 | JGI IMG/M metagenome (GOLD analysis project Ga0307517, IMG submission 194515) | Populus trichocarpa ectomycorrhiza microbial communities from riparian zone in the Pacific Northwest, United States - 23_EM | ecosystem: Host-associated > Plants > Roots > Unclassified | place...
GGTTTTGGAGGATGGCTTAGTTGATGTCTGGCAGGAGGTGGAGGACACAGTTGGGGATCCTATCTTTCAGCAGGATGGTGCAAAGATACATACTGCAAGAGATACTATGGCTTGGTTTGCAGAAAACCATATACAGGTTATGGAATGGCCACCCAATTCCCCAGACCTCAATCCTATTGAGCACTGTTGGAAGAGGGTGAAGGAAAAGCTGCACCAGCGCTTTCCCAACATTCACAAGACCAAGGGGGGTCTAGATACTGTTAGAAAACACCTAGCAGAAGCCCTCAATCAGGTTTGGGCTCAGGATATTGAAGGTGAATTTCTGGAAAAGTTGTGGGAGTCTCTGTCTAATAGAGTGGCTGCTGTCTTAGATGCAAGGGGATGGTATACAAAGTATTGATTTTTTTGCTTTATAATTTTATATATAGCTTTCCTTATATTTATTGGATGTCTACACATATTTTCAGTTTATTCTAAGCAGTTGTGGTTGAATAGGTAGTAAATTTGTAGTGGTAGTGGGGTTGCCGTTGCTTTGCCGGACGAGTACTTTTGCACCCGTACTTTAGCATCGCAACCCTGCCCCCTCACCCCTCACATATGATACCTTTCACACAAGAAAAAAATCTCAAAGGGCAAATACATGACGCACATGGTGCTAAATAATACTATATTATAATATTATTTATCCCATTTTTAAATATTTTTTGGTTGTGGTTTCGGGGGTGATTTGTTGAGTTGGGTGTTGACACAGATGTGCGAGCCGTTGCATCGCGATGTTAGGTTACTTTTGCTAAGGGACAATGGATTCTATAGTCCTACGATATGGTTTTCCAGTAGTGTACTGTATGTACCCCAGGGCGGAAATTGCAGTAACGTATGGTACAAGCGGGTTCCCGTATGGACAATACGGGCTATGAACTGTCCAGCATGAGGTTTTAGATGCTGTATTGATATGAGAGGCTACACGATGCCCTAGCACACTTAGACTATATCTGTCAATGATCACCCTCAGGGTAGTTTGATAGGAAACTCTTGGCACTCAGCAGTTCTCTCTTAGCATTTTTTTCGTCAGCCGGTTCGGTTGTTCTCGGAGTAAATACCTTAATACAAAGTAAATTCCGGCTGCGACAGTCCACACATCTCATACCGTAAGAACTCGAATGATCCATTGGATTCTGCTAGGTAGACTATGATAGTCCGAAATTTCCTCCTCTCGAAAAGGGGCGAAAAACACACCAACCCCCCCTCCCCCCCCCCGGGAGACAAAAAAAAGCACCAGATCTTAGACCGGTTGCACCGGTTGCGAGATTGGCACCCATAGCGAGATTGTATTAGTAAGCACATGCCAAGCCAGGTTGAAAGACGAAGAGAAAGCAAGCAAGCTATCTTCACCACACACCGACAACAACCCTTCAGCTCCACCACCTTGTCAACCAAACAACCATCAACCAAACAACAGTTAACTACAGAGCTGTCTTGGGCAATGAGGCAGTAGGCTTGTCCCTTTCCAGTAATGAGAATGATACTAACAATTTTGATAGGTTCAGAATGAAAAAAAAAAAAAAAACGTCAAACTTCAGCAATTGAACAAGCTTCTCAAGATTCAGGAAAAATTGGTGTTTCAGGATCACAGTCTTCACTCGCCTCGCTTATCCTATCGTCAACCGTTTCAATCTGCCGAAGCTTTACCTTCATGTCTGATATCCGCTGTTCCAGTTGGTCTGACTCCTCCATCAATTGGGAACCTGTTTTCCAACGCTTTGGTAGGTGACCCTCCCTTTCCATCTCATCAACCCGAGTTCAGTGAGTCAAATTTAGTTTCGGCGGTGGAGATCTTAGCTTTTAAGCGGTCGATCAATGCCTCGTGTTTGCGTTGTTGTTCGGCCTCACGCTTTGCGAAAAAGGATGTGATATCATCATGGGACAGAAAGCATGCGCCTTGGTTTGGGATAATTTTTCGATTGGGTTTTTGTTTGTTTCGCAAATCATGGATTTCTTTTTCGAGAGTTTGGATTCTTTCGTCTTTGAGCTTGTTTTCTGTCATTCGGTACTGAGCACAGTTGATAATATTCTCTAAAATGTGTCGTTGACGCCAGCTACGAGGGGACGCTGGTGGAATATCGTCTAATATCAACTGCGCTTGGTTCTCGAGTTCGGCTGGGTTTTGTGGGGTGCGCAACTGTTCTACCTGTGTGAGTTCAATATTGTGTAACTGCTGATTCTGAGCCAATAAACTCAATTCAGGTTTCGTCTGCTTTGCTCGCTCTCTTGCAGCTTGTTCATCTCGCAGTTGTTGCAGAATCGTTTCACCATCTGAAGGTATCATCCCCGAAGACCAAAAGCCACTACGAATATTTTCTGAAGTAAGAGCTTTCAGTCGAGCATTACTGACGATTTCATAGAAGTTTCGCTTGCTGACGCCAACTTCGTGGTTTTCGAACCGCTGTTGTAATTCCATACGATAGGCATGCTTATATGGGCTAAAAACGGAAACGTCCCGTGGTTGGAGGCGATGACTAGTATGTGGTGGGAGACAAATAGGTATAACTCGATTGTCGATACAGTATTGCAGGAAGTTGATATTGACATGTGAGTTATGACCATCAAATAGCAAAATACGATTACGGATTCCCGCCTTAGCAGTTGAGCTGCTCTCTAGACCAAAATTCTTCTCTAACCAGTATCCGGCTATCTTCTCGTCAGTCCAGCCATTCGGGGATCGACCAAAAAGAATGTTGTTAGGAACTCCTGGTAGGTTGGTGAACCACTCTTGTCGGAAGTCTTTTGCTTTGTAAATAATCATCGGATCCAGTGCTGACCCGTCTGCACAAATTCCTTCGAGAACGGTAGCAAGTTCCCGGTTTCCAGGCTGGTTAACGAACAGCTTTCCGTTCGATCGTGGGTTTTCAACAATGTCAATCACTTTTTCGGAGGCCAAAAACCCCATCACAAATCCGATTTCATCCAAATTGTAAGTATTCTCTGGTAACACTTCGTATTCTTGAACGACTGAGTTGTACTAATTATAGACTCTTAATTCTTGAAGTGAAATATAGGAAAATAAAGGTAGGAACTTACGGTTTGAAAGAATTCTGATATTGCTTCAAGATTATTGCCTTGTACTGATCGGACATAATGAATAGGTTGGCTATATCGGGATTTTACTGTTGGATAACGCTCGTAAAAACCCTGAAGCCATTTACGACTAAGAGTACCATCTGGAACCCGCTGGCGATAAATGTGAGTTCCGATGTCTATAAAGGTATAGACTCTTGGTGGGAAACCCCAATGCTTTAGTTGAAAGGCTCGATCAATTAAGGCATTTTCTTCGGCAGTTGTCATTCGTCTTTTTTTCTTGTTCGCATCTTCATGAAGCTGTCGTCCATGCTGTTTATTGTACTTTTTTTTAGCTGATTTTCTGATATGAGTTTGGTCCCACAATCTGCTTACCTTTCGGTGGTTTAGAGTTGAGTATGGAATATCAACTGCTTCTGCTGCCTCCTTTTGTGACTTAACTATGCCTTTTTCCAATATTTCAAATCCAATCTGTTCACGTAGATCTCTTTGAAGCATTTTGGCAGATGATATAGTGATCTATTTATTTAACCCTCCCTCATATTTACATTTTCTCTGGGCCTCTCTTAAATATGTTATCTAGTAGACTCCTAAGTCCTCACTTTGACGTCACACTTTACTCAAGTCCTGCTTCACTACTTCGAGTTACACCTCTCTTGGCAGATTACTAATGCAAATCTCGCTATGGGTGCCAATCTCGCGACCGGTGCAACCGGTCTACTAAGAGCGGTAACAACTCCAACGCCCTGGCACAAGGATCGTTTATTCGAGTTCTTAGGGTATATAAGGAACCATTTGGATACATACCGGTATCATACGGGAGTTGCGCTAGGCTTAACTTTTCTCGGGGGTGAAAGACGGCTTGGATAAGCACCGGCATGACGTTAGTATTAGCGCTTCGATACGCTCATTACTGGGATACTGATCATCCCCGTGCTGCCAGGGACGGCCTTCAGATTATTTTCGCAACGGATAGACAAAACAACTAGGGGTAAAAGAGACTCTTTCCAGGATTCACACTCATTCTCTCAGCAACAGATAACGTCTCTTAAGTGCAGTACATACAGTTCCCCTGATAGCCCACTTCTGCCATCCATGCATGTAAAAGGATGATTGAACAAAAGAGTGCTCCTTTGACTTGCGGGTGCCGGTGGCTCATTTCCCATACACCTTCAAGGTATAATAGCGTAAGATGGTACGTCGCCTGGACAGATATGTCGGGAGACTTGGTATTAGAATGTGTACTTGCACAGTACTCCAGTACCCTGCGTCCGAGTGGGAAGAAATACCGTGCCTATCTATGCCACATGATGGAATCTCAAGGAAAACCTTCTCCTTTACTCCCTAATCATTCGCTCGAAACAAAAGGTTAACTCGGGATAGCATCCCTACAAGTGCTTGTAGTTGGTTCCCGACACACCCGCCGGGGCGACATATTGCCCGATACAATCCTAGGGGTCAAACTTCCCCGCAATGCGCTAAAATCTAAACTGAAAAAACTAGCTCGACACTTTTCTAGAAATTGGAATCGGGTGAAATCAACCGACGTTTCGGCTCGGGTCATGAGGCGATCCTTTTTCCGTCAACACTAAATCTATTACGAGATCAGTGTCCGATGTGAGGTAATGTACTTGTCAATATTTATTAAGCAGCATCCAGGGTCATGTGAGAGTATTACATCTCCATTATGTTGAATCTGCCAATAGGGTGGCACCCTGATTTCACCAATGTAACCTAACTTTCGTGCGATCTGGGGAAAGTCGATGTCCAAACTGCGGGGATAAGTTAGAAGGGAGTGTACAGACTACATGTGTCAGCTAGACACGGTGTGGTGGCCTTCATATGGACCAAGGATACTAACTTGAGGTGACTCTACTAGCTGATTTATGATGCTTGTACAGTACAGGGGCTGCTAGTGCGTGCAGCCACAAAATTAGCTTCAACGTGAGAACTTTGGTTGTATGCAATGTCAACCCCGTTTTACAAACGTCATGGCACTAAAAACGTAAAAGTCACGCACCCGACTCATAACAGTATGTCCTATCTAAGCCATCACAGGTACGAGTCATAGGAATCCGAAATTTTCTAGTTTAGCTCAGTGGAACTCTATCAATTGGCCCGATCGTGCTTAAGAACCCCTCCTCCTCAACTAATCTACCCCCCCCTCCAGCCACCAGCAAAAAAAAGGAAATGTCACAACACCGCGTTGGGGAGAATAGCAACCTCTTAAACAACAACACCTCTAATAACAGCAGCTCCTTCAATAATACTATCTCATTCAACAATGACTAACGTGAATAACCTGTGCAATGCCGAAGAGAGGGCTGAGATTCTCGCATGGCTATCTCCACTAGACCCCCGGATACGGCATGGCGATATTAGAGCCCGCCGGGTCAAACCTGTGGGAGAGTGGCTCTTAGGAACAGGCAGATATAAGAATTGGTATAATGGCACTCACCTTGGAAAATCCCATAATTCGGCCTTGTTTTGCCACGGAGATCTGGGGGTCGGGAAGACCTACATTAGGTAAGAAAGCACATCCTCTATGAAGCGAAGGTGTTGCTAAGAATCCGCGATGCCAGCTCCTTGGTAATAGATACGTTAGGCGATAGTGCAAGGGAACAAAATGCTGCGGTTGCGTGCTTCTACTTCGACTTCGCCGCCCAGAAAGAGCAATCCCCAACCATAATCCTAGGTTCCCTCCTAAAACAGCTTGTCAGTGGACTCAAAAAGATTCCGGCAGAGATCCTCAAAGCTTTCCGAGACCAGGAGCAGGTCATCGGAGGTAGGAGGCTAGAACTAGATGAAATTTTAGAGATGTTACAGGACTTCTCGTCCTCCCAGCAGACCTTCATATGCATTGATGCTCTCGACGAATGTATGGCCGAGTATCGGGCAAAGGTGCTTGATTCACTGAAACAAATTCTAGAAAAGTCCTCAACCACTCGGGTATTTCTGACCGGAAGGTTTCATATTCAGGAAGAGGTCGGGAAACATCTTGGTGGAAAGGTAGTAGGTGTATCCATCACACCCACAAAGGATGATATCGTTCGGTTCCTCCAAGCGAAGCTAAAAGAGGATACAATACCAGACGCAATGGACAAAAGCCTAGAGCGGGATATTTTAAGGACAATTCCCGAAACCATTTCAGAAATGTAAGTATGACGTAGGGGCTCAAGCAAAAATTGGTAAAGTTATGGGCTAACGGATACGTGTCTAGGTTCCTGCTGGTATCTGTCAATATCAAGGCAATACTACAGGAAACGACACTCCATCGAAGGCGAGAGAAGCTGGGTACAATGACGAATAGCTTGCGCTTGGGGGATGTGTACGATACAACCATGGGAAGGATAAAGGCACAGGATGGGGATAGAGCAAGACTTGGGATAGATGCTCTGATGTGGGTTTCGCATTCGGAGAGGCCTTTGAAGGTGGACGAGCTATGTGAGGCCCTAGCGGTCGAGATGGAGTCAACCGACATTAACCCGAACAATGTGCCTTCGATCCGGACAGTGCTGAGCTGTTGCCAAGGACTTATCACCGTGGATAACGAGTCTTCGGCTACTAGGCTAATCCGCCCCACGCTTAAAGAGTATTTTTCCCATCGCCCCGACTTATTTGGCACACCTCACTCGAAAATAGCCGAGACTTGCTTGACGTATCTCAATTTTCGGAAAATTAAAGTCCTTTCGGCAACATTCTATCCTGACCCGCGCGGCACACGCCTCTTGGAATATTCTTCTTTATATTGGGGAACCCACATTCGAATGGAGTCCTCGGTTCGCTCAAGAGATCTGGCCCGCCTCCTTCTCCTTAGTCCGTACAGTAATCACGTATCCGCTAAATTGCTTTGGAAGTCAGCGGTCGAGGCGCGCTTTAATTGGCTCAGGCCATTTTCTGCGCTGCACTGTATTTCGTATTTCGACGTTGCCGAAATTGCAATTGATTTGATAAAGCCGAAAGGATGGGATGTCAACCAAAGAGACAGTATGGGTCAGACACCGCTCATATGGGCTGCGAGGCATGGGCGTGAAGAAGCAGTAAAACTACTCTTGCAGCAGAGGCATATGGAACCTGATATGCCGGACACGGAATATCGTAGAACAGCATTCTCATGGGCTGCTAGGAGTGGTCATGAAGGGGTGGTAAAACTGTTTCTTGATCAGCTAGACCACAATCCTGAGGACATAGCTGGCGGGTGGAGGAAAACCCCGCAAGTAATGTGTGTGCTATCAGGAAGGAAATGTATCAACCCTAACAGGCAGGACCGTGGTGGCCGAACACCTCTCTCGCTAGCAGCCGAGAATGGGCACGATGGGATAGTGAGCCTACTGTTGGAACGGAAAGACGTTATGCCCGGTCGGCCAGACAACGATGGCCAAACACCGCTCTCATGGGCGGCCAAGCATGGCCATAATGGAGTAGTCAATTTGCTGTTGGACCGGAAAGACTTTCGACTTGACAGGCCCGACAATGATGGCCAAACACCACTTTGGTTGGCCGTCCAGAATGGGCACGAAGGGGTGGTGAAGCGACTATTGGGACGGGCAGACATTAGCCCCAATTGGTCTGACGATTGTGGCCGAACACTGCTCTTGTGGGCCGTCGATAATAAGCATGAAGGAGTAGTGAGGCTGTTGTTGGAACGGCGAGACGTTATCCCCGACAAGCCAGGCAGTTATGGCCAAACGCCCCTCTCGCTAGCAGCCAAGAGTGGACATCATGGAATAGTGTGTCTACTATTGAAACGAGAAGACGTGAGGCCAGATAGGCCAAACAACGATGGCCAAACACCGCTCTGGTTGGCCGCCCAGAATGGACATGAAGGCGTAATGAAGCTGCTATTGGCAAGAGCAGATGTTGACCCGAATTGGTACGACAATAGTGGCCGAACACTGCTCGAGTGGGCCACCGCTAATGGACATGCTGGAGTAGTGAAGCTATTATCCGGACGGAAAGACGTTATCCATGGCAGGCCAGGATCTTCGGACCAAATACTGCTTTGGCCAGCCGCCCGGGGCGGGAATAGCAGAAGATTAGAGACACTATTGAGAGGCAAAAACCTTAACCCCAATTTTTCTGACAATTGGGGCCGAACACTACTCTGGACCGCTGTTGAGAATGGGCGCGAAGGGGTAGTGAAGCTCTTATTGGGGATGAGAGACCTTATCCCAGATAGGCCAGCAGACGGTGGCCAAACGCCTCTCTCGCTGGCGGCCCGGAATGGGAATAGTAGAATAGTGAAGCTACTATTAGCACGGAAAGACGTTAGCCCCGATTGGCCAGACAATCACGGCCAGACACCGCTCTCGTGGGCCGCCAGGAATGGCCATTTCGGGGTAATGATGATACTATTGGGGCGGGAAGACGTTAACCCCGATTGGCCAGACGATCACGGCCAAACACCCCTCTCGTGGGCCGCCTGTAATGGCCATTCTGGAGAAGTGTGGCTATTGCTGGGACGGGAAAACGTTAGGCGCGATAGGCCAAACAAAGATGGCCAAACACCGCTCTCTCTGGCCACTCGGAATGGGCATAATCGAGTAGTGAAGCTATTCGCGGTCAGAAAGGGTGGTGGCCCTCAGGGCGGTATAAAGTCCTAGAGATATACCCCCCTTGGGTGACTTCGAACCTAGAAATATGGCCTTTTTACAACGTTCGGGCACATTATACGGCTGTTTCTTACTGTCCTCTTCTGATTCCCAACCGGCCTCCCAGGGCGACGAGATCATTTTGTCGAAATGGCGATTTATCGGTACCGTAAATGGCAAGCGAATAGGCGGAGCTTCCGCCATCAAGTATGACCCGTTATATAAAGTACATTCACTTCCCTGACTTCCCTTTTTCCTTTTCTGGCGTTTTATGGACTATGCTCAAAAAAAAAAACCGGATAACCCCCACCTTCTACCCTTCTTGTATTTCTCCATTCCCTTGCTTAATAATAGAACGGGCTCAGGTTGGGGTTATAGCATATAATATTCCGGTAGAATTTCGTTTCGAGAATCTCCCAATCTTGTCTCTTATATTATACGTTGTAAGTTATGATATTATACTTCAGAGCACTGCCTTTGATCATTGTCTGCCACGGCGTGTTAAATAGAATTTTTTTTCACTTTTTTCTCGAACGGTGAGCAAATCCAAGAATTCTGGGGAAATGTAAGAGCGATGTTACCTTACAGTTCACATTGTTCTCAGAACATGCGCGACCCTTTCTTTCCTTGCTAAAAGGAGCCCAAAGCCCCCCCCCCGGCTCTTATCTTATCTGCGCTATCCCCAAAGGACTTTCTTGTGTAATGTATTTACTGGGGGCCATGTCAGACTGGGAGTTTCGCTATGGCAATACGGGGATATTGTGAATCCCTGAATCTGCCCGCTTGCTAGGTTCGGCGGTAACTAAACTGACAACTTCTAGAAGAGAAGGAAGCAAAAGCATTGATTCGAGTCTTTCGCCTGTCGGCTTGCCCTAAATAGGTGCAATGGAGGGATATCACAATTCAAGTCAGGTGCACCTACGGTAGCTTATCCCCCCTCGTGGACATTAAATTCACACCGGGAGGTAGGTCGGGAAGAGATATAGACAGTGTGCGTAGGAACTAGAATTACCATTTAGCATCATTCCGAGTACCCGAATCCCTAATGAGTACTGAAGTATACTTCCCCTGCGTATCTGCATTCCCGACGTACCCCCCGACGCGAGTTTACCGACAGTTATTTTCTCCCAAAGAAGGATAGTGCACCAGTAGTGTGGAACTAGTGCACACTAGTATCAGGAAAATCAGGATCGTGCAGACGTGCTGCAAGAATGCTCAATCTCATCAAATTCAATTCACTATTTTTCATTGAAAGAGCTTTTCTAAGTCGACTGAGTTTAATGCCTAGCTACATATTGGAAACGGCAGTTCATTGGCAATGCTCACTATATCAATCCAAAAGATTGTGGAGAAGTTGAAGTGAGAAAACTCTTATATCCCGCTAAGCGTATGGACTCAGATATGATACGTCGTTACTCATCAAATCACTTCCGATCCATGAAATATTATTCAATGGCGTAACAGAACAGAACAAACTCAACTTAGCAATCATATATACTCACTCGGTTATCCGGGTAAGCTGTCTGATATGAGGAACGATTGTCAAGTTTCCCGATAACCCACGACTGGGACGGTATGAGTGTAATGGAAAGAATGGAATGGTATGAGGAGAATGGCATGAGCGGAAGGAGATAGGGCAAATGTCAAGAAAGGAAGAGAGTAGCTGGGGTGGATGCATCTGGGGTGGGTGCATCTGAGGATGGGGGTGCATATTATATAGAGTAGCGGTCTACCCGCAACCTTGAGGCTGAGGGGAAAATCCGAGGAAAGGATATTCTCAAGTTTAAGGGACTATCTTTTTTGTTTGTTTTCTTCACAGTCTGGTGGATATTGTGTCTGCTTCTGGTTTTAGTTTCACTAGAACGCGACATTTCCCCCCACCCACATAGTCAACCGTTCTCTCTCCCTTTCGGCATGCAGGTCCCCTTGATCCTCTGACAAACTTCAGAGGAAGTTCAGTTCTGTCCAGGGTTCCAGAAAGTCCCCTAAACTGTCGGGGGTATTGGATCCGGGCAGGAAATTTTGTTTCGGGAATGCCCCTTGGAGGTTAAACGGTTGCCTTCAGAAAGCAAACAGTTTTTCCGGTCAAGAAGTACTCGGGTGAGAGGGTATTTGGTACAGATAACACAAACACTCGCTCAGAGAATTTCTCGAGCAAGGGCTGCTCAAGTGCTTCTGTTACTAGTCGAGACTTTTTTGCGGCTACCAAATAATACTTAGTCACCATCACTCAAATTCCCTAATTTAATTTGGTCTTCATGCAACGGCCACATTACTTTCCGGAAGTGGATCCAGCTTTTGTCAAACCCGCAGAACTCGAGTACTCGAGTACCGGCACACGGATGTCCATAAAATCGGGCAACTCAGAGTAGCAAAACCAGGATTTGTGGATTTTTAAATAAACTTTGGGGGAAGAAACAAAAGAGTATTAAAATTGGAACCTCAGACTCGTTGCATTTGTGCCCCCCCCGAAGACTTTGCTGATCTTTCTTTCCTATTTTTATTGAGGCACCCGAGTACCCGTAAATTCATACGGTCCCATGAAGTGGTGAGACCTGCATTCTCCAAATCTTCCTGTTTTGTGTTTGCCAAGTGACGTGCTAGGCAGGGGTGTGGATCGGACGGGAAAGTGGATCTAGGATGCTCCAAAAAAGTAGAAGTATGGAAGTCTTTCCCAATTGATGCACAACGATGAGAAGATGAGGCCCAGAAGGGCAGGAGATATCCCTCATTGCACACCATCTGAGCTGAATTCGGAGAATTTATTTTTGTCGAACTTCCTACAGTGAGCATTTGTGTAAATTTCACATACAAATCGATTCCCGGTCCAATAGGTTATGCATATCGTGACCACCTTGGGAATTACTGAGAGAGTACAACTTGAGGGCAAATTAAAAATTACGATGGATTGACATTGATATCTATGTCGCAACCATGGTTTACTGTCACTTCGTAATATCCAACCTGTTCCCAAGCATTTGCTATTCTCAAGCCAAACCTTCCCACACCGTTTGCATCATTGCACATCACTCGAAGCATAATTCTAAAGGTGGTGGAGGTCTACGTACTTGGCACGAGCGAAACAGGAAGGTCCGGACAATGCAGGTCTCACTACCACATGAGATTCTCTCTTTTGCGATATTGTGCGTGGACAAAATTAACCGGACATCATGGAAGAGGATAATATTCGGTTTGCCAACACCACCCCCCACAAACCCCACCATACTGATAACCAAAATAAAAAGAAAAAGAATATTTGAGCCTGTACCAATAGAAATTCCAGCATCGGACAATATGGTTCAAGCTGGGAAAGTGCATGGCAACCAAGATGACCCACCAAAACAGTTTGGAGAAAACATCAGTTTTATGAACTGACAAACTTTAAACCACAACTACCCATTCAAGAAAAATTCAAATATTAGTTAAACACATGTAAAATTTAGTACAATACTAATACATTTATTCTATGAAAGTAGATTTTAGAAATAGGCATAATTACATATTTTTAAGTGCTTTTTTATTTTTAGATCCAGGTGGACAACCCCTTCTCTGTGAAAACTTAGTAAATAGCTCCTCCTCTGTTCCTAGGACCTTCTCAGTACCCTTCACTCGCACTTCGTTACAAGATGTATTAGGTATAGATGGATTGGATATATTGACATTACCCGATTGCTTGCTTCTGCCTGTCTTACTAATTGAGCTTGTTTTATAGTTGTATATTAATATCAAATTTAATAGACATTTTTTTTTTTTTTTTGTAAAATCCTATGAGTTTATTTCGTATTTAACTACAGGAAAACTCCGGCATGCACCCTTAAGTATGGCCTAGAAAAACCTTAATATAACAAAAGAAACTCCATCACCATCTTCTTGACAAATAAAAGTGTAGAATCAAAGTCTACGTAATAACTATAACAAAAATCATAATTATCAAGTGGTCATTTCCTCCTCGTCTCCGTCTGACCTTCTGTCTTCAGGTTTCTTGGGGTGGGAGGGGCAGCTCGTGGTATGGGCGTCGTGTGGGCCCTTGCAATTCACACACCTGAGTACGGTATGGTTGCAGGGACGGCCCCGGATACGACAGGTAGCAGTGGGGCAGGTATGGCCCCCAGTAGGGTGTGGGGAAGCACACCACCGGCACGAAGCCGGGTTGGTGCATTTGTTGTTATGGTGTCCATAGCCATGGCAGTTGGAACACTGGGTGTGGGAATTGAAACGCAACCGGCGTTCAGTCCTATAAGTTGTTGAGAAGGCAGCCAAGCGTTTGCCGACGTAGTCTGCTGCTCTGGGGCCTGTAATGTTGATCACGACTGTAGAGGCAGTTTTACCGGCCCTAGCGTCGTCGGTGGTAAGCCACCTGGGTTGTTCAGTAAGTGACAGCCCGGTGTTGTAAGTAGTGAGTTCGTTGGCGATTTCGGCCAAGGTCTTCGAGGTGGGGATTCCGTGTACCAAAATGTGTGACACGGGGGCGTCCAGGTGGACACTAATAGTACCCGGTATCAGGTGTAGAAACGTTCCCACCCTGCTGTTAAGCGAGGCAGCCTTGACCGATTCCATGGTGGTGAGGGTGACAGTGTTCCCCCGGAGGGAGACGGTCTGTACGTAGGTTGCAGCTAGCGCCTGGTTGATGTCATCTCTGAGGTCTAGGGCGTTGGTGTTAAGCGGTTCGCCCTCTCGTTTGATCACGAGGCGGCGTTCCCTGGCGGTGAGCCCCTTCTTTGGTTGGGGTCTATTGGTGTTGGACTTTGTTGGGGCCTGAGCAGCCTTGGCAGCCATGGTGGTTTTTTCTTTCCTGCCCTTCCTGGCTACAGTGGCCCAGCTCTTGGGTTGGGCAGTCATGGGAAGGGGTGGGGGGCGAATATTGGAAGTAGTAGCTGGAGAAGGAGCTACTGTGGTGAGTGGGAAGGGTATGGGGGTAGGGGTATCTGGCCGGGGGGTAGCCTCCTTGATGTTGGCTATTTCCTCCGTAAGGGCTTCGATCTGTTCGCTAAGCGCATCGATAGCCGACCTGTAGTCTTTGTGGATCTGGTAGACCATTTCGATCATGACTACCGTATCCTTGTTGGCTGTTGTTGCCCCAATCTCCAGCTCCAGGTTGATCTTATGAAATAGATTCAAGAAGTAAGCGCTAGGGGGGGCGTCTCTCAAGTATTGTTCATCAATATGTGGTAGGCTTGAGACCGTGGTGCTTCTTGGTCGCTTAAGCGAAGGGGGGCCTTGAGGCATGAAAATCGGGGACAGGGTAGGAGCTCCTTCGTGGGTAGCACTCCTAGCACCTGCAGGTGGTGGCTTGGGATCCGTCTTCTTTCCTTTCCCTTTGCCTCGACGAGCCGAGCCAAAAGGTGGGGCCGTGGGATCCATGTGGTATTCGTGTAACCTGACAGGTCACGTTACGCGGAAATCTCGAGATAGTGTACGTGGTGTTTCTGAAAGTGCAAATTGCACTTGGAGGGAAAATAGAGGAGAGGAAGCATGTCAAATTTAATAGACAAAGAAACAGGATGCTATATTATACTATTCTTAATTAATGATTGAATCAATACTTAAAGGCAAACTGTCATTTTAATTACATTTCCTATTGTATTTTCCTTGCAATACACCCATCATGGAATATCACTTGTATTATATAAGCAACGGGTATTGGTAGCATGTAACACCAGGATTGGAAATAGAATAGTGGCAAATAAATGCAACCAACTTCAAACTGAAATAGTGTAACAAGGTGTTCACTTTACAATATAATATTTCATGCTATAAAATCCCAGAAAGGCAAGCTTATTTTACATGGAAAAAAGTATAATTCACAGATTTACACATTTTTTCACATAAAATCTTCTACAGAGGTCGTTAGATAGCAAATAATATTTTCTGAACTACTGAATATATACTCTAAGTGGCTAGCTAGGTGGCTAAGCCAAAATAAATGATTTGTTGTTGTGGCCCGAGAGTGGGTTTTCTATTGGTACAGGCTCATTTGGCCTAACTGCTGAGAAAAGGAGACCTAGTATCTTAAAGAGAGGTTGATCTAAGGGTTTGGTTTTGGTCAAGCGAGAGCAATTTCTTTAGGTGGGGTAGAGTTGCTACTACAGGCGCTAGGGAGTATTCGGTTGCCTTGCATCTTTTGGGTTCGGTTAAATTTGTCCACAAACAATAAGAGGTCTTAGAACGAACAGCTGAGAGACGTGTACGAGTACTCGAGTATCGATCTTGTCGCCCGCTCCAGCTGCAGGTACAAGGTACTCGGGTAATTCACAAAAATAGTCGCCAGTGATCATTATTCTAGGAACTATATCGGGTGCTATACCGTAAGTCCCGGTTTGGGCTGGGGTAGAAAAACTACGGTGCTCGAGTACCTGAAAAAACCTTGGCACCCCCAAACATGTCTGTAGGGGCCGTTCCCCCGGTAACCTGTCGCAAAGGGGGGACTGCGAGATTCAGCTGGATGTGTACTTCCCGCTGTTGAGATCACGATGGAATGAGAAGTGAGTGGCGATATTACGTCATCATAGGATAGCGAGACGCGGTGTCGGTACAGTACCGGTACCATACTCAAGAGCCCACCCCTTGAATCCTCTGCATCGAATCGACAACCCCTCCCAACACCAAAAAACGAACCAAATGTCACAGTCTCGCGTCGGCGAAAGTAACGACTCTTCCAATAACAACTCCCTCAATAACAACTCCCTCAATAACAACTTCTTTGATGGTACCAGCTCATTCAATAATAGCAACATATCCAACAATACAAACTCATTCAACAATGTGTGTAACGTGAATAACTTTGGAGTCGCCGATGAGAGGGCAGAGATTCTCGCATGGCTATCCATACTCGAACCGCGGATTCGGCACGAAAATATTAGAGCTCACCGTGTCAAGAATGTGGGAAGCTGGCTCTTTCGAACAGCGGAATATCAGAATTGGTTCGAGGGCATTCGCGCAGGCGAATCCGATAATTCGGCCTTGTTTTGCCACGGAGATCCGGGAGTCGGCAAGACCTATATTAGGTAAGAAAGTATACGCTCTATGAAGTAAAGGTGTTGCTAAGAAGCTGTGATGCCAGCTCTTTGGTAATAGACAGGCTATGTGATTGGGCTAGGGGCCGAAATGCTGCAGTTGCGTGCTTCTACTTCGACTTCGCGGCCCAGAAGGAGCAATCCCCGGCAAGCGTCCTGAGTTCCCTCCTGAGGCAGGTTGTTGGTGGACTCGAAGAGATTCCGGCAAAGGTGATTCAGGCTTTTCGAGACCAGGAAAAGGTCATTGGGGGCCGGAAACTAGAACTGGGTGAGGTCGTGGAGATGCTCTCGGATATCTCTTCCTCGCGGCCCACCTTCCTATGCATTGATGCGCTGAATGAATGCTTGGTGGAGTATCGGGCAAAGCTTCTTGATTCACTGGAACAAATTCTACACAAGTCGCCAGGCACTCGGATATTTCTAGCCGGAAGATTGCATGTCCGGGATGAGGTAGAGAAGCGTCTTGCTGGAAGGGTTGCAGCTGTATCCATTACACCCTCCGAGGCTGATATCATTCGATTCCTACAAGCGAAGCTAAGAGAGGATACAACACCGGATGAGATGGACAAGAGCTTGGAGGAGGACATTATAAAGAACATTCCCAAGGCGGTTTCAGAAATGTAGGTAGGGAGCAAGGGCGCGGGAAGCAATACCTAGGGTTATAGAGCTAACAGATCTATGTCTAGATTCTTGCTAGTATCTCTAAATACTAAGGCGATTTTGCAGGAAACGACACTCTATCGGAGGCGAGAGAAACTCGCTGCGATGACAAATGGCGCGGGTTTGGGAGATGCATACGGTGTAACCATAGGGCGGATAAAGGCACAGGAAGGGGATAGAGCAAGACTGGGGATTGCGGCTCTGATGTGGGTTTCGCATTCGGAGAGGCCGTTGAAGGTGGATGAGATATGTCATGCCCTAGCGGTCGAGATTGGATCAACCGATGTTAAAGCCAACAATGTGCCTTCAATCCGGACGGTGTTAAGCTGTTGTCAACAGTGTTCCCAACCGTCCCGTCCGTCCCGGGCATGGTGGGTAAGGACGGCCAGGCACGGCGTCCGTCTTTTGTAAACACCGCAGGACTGTAGGTTGACGGGCGGGCCCTGCAGTCTTTTTTGGAAATGGTAATTTCCGGTAGGTACCTACCGTCCTGAGTAAGGACGGGCGTCACCTCTAGGTTACCTACCGCCCTGCATAATGACGGGCGTCACCTCTAGGTTACCTACCGTCCTGCATAATGACGGGCGTTACCTGTAGGTTACCCACCGTCCTGAGTAAGGACGGGCGTCACCTGTAGGTTACCTACCGTCCTGCAT